>Ga0209075_1000507_pt1 | contig 38218 bp, 37 predicted proteins | sample Stecom2011_FD_187523 | JGI IMG/M metagenome (GOLD analysis project Ga0209075, IMG submission 187523) | Agricultural soil microbial communities from Utah to study Nitrogen management - Steer compost 2011 (SPAdes) (version 2) | ecosystem: Environmental > Terrestrial > Soil > Agricultural land...
TATACGCTATGACCTGGAAAGAAGAAAACAACAGCCTAAAAAGAAGCTTCAAATTTAAAGACTTTGTGGAAGCGTGGGCGTTTATGACCCAAGTGGCTTTAATCGCAGAGAAAATGGACCATCATCCCGAGTGGCGTAATATTTATAATACGGTAGATATCACCCTAACCACCCACGATAAAGGAAATACGATTACCGAAAAAGATCGGAAATTGGCGAAGAAAATCGATGCGTTACTCTAATTCAATTATGCCCAAGATTAGGGAATTTAGAAAGGGAAACATCTTTTGCAACCGCACTTGACAAAGGCTGCGTGGATTTTTTGGCATTTTATTTATCGATAGACTTTCTTATCAAAGGGTATGGTTTTATAAAACCAATTTATAGGCTGTCTATATCCTGTTTCCATTAGCAACTGTCATGGTGAATCGTTCCACTAGTAATTTTCTGAAATCCCTATTATTCTCCCTTAAATTTTAGTATTCCATAAAAAAAGCGTATACTATCGCTAATCACATCATTTTTAAATCCGAAATCTGGATTCTATTGGATTTATAGCAAACGACATTCGTTTTATCCATCACACTTAATACAGAATCCCAGTACAACGCTTTCCTAAGTTTTCTTATGAAGCTGACTTAACCATACATTTTATGGGTGAGCGCAATAACTTCCAGTGGGTTAAAAATGCTGTGGAACACATTCTATTAGGATTAAATAACAACCTTAAAAATGCATCGTATTTAGTTACTAGCGCCTTAAAAAATCAAGAAATGACAAACAGCGAAGTAAAACCAATGAAGTATCGCGCCTTTTCGGTTCGAAATTTTAGACGAATTCCTCAAATTGAAAATCTCACAGAACAAGAAAAAAAGGATATAGAAGTTGTAGGGAGTGTCCTTCCCTTTAAAGTGAATAATTATGTAATCGACGAATTAATCGATTGGAAAAATCACAAAGACGACCCCATATTCCACCTTACGTTTCCACAAAAAGGAATGTTGGATCCGGAAGATTATGAAAAAATGGCAAAAGCGATGGAAACCACAGACAACCGTATGGAATTGCGCAAGGTTGCCGATGAGATTCGCCATAAACTAAATCCTCACCCAGCTGGGCAAATGGAAATGAATATGCCCGAGTTTGAAGGTAACGTACTTCCTGGCGTGCAGCACAAATACAGAGAAACCGTTTTGTTTTTTCCAACAGCTGGACAAACCTGCCATAGCTATTGCAGCTTTTGCTTTAGATGGCCACAGTTTGTTGGGATGGACGGACTCAAATTTGCCATGAAGGAAACAGACATCCTTATGGAATATTTAGAGAAACATCCAGAAGTTACCGATATTTTGATTACCGGTGGCGACCCGATGGTGATGAACTTTAGAGTTTTTAAACAGTATATCGATCCCATTATCGAAAACCGACATAAAACCAATCTTCAAACCATCCGGATTGGAACAAAATCCTTGAGTTTCTGGCCCCACAAATATACGTCGGATAAAGACGCGGATGATTTTATCAACCTGTTCAAGGAGATTGTAGATAGCGGGCTGAACCTGGCTTTTATGGCGCATTTCAACCATCCGGTAGAACTGACCACTCCTGTGGTGAAAGAAGCTGTGAAAAGAATTCTTGCAACAGGTACGCAAATCAGAACGCAGTCACCATTAGTGCGCCACATCAACGACTGCCCCAATGTTTGGGCCGATATGTGGAAGAAACAGGTAGATATGGGCATGATTCCCTATTATATGTTTGTTGAAAGGGATACCGGTGCAAAAGCCCACTTTGAACTTCCATTGGTAGAAACCTGGAAAATATTCAGAGAAGCGTATCAAAAAGTGAGTGGCATTTGCCGAACCGTAAGAGGTCCGAGTATGTCGGCGATGCCCGGAAAAGTACAGATATTGGGCGTGACGGAAATTCCGATAAACGGAAAAAAGGAAAAAGTATTCGCTCTGCAGATGTTGCAAGGACGAAATCCGGACTGGGTAGTGAAGCCCTTTTTCGCAAAATATGATCCTAAGGCTTATTGGTTGGACGACCTAGAGCCTATTACCGATGATAAGTTTTTCTACGATACCGAACTTGAAGCAATGAAGGAAGAAGCGTTGCAGTCGGCGTAAAACGATTCTAAGTTTTTAGTTTTTCTACAACCAGTCGCGATCTTTTGGATTGCGATCGGTTTTTTTTATTTATTTTTTGATTGAGTCATTCTTGATCGCTATTCAATTTGTATCCGTCTAAAATGTTGTTTGTCTTTTAAATCAACTAATTTTACGCCCAATCGATTTAAATTGAGTATGCAGAAATCCATCACCAGTCTTCAAAATCCACTCGTAAAACAGATTGTCACGCTCCAATCCAAATCCCGGGAACGGCGAAAAACCGGGCAATTTGTGATCGAAGGAATGCGTGAAATTTCCTTGGCATTGAAAGGAAAATACCAAGTAGATACCCTACTCTACTGTGCTGAGATTGTTTCGAAAGATTCATTGGTTTCCCAGCTTGATATTCAGAATACAAACATCGATTTTATTGAAATTTCGTCTGAAGTTTATACCAAACTAGCGTATCGAGGTTCTACGGAAGGTGTTATCGCCATGGCAATATCGAAGGATTTACATATTTCGGATTTCCAACTCGACAAGGATAATCCGTTGATTTTAGTTGCTGAAGCCCCTGAAAAGCCAGGAAATATTGGAGCACTTTTGCGTACTGCCGATGCCGCTAAGGTCGATGCGGTGATTATCGCGAATCCGAAGACGGATATCTACAACCCAAACATCATCCGAAACAGTGTGGGATGTTTGTTTACCAATAACATCGCAACGGGAAGTACCGAAGAAATTATATCCTTTTTAAAAAAGCATAACATCGGCATTTATTGTGCTGCGCTGCAGGCGTCTGTTTCTTATCATACGCTAGATTATTCCGGCGCTTCGGCTATTGTGGTCGGCACAGAAGCCGTGGGCCTTTCCTACGCTTGGTTGGCAAACAGCACGCAAAACATCATCATACCGATGGGTGGCGAAATTGACAGTATGAATGTATCGGTAGCAGCGGGAATTCTTATCTTTGAAGCCCGAAGACAACGAGGATTTTAAATATTCCCTTTGATTTCACTTAAACATAAAAATCGTAACCCTTTTCTAAATTCCTGATTTGAAAGCCGAAACTCTTTTCTACATCATCATCGCCATTTTGGTCGTTAATTTTATATTCGATCAAGTTTTGGACTACGTCAACGCCAAGCGTTTTAGCGATCCGATTCCGTCGAAATTGCGTGACGTGTACGACGATGAAGAATATAAAAAATCACAAGCTTATAAACGGGAGCGTTACAAATTTGGTGTGGCTTTTAGTTCGGTGATGTTCGTTGCCACTATCTTGTTCTTTTTCTTAGATGGATTTGCTTTCGCCGATCGTTTGGCAAGGGCCTATTCGGATAAAGAAATCGTTATGGCATTAGTCTTTTTCGGGATGATTATGTTGGGCAGCAGCATCCTGAGTATGCCCTTTGAATATTATAGCACCTTTGTCATTGAAGAGAAATACGGTTTTAATAAAAGTACGAAAGCCACATTCTTTATGGACAAACTAAAAGGCCTTACGGTGGGTGCCGTAATGGGTGGTTTGTTGTTAAGTGCAATTATATGGTTTTATCAAAGCACCGGGCAATATTTCTGGCTGTATGCTTGGGGCGCCGTAACGGTTTTTACGGTATTTATGAATCTCTTTTATTCTCGTTTGATTGTGCCGATTTTCAATAAACAAACGCCATTGGAGGAAGGCAGTTTGCGAACGCAAATCGAAAACTACAGTGCCACAGTTGGATTTTCACTCGATAAGATTTTTGTAATCGACGGCAGCAAACGAAGCACCAAAGCCAATGCGTATTTCTCTGGTTTTGGTAGGGAAAAGCGGGTAACTTTATTTGATACGCTAATTAATGATTTAGACGAAAATGAAGTGGTTGCTGTTCTTGCTCACGAAGTTGGACATTACAAGCGAAAGCACATTATATTCAATCTTGCGGCTGCCATTCTATCCACTGGATTTACGTTTTGGTTGCTCTCGCTTTTTATCGATGCGCCGTTGCTTTCAAATGCGCTGAATGTTTCTGAACCTTCCTTTCACGTAGGCGTGGTTGCTTTTGGGGTGCTGTATGCGCCTATCTCGGTCGTCACAGGATTGATAATGAATTCCATCAGCAGGAAATTCGAATATCAAGCGGATGATTATGCGAAAAATACGTACGAAAAACAACCGATGATATCGGCGCTAAAAAAGCTGTCGAAGAACAGTTTGAGTAACTTAACACCGCACCCGCTTTATGTTGCTGTGCACTACTCCCACCCGACGTTGTTGCAGCGGGTGGAGAATTTGGAAGATTGACGGTTGTCCCTCCTACGATAAAGCTTCGGAAGAGCAAGCGGTTGTGGGTTGAAAATTCAAACTTCGCTCTTAGGTTTCACGCAGAGCACGCGGAGTTTCTCGCAAAGACCGCACAGAAAAATTGCTAATAAATCCGATACTTCGTAAATCGCACTTCGCATCTTGACCAAGTCTACATGTTTACCCACGTCTCCTTGTCATCAAGCCTCCAAGTCGAATTTCGCAAACTCACTCCCACACCTCGCACCTCGCACCTCACACTTCAATATATTACATACAATACGTTTATTGTCTAACATCTAGCAGTGAAACGGTCTAGCATCTAAAATCTACTTCATCACATATTCCTACGATACTGTCCACCTACTTCAAAAAGCGCGTCGGTAATTTGTCCTAACGAGCAAATCTTCGTGGCTTCCATCAATTGCTCGAACATATTTTCGTTGTGAATTGCGGCAGTTTTTACTTTTTGAAGGGCTTCTTCTACCTGATCTTCGTGTCGTTTATGCAAGTTGTTCAACGTGCTTAATTGGGCTTGTTTTTCTTCTTCGGTAGCTCGGATGACTTCCGCAGGCAATACCGTTGGAGATCCTTGGCTACTCAAGAACGTATTCACACCAATAATCGGGTAGTCGCCACTGTGTTTCAACGATTCGTAATACAAGCTTTCTTCTTGAATCTTGCTTCGTTGGTACATGGTTTCCATCGCACCTAAAACCCCGCCTCGTTCTGTAATACTGTCGAATTCCATCAAAACGGCCTCTTCAACCAAATCGGTAAGCTCTTCGATAATAAACGCACCTTGGATTGGGTTTTCGTTTTTCGCAAGTCCCAATTCCCTGTTGATAATGAGTTGAATCGCCATTGCACGTCTTACGCTTTCCTCTGTAGGCGTTGTAATGGCCTCGTCGTAAGCATTGGTGTGCAATGAGTTACAGTTGTCGTAAATGGCATACAGCGCTTGTAGTGTAGTTCGGATATCGTTGAAATCGATTTCTTGTGCGTGTAGCGATCGACCCGATGTTTGAATGTGGTATTTCAACATCTGGGCTCTTGGATTTGCACCGTATTTATCACGCAAAGCCTTTGCCCAAATTCTACGTGCAACACGACCGATCACTGCATATTCCGGATCTACTCCGTTACTGAAGAAAAATGAAAGGTTTGGACCGAATTCGTTGATGTCCATTCCGCGACTCAGGTAATATTCCACATACGTAAATCCGTTTGCCAAAGTAAATGCCAACTGCGTAATTGGATTTGCTCCAGCTTCCGCAATGTGGTAACCACTGATCGATACCGAATAGAAGTTTCTCACCTTTTTTTCGATGAAATACTCCTGAACGTCACCCATCAATCGCAAGGCAAATTCGGTTGAGAAAATACAGGTGTTTTGTGCTTGATCTTCTTTGAGAATATCGGCTTGAACGGTTCCTCGAACCTTTGTCAAGGTTTCGTATTTAATGCGGTTGTAGGTTTCGGCGTCGAGAACTTGATCGCCTGTAACACCTAATAGCATCAACCCTAAACCGTCGTTTCCTTCGGGAAGCTCTCCGTTGTATTGCGGGCGTTCGACTCCCTTTTCTTTATAAATTTTCTCGATTTTCTTTTCAACCTCAGCTTCCATTCCATTTTCTACAATGTACTTTTCACAAGCTTGGTCGATGGCGGCATTCATAAAAAACCCTAACAACATCGGCGCTGGACCATTGATGGTCATACTCACCGAAGTCATTGCGTGGCTCAAATCGAAACCGGAATACAGTTTTTTAGCATCGTCTAAACAGCAGACAGAAACACCGGCATTTCCAATTTTTCCATAGATATCAGGACGTTCATCCGGATCGTTTCCGTAGAGGGTAACACTATCAAAAGCTGTTGAAAGGCGTTTTGCTGGGTTTCCTTGGCTCACGTAATGGAAACGTCTGTTGGTTCGCTCTGGGCCTCCTTCCCCTGCAAACATTCGGGCTGGATCTTCTCCTGTTCTTTTGAAGGGATACAATCCAGCGGTATAGGGAAATTCTCCAGGTACGTTTTCTTGCAATACCCATCGGAGGATGTCACCCCATGCTTCATACTTTGGAAGTGCCACTTTTGGAATCTGTTGGTGCGAAAGCGATTCGGTATGCGTTTCGATTTCGATCACCCGATCTCTTACTTTAAAACTGTAAATCGGTTCTTTATATTTATTGACTTTCTCGTCCCATCCGGTAATGACTTCCCAATTATACGGATTGAGGTTTAATTTTTCCTGATCGAACTCGGCAATTAAAAGTTTGATTAAATCTTTTTTATCATCTGACGGGCTCACGCCACTCATATCGATGCCCGCTTTGTCTAATCCGGGTTGTTTGCCAGCAATGGTTTCTATGGTTTTGTAAATGCCATAAAGACGTTGCGCTACTTCAACTTGTTCTGAAGCTTTTTTATCGTAGTTGCGATTGTTTTCTGAAATTTCCGACAGATAGCGTGTTCGCGCTGGGGGAATGACAAAAACCTTTTCCTCCATTTCTTCCGAAATTTCGAAGTCACTCTTCAATTCAGGCGCCACTTTTTCCTCCAACGCTTTCATTATCGCGATGTAGAGTTTGTTCATTCCTGGATCGTTGAATTGTGATGCAATGGTTCCAAATACTGGAAGTTCCTCTTGGGGTGTGTCCCATAGAAGGTGGTTTCTTGTGTATTGTTTCTTCACATCGCGCAGTGCATCCAAAGCGCCACGTTTGTCGAATTTGTTGATTGCCACCAAATCGGCGAAATCGAGCATGTCGATTTTTTCCAACTGGGTTGCTGCACCAAATTCTGGCGTCATCACATAGAGCGACACATCACTGTGGTCCATAATCTGCGTATCGCTTTGACCAATTCCTGAAGTTTCAAGAATAATCAGATCATATCGTGCTGCTTTGAGCACTTCGATGGCTTCGGTTACGTGATTCGAGAGCGATAGGTTGCTTTGTCGTGTAGCCAAGCTTCGCATATAAACGCGTGGCGAATTGATTGCGTTCATGCGAATTCGATCGCCTAATAACGCACCTCCTGTTTTACGTTTCGAAGGATCTACGGAAATAATCCCTATTGTTTTATCTGGGAAATCGATTAAAAACCGACGTACTAATTCGTCTACTAACGATGATTTTCCTGCTCCTCCAGTTCCTGTAATTCCTAAAACTGGGATTTTGACATCTTTATTGATGTCGTGAATTTTATCTAAAGACTCTTTTGCTAATTCTGGAAAGTTTTCGGCTGCAGAAATCAATCGTGCAATGGCGCCAATATCTTTATTGCCCAACCGATCAACCTCACCATTTAGCGTATCACCTATCGGAAAATCGCTTCTTTCGACCAAATCGTTGATCATTCCTTGGAGTCCCATTTCGCGACCGTCATCGGGTGCAAAAATTCGCTCGATGCCGTAATCCATGAGGTCTTTGATTTCCGAAGGAAGGATCACGCCACCTCCACCGCCAAAAATTTTGATGTGTTCCGCGCCTCTTTCTTTCAGTAGGTCGTACATATACTTAAAATACTCATTGTGTCCGCCTTGATAGGAAGTTAGTGCAATGGCGTGTGCATCTTCTTGAATGGCTGTATTGACCACTTCATCGACGCTTCTGTCGTGACCAAGGTGAATGACTTCGACGCCGGTAGATTGAATGATGCGTCGCATGATATTTATCGCTGCATCATGCCCATCGAAAAGAGATGCGGCAGTTACAATTCTAACATTATGTTTAGGAGTATAAGGTCTAATGGGTTCCATAGTTTGTGCAATATTTTATGTGCGGCAAATTTAACCAAAATTAAAGAGAATTCCCGTCATTTTGAATAATGGCTTTTTTTAAAACTTTAACATAAAAATGATACTCTAAATTTAATTTTCCCATAAATTAGTTGAACTTTTGACTTATTCATTAACTTAATTAATTTTATTATGAGAAAAACATACTTTTTAACGCTTCTTTTTAGCGCTTTCCTTTTCTCTGCACAGGCTCAGGTCGAGATTGTAGAGAATTTTGACGACTATGACCTCGGTGAAATTTCACCGCAATCCGATAATTGGAGAACGTGGTCTGGAACTATGGGAGGTCCTGAGGATGCGCTTGTCAATGATGACGAAGCTAACTCCCCCGCCCAATCGCTATATATAGATGACTCTGAAGTTATGGACGCTATTTTTTTAGTACCTGGACCACCTGTTGATGGAATTTATACACTACAAATGTATGTCTATATTCCTCAAGGAAAATCTGGATATTTTAATATGCAAGCTGCATTGACCCCAGAGGGTGTGCCGTGGAATCAAGCTTTAATGGGAGGAAATGTTTACTTCAACTGCGACGGCAGCATGGGTGGCCAAGGTGGTGTTACGGGCGTTACAGACTGTTCCGTTTTTGACGCGGTGTTTTCCTATCCAGAAGCGCAATGGTTTAAAATGACCTGTATTTATGACCTCGACGCACAAACGTGGTCCATGAATATTAACGACGTTGAACAATTTTCAGATTATCCGTTTGACTTTGGTACTCAGGAATTCGAATCGCTTGCCGGTTTGGATTTCTATTCTGCAAGTGCTAACGTCGAAATGTATATTGATGACTTAATCGGTGGACCAGGAATATTGAGTACTGAAAACTTCACGGAAGATGTATTTACAGTATATCCAAACCCGGTAACTGATATTTTGAATATCGAAACTCAAGCGCCTGTTGACAAAATCGTTGTTTTCGACGTGTTGGGCAAGGTAGTTCTTCAGGAAAGTCCAGGAACCGTTTCTCCATCTATAAGTATGGGAGCGTTACCATCGGGAACTTATTTTGTGAAAGTATTTATCGACGACAATTCAAAAATTGTCAAGATTCTTAAATAAGCAATAATAACGCAATTCACTTTAAAGACCTTTGGCATTTCCAAAGGTCTTTTTCTATCTTCGCAGTTATAAATTTTACTTCTATGATACGCAAAAAACTTCTTATCCTACTTTCATTCATCACCTTCTACTCTTGTGCCGAGCTACAACAAATGGTCGATACGATGCCAACGACACTGGATTCCGAAACCATTGCTCGTGGACTTCGTCAAGCCCTTGATCAAGGAATTGATAAACAAGTAAAAAAACTAACACAGGAAGGTGGGTTTTACAACAACCAACTCGTAAAAATTATGTTGCCACAAGAATTGCAAAAAGTAGACAGAACCTTGCGCGATATCGGATTGGGAAGTTTGGCAGATGAAGGATTGAAACTGCTGAACAGTGCCGCTGAAGACGCCGTTAAGGAAGCCACACCAATTTTTGTCGATGCCGTTAGAGGCATTACGTTTACCGATGCAAAAGACATTTTATTAGGTCCGGATAATGCGGCTACTTCCTACCTCGAGGGACGTACGAAAAGACCTTTATACAACAAATTCAATCCGGTAATCCAATCGTCGTTTGCGAAAGTAGGTGCCGATCAAATTTGGACGAATATCATCAACCGATACAATGCCATCCCATTTGTTCAAAAAGTAAATCCAGACCTCACAGACTACGTAACCCATGAGGCGCTTAAAGGAGTTTTCACAATGATTTCGGTTGAAGAAAAAGAAATCCGCAATAATATTTCGGCGCGAACCACACCCCTGCTAAGACAAGTATTTGGCATGCAAGACAATCGATAGCAAATCATTTACCGTGAGATCTATTTTTATTTCCCCTTGATTATCGCTACTTTTCAAGGCAATATCCATATCCGCAAGGCACACTGTTTTCCTTGTATCTAATACTATTTTGTGAGCAAAGATAAATCACATAAAAGCGCTTTAAACGAAAAGGAAGGGGTTCAACAACCTGGATCTCTCAATCTAGAAATAGCCAAACAAATTCGTAAAGCCAAGCGAAAATCGCTTACTACAGAACAACTTTTAGCAGGCATTCGGAATCAAAATCAAGCTATCTTAAGCCAGGCCATTACCTTAGTGGAAAGTCATGCCCCTCGACATCAAAAACAAGCGCAAACATTACTCGAAAAATGCCTGCCGTATGCGAACGATTCGGTACGCATCGGAATTACGGGCGTTCCGGGGGTTGGCAAAAGTACGTTTATCGAAAAATTTGGTTCGCTTCTCGTATCCAAAGGAAAGAGAGTCGCTGTTTTGGCGGTGGACCCTAGTAGTAGTATTACGCGTGGCAGTATTCTTGGCGACAAAACCCGGATGGAAGAATTGGTTAAGAAAAAAAACGCGTACATCCGTCCTTCTGCAAGTAGCGACACGTTAGGCGGCGTGGCTCGCAAAACACGTGAGACTATTATTTTATGTGAAGCCGCTGGTTTTGATGTTATTTTAATCGAAACGGTTGGGGTGGGCCAAAGTGAAACCGCCGTTCATTCGATGAGTGATTTCTTTTTACTTCTGAAACTCGCCGGAGCAGGCGATGAATTGCAAGGCATTAAACGAGGCATAATGGAAATGGCCGATACCATCGTTATCAATAAAGCCGATGGAGAAAACTTAAAACCTGCCAAGCTCGCTCGAAATGAATTTAATCGGGCACTTCACCTCTATCCGCCAAAAACAAATGGCTGGACTACAAAAACACTGTTGAGCAGTTCGATTGAGAACAGGGGAATTACCGAAATATGGGAAACCATCTCGGAGTATTTCGACATTGTAAAAGCCAACAATTACTTTCAAACAAAGCGAAGAGCGCAAAATAAGTATTGGCTGCTGCAGACGGTAGAAGATAACTTGAAAAGTCAGTTTTATAACAACCCTAAAGTAAAAGTGGCTTTAGAAAAGCAGTTAAAATTATTAGACGAAAATCGCACTACCCCATTTGAGGCTGCTGAAAAACTCCTGCGACTTAAGTAAATGCTAAACAACCACAAACAAAGACTACCTTTTTGTTTTTTAGTGACTTACAGCATTTTCGGAATTAAAATTTTCTTATGCCAAAAATAAATTACTTTTGCAGAAACCTTTTCACTCGCATTGATGTACGAATTCACGATCATAGTTCCTTTATATAACGAAGAAGAAAACCTAACGCGCGTTGAAAAGGAATTGGTAGCATATATTGAAATTGCCACTAAAAAGACGGCTGTACTTTTTGTAAATGACGGTTCTACAGACAACAGCCAATCTTTAATCGAAGCCATCTGCAAGCGAAACAAAGATTTTAGTTTTATTTCCTTTAAAGAAAATCGTGGATTAAGTACGGCCCTTAAAGCGGGATTTGATCACGTTGAAAGTCCCATTACTGGGTATATCGATAGCGATTTACAAACCGATCCAAAGGATTTTAATTTGCTACTGGAACACCTTGGCCCCTACGATTTAGTCACTGGCGTTCGGAACGATAGAAAAGATAAATTTCTAAAAAGTATGTCGTCAAAAATTGCCAATGGCATCCGTAGGGCATTTACCCGTGATGGAATGGATGATACGGGATGTCCGTTAAAGGTAATCAAGACAGATTATGCCAAACGCATTCCAATGTTTCGAGGACTGCATCGATTTCTTCCTGCGATGATTCTATTACAAGATGGAAAAATTATACAAGTGCCTGTAAAACATTTTCCACGTACGGGCGGCACATCTAACTTTGGCATTTGGAATCGCTTGTTTGGTCCGTTGATGGATTGTTTTGCCTATCTATGGATGAAGAGAAAATACATCACATACGAAATAGAGCGTAAAGGATGAGCGATTGGTTACTGTACGGCATTGGTTTTTCGGCGCAAATTCTTTTCAGCGGAAGGCTTTTGGTACAATGGATTCTCTCGGAAAAACACAAACGAATCATCACACCTTCGCTATTTTGGAAACTCAGTTTATTCGCTTCGTTTCTCCTTTTTGTCTACGGTTATTTGCGTGATGATTTTGCGATTATGTTGGGGCAGTCATTAACCTATTATATTTACATACGCAATCTACAATTGCAAGGCGAATGGCAGAGAGCACCAAAACTATTGCGAATATTTCTGCTCGTATTTCCAGTTTTCATTGTGATTTTCGCATACAACAACGGCACTTACGACATAGACAAACTCTTTCATAACGAAAACATTCCGCTTTGGTTGTTGATACTCGGAATCGTTTCGCAAGTGCTCTTTACATTTCGATTTGTGTATCAATGGTTGGTTTCAGAAAAAACAAAGACGTCGCAACTTCCGGTGGGTTTTTGGAGACTGAGTGTGAACGGCGCTTCCTTAATCCTGACCTATGCCATTTTCAGACAAGACCCCGTACTTTTCGTAGGACACATTGCCGGATTGGTGATTTACATTCGAAATATTTTTATTTGGAAAAAACAAGTCAACTATGGAAGTTGAAAAGAAATATTTTATGCTATTGCTACTCGTTTGTGTAGCTATCTTTTTTGTGAACTTAGGTTCGCTACCTGTGAACATTATGGAAGCGAGAAATTTCATTACCGCACGAGAAATGCTAACCGACGGTAACTGGATTCTAACGACTTTCAACGGAGAGCCACGCTACCAAAAGCCACCACTGCCTACTTGGCTTACGGCGTTTTCTGCAGCAATTTTCGGAATAAAAACAGTGTGGGCATTGCGATTGCCTGCGGCTATCATTTCGCTGATCTTAGTATTGGTTTCATATAAGTTTTCACTAAAATTAACGTCCGATAAACGCTACGCATTCATCAGTTCACTCATTTTGGCAACATCTTTTTATGTGGTTTCATCGGCGCGAGATGCACAGTGGGATATATTTACACACGGTTTTATGATGCTGTGTGTCTATCAACTTTATCTGCTTTTCACGCAACAAAAAAAGCATTTTCAACGTGCGCTTATAGCTGGATTGTTCTTCGGATTTTCATTCTTAAGCAAAGGTCCGGTTTCCTTCTATGCCTTGCTCCTCCCCTTTTTGATTTCGTTTGGGGTGGTCTATAAATTTAACAATATGAAATCGAGATGGCGGCCATTATTGTCATTTATAGTTATGGCTATTGCAACTTCCACGTGGTGGTATATCTACACGCTTTATGCCGATCCTGCTGCCTACGAAATCACCAAAAAAGAAACCGTCAATTGGGTTAGTTATGAAGTGAGGCCCTTCTATTACTATTGGAACTTTTTTACGCAAAGTGGTATTTGGACCATCCCAGCTTTTATCGGGTTGTTGTACCCGTATTTAAAAAATCGCGTATCGGATAAAAAAGCCTATCGATTTACAATTTTATGGACGCTTGCATCGGTGGTATTACTGTCTTTAATTCCAGAGAAAAAATCGAGGTATCTCTTGCCTGTTCTAATTCCATTGGCATGCAACACTGGCTTTTACATCGAATATCTCTTCAGAAGGTTCAAAGACTTAAAAAATAAAAAAGAAACTATTCCAGTTTACTTTAACTTCGGACTTCTTGCCGTTGTAGGCACCGTTTTTCCTATTGGCGGCTATCTCTTTCTTAAAGATGGTTTGGCCGGAAACTGGATACCCTTTGTCCTACTTTCGATAACTTTATTGGTAATTGGAATTTTGATGTTCCGAAACCTCATCCAAAAAAAGATAGAAATCGTATTTTACCTTACCATAGCATTTATCGTTGCCGTGGTTTGGTTTGGACTTCCGAAGAGCGATGCCATAACGAACAATCCCGACTACAAATCTTTTTCAGACTTAAACACGTTTGGCAAAGAGGAGCAATTAGCCATTTATGAGTTTTCTGATATGACTCCTGAACTGATTTGGGATTATGGCGAAAAAATTCCGGTAATTGTCGTCAAGGAAGTTACTACCCTTCCCTCGGAAGAACAGTTTGGCGTTGTGGTTTCCGAGAAAAAACTCGAAGCTTTTGAAGACTTGTTCTCTGACTTTGATATCACGTTTCTTGCGCGTTATGATATGAATCTAAAAGGAAGTGATGCGCGAAGGCACAAAAGCAGGCTGAAAAGAGATTTGTTTTTAGTAACGAAAAGATAAGGACACTAACGTCCGGTATATTCGGTTCTAAATCTTCGTTGGCCCCACATCTGTAGCCAATAGAATAGCCACCCTAAAACACCTCCGATTGCCATTCCGGTAATGACATCTAGCGGATAGTGCACGCCGAGATAAATCCGGCTATATCCTGTTAAAACAGCCCAAATCAACAGTAAGAACGGCAGGTATTTGAACCATCTTCGCAAGCTCAACCCTAAGAACACCGCAGCCGCCATCGAACTTGCTGCGTGGGCAGAGAAATAGCCATAGCGCCCACAACGCACGGCGACAAAGCGCATTGATTCCTTTAATTCATCAAGCTGACAGGGTCTCGGACGTTTAATGCCGTTTTTAAACACGTTAGAAAGTTGGTCTGTGGCAGTAATCATTAACGCAACGCATACCAAAATTACAACGGTTCCTTTCCATCCGTAATGCTTATAAATCAAATAGAGTAGAATGACATACAGCGGAATTGACGACCATTTTTCGGTTACAAATTGCCAAAAACCATCCCAAGAGGTATTTCCTAAATTGTTGAGAAACAGAAAGAGTTCCGTATCGTATTCTACAAGTTGTTCGAGCATAAAGACATCCTATATATTCAATTGATTAGTCGTCGTATCGCGCCAATTCGCGGTCGTAAAAATCGTATGCTTGCTGCATCAGGTTTTCCGCTTCCATTTCAAGTTCTTTTTGATCTTGTTGATCAAATTCCTCCATCCATTCCACTTCGCCACTTTCAAGATTCATAACAAATCGTGGAAACTCCGTGTGAATGATAAAAATCGTGTCGGGAAAATCGCTGTTGTCTCCTATTAGAAATCTTGGTAAGTCCATATTGTTTGTTTTTTAAGAAGCTGTTCTTCAGATGTAGGCGATGGTTTATGCGTCGCCCAATCGGATAAATTTTCGTGAAAGATAATTAAATCTAGTGAATAACATAATACCACTTGCGGTCAATCCTGCCAAGAGTCCAATCCAAATGCCCATACTTTCCAAGGAAGTATGCATACTCAAATAATACGAAATCGGAAATCCGATCACCCAATAGGCTATCAGCGTTAAAAACATTGGGACTTTTACGTCCTGCATCCCGCGCAACGCTCCTAGTGCAACCACTTGCAGCGAATCAGTAAATTGAAAAATGGCAGCGATTATCAATAACTGTGATGCGAGTTTCACCACTTCGAAGTTATCGGTAAAAAGCAGCTGGTTGTCGTAGTCTAAAAACAGTTTTGGTAAATCTTGATTGAAAGCAATAAAGATTAAAGCAAAAATTAACGACAAAACCGAGGTGAGGAGGAATATCGAAATGGCCACGCGCCGTAATTCTCTATAGCGTTTCAGTCCTTTTTGATTTCCCACCCGAATCATCGCCGTTACGCTAAATCCCATAGAAACCATAAACGTCATCGACGCTAAATTCAGTGCAATTTGATTTGCTGCTTGGGGATTTTTACCCAGAATTCCAGAAAGCCACACTGCAGCTGTGAAAATTCCCACTTCAAAAAGCATTTGTAAAGCCGATGGAAATCCTAGATCAAAGAGTTTTTTCAACATCTTTTTGCTGAGGTTGAACAGCTTAATTTGCACCACATAAAATCGCGATCGCTTCTGTTTACTCAATAGATACCACAGCAAGAACACCATGATTACTCGCGAAGCCAGTGTCCCTATCGCGGCGCCGACAACGCCAAGTTCGGGTGCGCCAAATTTTCCGAAGATAAAAATATAGTTCAGCACGATGTTCACAAGATTGGCAACAATGGTAGCATACATCGGGTATCTCGTCATCGACATGCCATCGCTGAACTGTTTGAATGCCTGAAAAACTATCATCGGAATTAAAGACGCGGCTACCAAAGTAAGATAGGGCATCGCTAAAACCACCACTTCTTCGGGTTGGTCCATCGAATACATCACGGGTTTGCCCAGCATCACCAATCCAAAAAGGATGATGGCAAGAAGCGTACACAGAAACAATCCGTGCTTGAAGGAAGATTTCCCCATGGCCCGGTCGCCAGCGCCATCGGCTTCAGCAACTAAAGGCGTTATTGCGGTAGAAAAACCAATCCCTATTGCCATTGCGATAAACATAAAGCTGTTCCCTAAAGATACCGCTGCAAGTTCGGCACTTCCCAATTGCCCCACCATGATATTATCAACCAAGGCAACTACCTGATGCCCGAGCATTCCTAAAATCACCGGAACCGCTAATCGCGTGTTGTACTTAAACTCTCTTGTATATTCGGAAAGGACCAATTTGAAAAAAATTTTGGCAAAGATAAGTTTTCCAATTTTTAGAATCGCTTTGTTGGCTCATAAAACATCTGTAAAAACAACATTGCAATAGTTCGTTACAGATAACATCCTTATTTTTGCGTCCCAAAGCATACGATATGAAAATTTCAGATTTTATCCTCACATCCCACCAAGCTGTTATCGCACTGGACGACATTCATTTAAGCTCAGAAAACCGCGCTTCCATCGATCAGCTTTTGCGCGAATACAAACACGTGGATGTGTTGAACAAATATGATTTGCCGGTTGACAATAAAATTCTTTTATACGGCCATTCCGGATGTGGAAAAACCACCACAGCTAAAGCCATCGCAAAAGCTTTGGATAAAAAGATCATCATTATCAATCTGAGCCACATCGTTTCCTCTAGATTGGGACAAACTGCGAAAAACTTGTCTGATATTTTCCAAAAAGCCATCCGAGAAAAGTCGGTTTTATTTATCGATGAATTCGATTCTATTGGAAAACTACGCGAACATCAAGACACAGACTCCAGTGAAATGAAACGTCTGGTGAATTCCCTTATTCAATTAATCGACAACTTACCCAACGACACGTTGTTGATTGCTGCAACAAACCACTCCGCTGTAGTCGATACGGCATTGTTCAGAAGGTTTCAATTGCGTTTGAAATACGAACTTCCTACGCCTGCGCAATTAGATGGATATTACGATGCACTCCTATCGCGTTTTCCAGAGCCATTTAGACGTGTAGATCGAAAATACGACATCTCTTATGCCGAAGCGTTAGACCTTACCAACCAAGCGGTAAAAGCTAGCATTATAGCGTTTGAAGAAGCAAAGGAAAAAGCTCCTGAAAAACGACATGTGAAATAGCAGACGAACGTCCACCATTTCACATGTAGTTTCAATACCTAAATGTTATTCAGAAGAAATATACACTTCTGATCTTTTAACCTGTCTTCTTTTAAAATAAAGCGCAACCACAGATCCTATTCCGCATACTACGCCAATCCAAACCATTCCCATTACGGCAGGAAATGTTTGGGAAACGCTCCCACCTTCCACCAATAAAATCCGAAAAGCTTTTAAGAAATGCGTCAACGGAATGCCCGATGCAATGTGCTGAATCCACACGGGCATCTGACTTAATGGCCAGGTAAATCCGGACAGGATAAAACTTGGCGTAGCCACTACCATCAAGACTTCCGTAGCTTTTAATTGATTCGGAATCACAATACTCACCAATATTCCGATAAAGGTTACCGACAGGACAAAGACCCCGGCAATGAGTGTCAACGCTCCAAGATTTTCATTGATAGGAATTCTAAACCAGAATGTCAGCGCCCAATACAACAACCAAATTCCGAAGCTCATAATCAGATAGGGAATAATTTTAACCGCAATCATTGAAAACAGCGACGTACGTTCGGTCAACTCCGCAAAGGTTCCATTCTCATATTCACTAGCAAAAGAAAGTGCCAGTGCCAACAACAATACTTGTTGTAAAACTGTTGCCAATACACCTGGCCACAGGAAATACATATAGTTTGTTCCTCTGTTGAATTTTTTGACAAAACTCGTTTTAAACGGTTCGTAAGATGTGCTTAACAAAGCTTCGGGAGTTCCTTGTTTACGCAAGGTTTCCATCTGCGTTCCTGCTTTTAAAGTTCCCAACGACAATTGAATGGCTCCCGACGCATAGTTGGCTGTTAGCACGTTCCCGGTATTGACAATGGTTAAAATCTCTGGATTTTGTCGTGTCAAAACATCTTTTTCGAAGTTCTTCGGAAACTTTACCACACAGGCAGCGTCGTAATCGATCACTTCTTTCTGTAAATCCTGTGAATTCGGTTTGATTCTGACCACGTCCAATATCTCATTGTCTTGGAACATTTCGATGGCCTTATGACTCAAACTGCTCCTATCTTCATCGACTACAATAATCGGCAAATCGGTTACTTTTCCTTTTTTGTAAACGTAACCCAACATCACTCCGTACAAAATCGGCGCACCTATAAACAATAAGCGCAACACTCCGTTGGACCAGAACATCCGGAATTCTCTACCGAGTAGGTTTAAGAAATTTTTCATCGCTTATAATTTAAGAGTTACCGTAGTCTTGGAAAATATGTCCTTTACATCTTCCTGATTCTTCGGTGTAACTTTTATTTCGAACAACGATTGTTCGATTTCGTAATCTGGATACGCCGTAGCAATATTGGCATAGGCCGGTAATTGTTTTACCAACGTAATCGTACTGGGAACCTCTTGGTCGTTATACATCACGCGAACCGTTACTTCTTTTCCTTTTTCTACTTTGCTCAAATCATTTTCGGCAATTGTAAATCGGAAGTAGGTTGAGCCGGGCAGTGAACCTTTAAATAAGGTATACCCTGGCAATGCCAATTCTCCTTGTTTTAAGGTGACGACTTCAATAGTCATATCGGCCGGCGCAATTATAAATCGTTCGTTTTCGGCAGTGTCAACTTCTAGCAAAGCACCTAACGCTCTGTCTTTCTGTCCGAGTGCCATTTGTTGTTGTTCCAGCCGAACGCCGTGCTCCACATCGGCAATTTCTGCTTCTACCGCCAATAACTGTGCTTTGGCACCCTGATATTTGGCATAGGCTTCGTCGTAGGTTTGCTGTGGCACCAATGAGTCCTGAACCATATTTTTCAATCGGTTTATCGATTTTTCAGCAAAATCATATTGTTCTTGCAGTGCCGCTTTCTTAGCGTTTAACTGCGCCAATTGATTCTTCGTTGCACCGGTTACGCTCATCGAGTACTGTGCTTCGGCTGATTTAACTGCTCCGGCCGCTTGCGCCCGCTTGGCATCTACTTCTGGTGCATCCAAAATGGCTAAAGTATCCCCTTTGGAAACGAAATCGCCTTCAGATACGAAAAGGGATTCGATGCGACCTGGAATCTTCCCTACTACGGAAATCTCGTCTTGTTCGGTTTTTCCCTGAATTCCGATGTCTTTTGAATTATTCCCACAACTCGTTACCAAGGCTGCGACACCCAATAGCGTGATTATTTTTTTCATAATAGTCTCTTTATAGTTAGATGTTGATTTTTTAATAGTACTGTATTTTTTCGACTAATTTCCCGGTGACTTTACTCGCATCAAGCGCTGCCTGACGCTGATTGATTAACGCGCCGGTTTTTCCTTGCGATGCTTTGATAAAGTCGTTCTCGGCCTCTAAGCGTTGGTTGATGGAAATTAATCCTTGCATATATTGTTTTTCGGCAAGCACCAATGAGTTTTCGGCCACGATTTCCTTCTGTTGTGCCAAATCTATTTGCTTTTCGGCACTGCGGTAGGCGGCTAATTTCTGCATCAATAATAAGTTGAGTTTATCGCGACTGTCTTCAAGTTTGTTATCCAATTGCTGAATATTTAACTCGGCTTGTTTCACTTTGTGCTTGCGCTCCATCCCACCAAATATCTCCCATTTCAAAGCCACGCCTGCCATCCAATTAGGCGCAATTGTAACTTCGTTGATATTCAGGTGCGGTTGCGACATTCCGTCTGGCAAATAGGGGATGTTAAACTGTGATGCTCCGTTGAATAAACTGGTATAGGAAAGACCCGCGAAAGCAGCAGCTTGTGGCAGGAAACTTCCTTTTTCTTTTTTCAACATATACTCCCCTGCTTTTTTGTAGGCCGCTAATGCCTCTAATTCTTGTTTATTATCGACGGTTAAGTCGTTGGCAAGAAGAAAAGGATCCAATTCATAGGAAACCGCTTCTATTTCTACGTGCGACAACCCCGTGAGGTATTGGATTTTTGCAAAAAGCAACTCCTTGGACTCTACCAATTCGGTTTGTTTCGACTCCAATTCCAATCGTGCTAAGGTGATCTTATCTCTGTCGAAAGGGATTGCTAATCCGTTGGCGATGGCTTTGTTGACACGTTCTTCTTCTTTAAACAACCTGCGTTCGCTATCGGCAATTAAAACTTCCGAAGCATGAATGAAGCGCAACTTGTCGAAGCTCGTCACCACATCTGCGATCAGTTCGTCTTTATCGGTTTCTATCAACAAAGCATCTCCGCGTGCTTTTTGCTCCAAAGCTTTTGCTCCATTCGTGATTTGAAATCCGCTAAACAGCACACTTTTGGCAGTCAATCCACCGTGCAACGCATTTACCTGATTGTCAACAGTTGTTTTGTCTGCAAAGAGCTCATAGCCTGTCAACGGCAGTTCCAAACCCGGAACATCGATTGTCATGCGATGGTCTAGGTAGGCATACGTACCAGAAGCTTCAAGCCGCGGAATAAACTTACTCTTAACCGATTTTCGCTCTAATTCCGTTTGATAAAGGCTCAATTCTTTGTTGGCTATCTCCTTGCTTCTTTCCAATGCCAATTCGATGGGATGTTCCAAAGCTTTTGGCAACTGCAACTGTGCATGGACACTCAACAAAGAGAACTTTAATGCTAAAAATGAATAAATTACTTTTCTCATGATTCCTGATGTATTCCTATTTCTAAAATGTTCTTGTTTATCTTTTCGAAAATGGTCCGCAACCTCTTAATTTCATCGTCGGATATATTTTTAGTGATGGCACTGATGGTTTCCTCCACAACCGCCACCACTTCTTTTTCAATGTTTTTTCCTTTTTTCGTCAGGAAAATTAAATTCGTCCGGCGGTCTGCTTTGCTTGCCCGCCTTTCGATGAATCCTTCTTTTTCTAGATTGTCTAACAAACGGGTTATTCCGGCACGGCCTCTATCGGTAGCATCGGCAAGCACTTGTTGGGTGCAACCATCGTTTTTCCATAAAACAGCCATCACGCTCCATTGTTCTTTTGTAAGCGAAATTCCAGCTTCCTTGAGGTTGTAGCTGAGAAATCGATTTAAGTTCAACGGTGTTCTTCCTGTTAATAAGTGAAGAATATCTTCATTTTCAAATCTTGTTGTCATAACAATTGTTGTTTATGCAACAAATATAAGGCGAAAGATTTATACCGAAAAAGAAATTAAATCAATTAACAGAATTTAAGAGTTTAGAAAAGCGTGAAGAAAAAATGAATATGCAATTCAAAATGACGCTTAGCACTTCAAAAGACAGTGTTTCCCCCAATGTCAAAAAGGTGTTTTCCCTGAATTTTATTAATTTGGAAGTGAATACTATAAAAAATTAAATCACCCTGATTATCTTTATCTCATCCCTCGTGGTTTCTTAGTTTTAATCGTTGGTTGAGCTCCCTGCGCTAAGAATAATTCACCACATCGTTGCCTAAATCCTCATTATACCACAGGAACTAATTACTATTATATATAAAAACAGGTATTATGAAAACAGATCCTTACAATTTCAGACAGCGATTATCTCGATTATCCAATCACGAACTCGTAGATGCTTTTAACAAACAAGTCAATGTTCACGGATGGGAACACGCGCGCGGGCATTATTTATTAGCCTTACAGATAGAAATGAAAGTGCGCGGTTTTGATATTACAGAAATTTCGAGCAACGGCAACGAATCGGGTTCTTTGAGCTTGTTACATCGAATCAAATTGGTAGGCAAGAAGCTTATTCCAGACGTCGTTGAAAGTTCTTATTGAAGTTAGAAATCTAGCAAGGCACCATACCATACTACTTCGCACCTATTTTTTGAGAAAAAACCAGAAACAATTCAGCGCAGGTTTAAACTTTGTCTTTTAATCTGCTTCTGTAATAGAATCGATTAAAATTTCGAGCATTTGAATGGCGGCATCACTAATTTTAGTTCCAGGGCCATAAACCGCTGCAGCACCGGCATCAAATAAATACTGGTAATCCTGATGCGGAATGACACCACCTACAATAACCATAATATCTTCGCGTCCGTATTCTTTTAAAGCTTCGATAACTTGGGGCACCAAGGTTTTGTGTCCAGCGGCCAAGGAAGAAACTCCCAAAATATGCACGTCGTTTTCAACCGCTTGTTTAGCCGCTTCGGCGGGTGTTTGGAATAACGGACCGATATCGACGTCAAAGCCAACGTCGGCATAGCCAGTAGAAACTACTTTCGCGCCGCGATCGTGTCCGTCTTGACCCATTTTCGCGACCATAATGCGCGGTCGTCTTCCTTCCAATTTGGCGAATTTATCGGCCAATTGTTGCGCTTTTTCAAATGATGTGTCTCTATCCATTTCCTTGCTATAAACTCCACTAAACGTTCTTATTTCTGCTTTATACCGACCGAACTCTTTTTCCAGGGCATCGGAAATCTCACCTAAGGTGGCGCGGAGGCTTGCAGCTTCAACGGCCAACGCTAAAAGATTTCCTTCTCCAGTTTTAGCGCATTCCGTAAGCTTGGATAGCGCTTTTTCAACTTGCTCATTATCGCGTTCTGCTTTGATTTTGTTCAGTCGTTCGATTTGTGAATTTCTAACCTTTTGGTTATCCACATCCAAGATTTGAAGCGGATCTTCTTTTTCCAATCGGTATTTATTTACCCCAACAATAATGTCGTGTCCACTATCGATTCGCGCTTGTTTTCTTGCTGATGCTTCTTCGATGCGCAGTTTGGGAATTCCCGCTTCTATCGCTTTCGTCATCCCGCCTAAGTCTTCAACTTCTTGAATAAGTTCCCACGCTCTATTGGCGATTTCGTGGGTAAGGCTTTCAACGTAGTAACTGCCCGCCCAAGGATCGACCGTTCGGGTTATTTCAGTTTCATCTTGAAGATAAAGTTGCGTATTTCGCGCAATACGCGCCGAAAAATCTGTCGGTAATGCAATCGCCTCATCCAAAGCATTGGTGTGCAGCGATTGCGTTCCACCGAAAACTGCTGCTGCCGCTTCGATGGTCGTTCGCGCAACGTTGTTAAACGGATCCTGCTCGGTCAAACTCCATCCACTTGTCTGACAATGCGTGCGTAGTGCCAAAGATTTTTCATTCTTAGGATTGAACTTTTTTACGATTTTAGCCCACAACATTCGGGCGGCGCGCATTTTCGCGATTTCCATAAAATGGTTCATCCCAATTCCCCAGAAAAACGAAAGTCGGGGTGCAAAATCATCGATATCCATTCCGGCCTCTATTCCTGTCCGAATATATTCCAGTCCATCTGCCAACGTATATGCCAATTCGATATCGGCGGTGGCTCCTGCTTCTTGCATATGATATCCCGAGATGGAAATACTGTTGAATTTAGGCATGTGTTTCGACGTGAACCTGAAAATATCGCTAATGATCCTCATCGATGGCGTAGGCGGATAGATGTATGTATTCCGCACCATAAACTCCTTTAGAATATCGTTTTGAATTGTTCCAGTGAGCGCTTCTGGAGCCACGCCCTGCTCTTTAGCCGCTACGATATAAAACGCCATAATCGGCAATACAGCTCCGTTCATCGTCATCGAAACACTCATTTTATCCAGTGGAATCTGATCGAAAAGAATTTTCATGTCCTCCACGCTGTCGATGGCTACTCCTGCTTTCCCAACATCGCCTATCACGCGTTCGTGATCGCTGTCGTAACCTCTATGCGTTGCCAAATCGAAGGCAACGGACAATCCTTTTTGTCCTGCGGCTAAATTTCGTCTGTAAAAAGCATTGCTGTCTTCTGCAGTAGAAAAACCTGCATATTGACGGATGGTCCATTTTCTACGCACATACATCGTGGAATACGGTCCGCGTAAATACGGTGGAATTCCCGCTGCGTAATTCAAATGCTTTAACTCAGCAATCTCTTCTGGTGTATATGTTTTCTTAATCGAAATGGTTTCGGCTGTCGTAAAATCTTCCTCGGAGCTTGATGCCGTTGAAGGCGAAGTCGAATCGATTAATGCTATATGTTGTAACTCTTTTCTTTTCATAATGCTTCTAAGTACTTTAAAATCCTGCCTCCCTTATGATTCTTGGCTCAACCGCTCCTGTTCAATCCCCTCTGCCAATCTCTTTTCCACAATGGGTTCTATCGTAGTTTGCACAGGATTGCGCTTTAAGAACGGAAATAATTCCAACTCGTGTTTCATCCGATCGTCTGGGTTGATGTGATAGTTTGTCCCCAGTAATTTCAGTTCCTCTTGGTCGAATCGCTCTTGTTCTTTTTCAGCGCTTTCTTTGATTTTTCTTTGGATAACACCGTCGAATAATTGTTTTATAAATCCGCCACCTTGTTCAATTTCCTTAAAAACTTCCAAGGCTTTAGTAGCGAGTTCATCGGTTAGGCTTTCGATATAGTAAGTGCCGTCGACAGGATTTCCTACAATGCCAAAATAGCTTTCATTTTTAAGTATTAAAAGTTGGTTTCGGGCAATGCGTTCGCCAAATTCGTTGCTTTTGTGGTAAAGCGCATCATACGCCATATTGCAAACCGCATCGGCGCCACCTAAGACCGCACTCATAGATTCCGAAGTTGTTCTTAGCAAGTTGACATTGTAGTCGTAAAGGGTCTTATTTCGCTTAGATGGCATGGCTACGATATGACAAGTCTCTGTCACCTCATATTCCTTTGCCAATGTAGCATACAGCTTTCTAAAAGCTCGTAATTTGGCAATTTCAAAAAAGTAGTTTGATCCTACAGCAAACTTAAACGTCAGGTTCAAGTGGGTTTTCGATTTGTTATCGAAGTGGTTTAAATACTCATTGGCATGAGCGAGTGCAGAGGCCAATTGCTGGATTATGGTTGCTCCTGCCTGCTGATAGAGCGATGCGTCGATAGCAAGTGTACGGTTTTTTCCAGAGCCCACTAAAGCTTCTAGAATTTCAAAGTCTTTTTCTTTGTTGTGAAACCAATTTCCGGTTCGTGCAAATTTTCCGATGACATCGATGCCGTAGTTCACCTTTCCATCTGAAACACCTTTAAAATACGATTTCAATTTCTTCTGAAAATCTTCCGACAGGAAATTAAAATCGAAATAAAGCTGGGATTTTTTGAAAGGGAAATCTTTAAAAACCACTTCGATATCGAATGCTTTTTCCGCCCCAAACAGGATGGCTTCAGCACCCCGTTCTACGGCGTCTAAAGCCAATCGATTTGCAATGGCTTCGTCGTCAATAAACACACGCTGAACAACCGCCCAGTTTTCAGGTTGCCCAGGAATGGGTGTAAAAGGTTCTTTAAAATCGTCTTGATGATAAAAAGGTTTTACGTGGATTCCTTCCGGACTTTGCCAGACTAGTGTGTCGTTGTAATCGGCTCCTTTTAAATCGTATTGGATTTTCTGTTTCCACTGTTTGGCAGAAACGCTTTCAAATTCAGGAAATAAAAATTCACTCATTATTATTCAACTTTCTGTATGCTGTCTTCGTGCTCGATGATAAAAATATCTTCGTTTTCTTTCTTAAAAAAGTACTTTTCTCTCGCGAACCGCTCCAACTCCTCATCATCTTCTATCTTCTTCATGAACTCGCGATCTTTCTCAATCTCTGATCTATAAAACTCTGCATTATCCTCTAAATTCTCAATTTCGGTATCCAATTCATTGTGAAACAAGTATGAGTTGGCATCAAAAAAAAGCATCCAAACGGCAAAAACAACAACAATCAGCAAGTATTTATTGCTGACTATTCGAAACCACCGTTTGTTTTTTAGCTTGGAGAATTTCATTGCTCTTTATCAATCAGTTTTTGATGGATGATGTTTCTAATGACATCAACGGCCACGGTATTGAATTTATTGGTCGGCACAATGATATCTGCATATTCCTTCGTGGGTTCAATAAACTGCTCGTGCATCGGTTTTAATGTGGTTTGGTACCGTGTTAGCACTTCGCCTAAATCCCGTCCGCGACTGGCGATATCACGCTTTAATCGTCTAATTAAACGCTCATCGCTGTCGGCGTGTACAAATATTTTTATGTCGAACAGATCGCGTAATTCTGGATTCGTAAAAATCAAAATCCCTTCTACAATGATCACTTTTTTAGGATGGGTTGTAATGGTTTCCTTTGTCCTATTGTGATCCACAAAAGAATACACGGGTTGTTCAAAGGATTCTCCTTCGCGCAACATTCTTAGATGCGATACCAACAATTCAAAATCGATAGCTTGAGGGTGATCAAAATTTATCGCTATTCGTTCTTGATATGTCAAATGACTTGTATCTAAATAGTATGAATCTTGCGAAATAACACAAACTTCATCGGGAGGGAGTTGCGATACAATTTGTTCCACCACGGTGGTTTTTCCACTTCCCGTGCCTCCCGCTATTCCAATTATAAGCATATTTTTGCAATTTATGCAAAGGTAAGAAAACTTCGGTTGCTATTTAGGGTGTTGGTTTATTTGACTGACTAAAATAATTCGGATTATTGAAAATGAAATCGCAATCAGAATCTTCATCTTTTTGAAAGTAGTTATCTTTGGTTTTTAATCCTTAAATTCTGATTGTTGTTTTATGAAAACAATTCTTCTTCATCCCACCTATTTCCCATCTATTGAACAAATGGCCTATATGGCAAAAGCCGATAAAGTGGTGTGGGAATTTCAAGACAACTATCAAAAACAGACCTATCGGAATCGAGCATATATTGCCCATAGCAATGGAAAATTATTGCTGAACATTCCCATGCAACACAAACGCGGTGAACGTCAGAAAACAAAAGATGTCTTAGCGGTGGCAGATTTCCCATGGCAAAGCCAGCACTTTAAAAGTTTGCAAATTGCCTATAGAACGTCGCCTTATTTTGAGTTTTACGAAGATGATTTAGAACCATTATTCCTTAAACCTGTGAACAACATCATCGACCACAATACTCACATTACAAGTGTTTTATGCGAATTGATAGGAATGGAATTTGACGCCGCCAAAACTGATGTTTTCGAGAAAAATCCAGACGCCGTTATCGACCTGCGATTTTTGGTCGATGCCAAACGAAAATCCGATTTTACCCCTACACCTTACATCCAAGTTTTAGAAGATGCACACGGTTTTTTGCCAAACCTTTCTATTTTAGATTTGTTGTTTAATGAAGGACCCAACACGTTGAATTATTTAGAACAGCAAACACTTCCTGTCACTATATAAACTATTCCTTTAATAGTAATTAATTGCATATTCAATATCGCCATCCCAACGTGGCACGAATGGCGTGGTGGTCTGAAAATGTCTCTTTTATTGTCTCAAAGGATATCACGTCAAAGTCGTTCGAGGTAAAAATATAATCGATGCGCATTGGAAATCGATCAAAATAAAACGTTGTTCCCAAACCTTTTCCTCCTTTTTTAAAGGCATCTTGCATCCCTGTTCCTATTTCGCGATACGTGTATGAGAAAGGCGTATTATTCATATCGCCGCTGAGAATGACCGGATGGGCAGTTGCTGCTTTGTGTTTTAAAATGGCATGAACTTGCTGTTCTTGAAGTCGAAAACGACTCGACAGGCGTCTAAAAAGGCGTTCTTTATCGGTAGTTTGCAAAAACTGCACTTCTGGCAGCACGCCCATCGATTGCAGATGGACGTTGTATATTCTGATGGTATCCTGATCTTTTACAACATCGGCGTAAATCGTGTTGTTATTCGAATTCTTAAAATCGAATGCGCCTTTGTTTACCAAGGGATATTTTGAAAACACAGCGTAACCCACTTTCGAATCTTTCCTTCTAAAGTGAATAAATTGATGCGGATAGTCGGAAAAATCTACTTTGTGAGTCCGATAATACTCTTGGATACAAATAACATCCGGCGTTTCTTCCTCTAATAACGTGGCCATCATTTTGGGCACATCTCCGTGCGATTCCTTTTCGAAAGCATTGAACAACCGAACGTTAAACGACAAGACAGACACGGTATTTTCATATTCCTTTACATCGCCTTCGGTGGTGTTTTCGAAAAAGACATTGAAGTAAAAAAACGAAAACAGCAGAACGCTAAACGATAGAAAGAAGCGTCGGTTGAACCTGACAATCCAATAGACTAGAAATAATATATTGACAACAATAACCAGCGGCACTCCCAAGCTGAGCAGTGAAATGATGGGAAATTTACTCGGCGATAAATAAGGGAGAATAAACGATATCAGCATCAAGAGCGCTGCAATCCAGTTGAGGAAAAAGATAACACCTTTTATTAGCCTTCCCATAAATGATCAATCTTCCTTTCCAGCTTTAAACAGAAAGTCTTTTTCTTCTTTGGTCAAACTGTCGTAGCCACTTTTCCCAATTTTATCCAGAATGGCATCAATGCGTTTCTGCTTGTCTGATTTGGAAGTCTGCGAAGTGGTTTTTTTGCTTTTAGGTCGTTTGGTTCGATGTACTTTTTTGAAAGGCTTTTTTGCTTGAGGTTTAAACAAGTTGGCAACCCAATCCATAAAGTTTTCGAACCATTTCCCAATGTCGTTTCCTTTCATCAACTGCAAGGCGTAGCTATATCCAAATACACCTCCGCCTACGTGGGCCAAGAGTCCACCTGCATTACCAGATGACGGAATTCGCACTAAATCAAAGAGAAATAGGAATAGCGCGATATGCCAAAGTTTAAGCGTAAACGTAAAAATACGCACTTCGGTATTTGGAGTATAGGTGGCAATAAAAATCATTATAGCGGTTACGGCGCCAGAGGCTCCGATGAGGTAGCCGCGCATTTCTTGAAAGACCGGAAAAAAGCTATAAGAAAGCGCAAAAAGCAATCCTCCGCTCATTGCTCCCAGCATATACAGCGTTAGGAGGCGTTTTCCAGTGAATAAGTTCAATACGATGCGGCCAAACCAATAGAGCCAGATCATATTAAATAGAATATGGAAAAAATCGAAATGTAGAAATCCATACGATATGAGTGTCCACGGTCGAATAAGGATTGTTTCGAAGTCGTCGCTCAGCACAAACCAACGCGAAAACCATCCGGGTGGCATGCCCATAAAAAATGCGCCTAAACGTACAATTAGAAAGACCGCTGCGTTGATAACGATCAGTTTTACCAATACATCGGCTGTTTTAAACTTATATGACAGGTTATTTCTCATCATCAATTCCAACGGTGATCATTAAAGCTATTTTTCTTCCAATAGTAGGCCATAATAAAGCCAAATAAAGCACCTCCGATATGCGCCCAATGTGCAATTCCGAAGGGGGAGCCGGTAATTCCAGAAATAAGATCGATCAAGATTAATCCTGGAATAAAATACTTTGCCTTTATCGGCACTGGGAAAAAGATCAGCATCAGTTCTGCATTTGGGAACATCATCCCAAAGGCGACCAAAACGCCATAAACCGCTCCCGAAGCTCCAACAGCGGGCGTATTAAAAGAGTTATATGCCGACTGAATAGTGTCCATGGGCACAGCACTCAACATCTGTTTGTTGTATCGGCCCGTATTTAAAATATCAAAAATTTGTTCTTGGTTCAACCCTGCCGCCAAGAGCGCATCGACACCTTCTTGTACAAAGTAATAGTTTGACAAACTGTGAATTAGCGCAGCACCAAATCCTGCCGAGAAGTAGAAAAACAAAAACTTTCCCCGACCCCAGCGCATTTCGAGCGGAGTTCCAAAAGCCCATAACGCATACATATTAAACAAGATGTGGTAGAAACCGCCATGCATAAACATGTGCGTCACGATTTGCCAAAGATTAAAGTGAGGGCTTTCAAAATAATAGAGAGCGAATAGCTTGTAAGACAAATCGCCAATGTACAGTGTCCCTATGAAAAACAGTACGTTTACAACGATCAAAAACTTAATGGTTTCAGACATTCTTCCCATAAATCATAGCTCCTTTTCGGAGATTTTAGAACCGCAATTGGTTGGTTTACATAAATTTTTTATCAAAATCCTGAGTTTCTAAAAGAAAAAACACAGCTTTGTTGGTCGGACTAACAGTGGGTTCCTTACACGCAAACAATTGGTTGATCAGGTTTTCACGTTCGTCATTGTTTAACGCTACCCCCGCCTTTACAGCCATATTTTTGGCCATCGATTTTGCCAGCAAATCGTTCTGGGCAAAACCTTCGGTGGGCACATCGTCTTTGATATCTTCGATCAATTGGATGAGTAGGCCTTCGATTTTGCTTTCCGTAATCAATGCCGGAATTCCGCTGATCGAAACTTGTTCTTCCTGAAAATCGGAAAACACAAAACCCGTGTTCTCCAATTGCTCTTGCACTTTCTTTAAAATTGCCATATCGGGTTTAGAAAGCTGCAATTCAATCGGGAACAATAGTTGCTGACTAATTCCTTCTTGGACGGTAATGTTTTTCAAGAGTTCTTCATAGAGAATTCTTTCGTGTGCCAAGCCTTGATGCATTACCAAAACGCCTCCTTTCATAGGTACTAAAATATATTTATTTTGCACCTGAATAGACATTTGGGCCGTTTCGTAATCTTTATTATCAAAAAGTTCGGCTGTGGTTTCCTCCGATTCAAACTTAACACTCTCGAAGTTCACTTCTTTTCCAGCATCATCTTTTAAACCGATATAGAGGGATTCCCATGATGCTCCTTTTTCAGGTTTATGCACGCTGCCACGAGGAAAAGAGGAGGCCAAACTCCGCGATTGCGATTTTTCTTTAAACGGATTAAAATCGCGATCTACTTCCACCACAGGGGGTTTGGGCGTTTTCTTAACGTAAGCGTATGGCGTGTCAAAATCTTTATCTCTATTGAAGTCTAACACGGGCGCGATATTAAACTGCCCTAAACTGTGTTTGATCGTTGCACGAAGCATCGCATAAATTGCGTGTTCATCGTCAAATTTTATCTCTGTTTTTGTCGGGTGGATGTTGATGTCAATGGATTTTGGATCGACTTCCAAGAACAGAAAATATCCTGGATAGACATCATTTTTAATCAATCCTTCAAAAGCAGCGGTAACCGCGTGGTGCAAATACGGACTTCGGATGAAGCGTTTATTCACAAAAAAGAATTGCTCTCCGCGACTCTTTTTGGCAAACTCGGGTTTTAAAACAAATCCGTTAATTTTAATAATATCGGTTTCTTCAGAAACGGGGACCAGTTTTTCGTCTGTTTTCCGACCAAAAATATGGACAATCCGTTGTTTGAAATTAGATGCCGGTAATTTAAACACATTGCTACCGTTGTGGATCATATCGAAAGAAACGTCGGGATGCGCCAGGGCTACCCGGTGGAATTCATCGATAATGTGCCGGGTTTCTACGGCATTGCTCTTTAAAAAGTTTCGCCTTGCAGGAATGTTATAAAAGAGGTTCTTTACAGCGATGGTTGTTCCTTGTGGGACTACGGCAGGTTCTTGCGAAATCACTTCGCTTCCTTCTATGGTAAGATGGGTGCCAATTTCAACATCATCTGTCTTAGATTTTAGCTCCACATGTGCAATGGCGGCTATGGAAGCCAATGCCTCTCCGCGAAAGCCTTTGGTGTGCAGATTGAAAAGGTCGTCTGCCGATTTTATTTTTGACGTAGCGTGACGTTCAAAAGAAAGTCGTGCATCGGTAAGGCTCATGCCTATGCCGTTGTCAACAACTTGAACTAATGTTTTTCCAGCGTCTTTAATAACCAACGTTATCGCAGTTGCTTGTGCATCTATGGCGTTTTCAAGAAGCTCCTTGACCACCGAAGCCGGTCTTTGAACTACTTCACCTGCAGCAATTTGATTGGCTACATGATCTGGTAATAACTGAATAATATCGGTCATGTATTTTACTGATAGAAGATACTAAGATCAAATTCAATAATAAAGAGAAAAATAAGCACGAGAATAGCGATGATTATCCATAATCGCAGGCGCACATTCTTGTCAGATTTGGTTTGCAAATCTTCCCAAGCGGTCTTGAATTTTCCTTTCAAGCCTCTGTTGTCACCTACCGTGGTTCGGAACTCATCGAACCTGTGTTTTATTGTATATGGACTCTCCTCTCCGTTGTAGTAACGAGGTTTGTAATTGAACTTCTTGTTTTTTCTGCGGCCTAAAAATCCCATAATTTTCGTTCCTCAAATGTACAGAAAATCCTATTCGTTTAAAAGGCTTTTTAGACCTTGTTAAGAAGCTTGGATAAATTGGCTTCAGAACCCGGTTTCTACAACTTTTAAAGATAGGATTTAAAAAGAAAAAAGAGCCAATTAATAGCTCTTTCCGTTTTTTCGTAGGTATGCCATTTTTATCGCGGCGATGGCGGCTTCCGTGCCTTTGTTGCCGTGTTTGCCCCCACTGCGATCGATAGCTTGTTGCATCGTATTATCGGTCAGGACACAAAAGATAACAGGGATGTCGCCTTGCACGTTTAAGTCTTTTATTCCTTGAGCAACGCCTTCACATACGTAATCGAAATGTTTGGTTTCGCCTTGGATAACACTTCCGATTGCAATAATAACGTCTAAGTCGGTGCGTTGTTGGCCCATATGCTTGCAGCCATAGATTAGTTCATAGCTTCCGGGCACATTCCAACGGACGATATTATCTGCGGTTGCGCCACAGTCTAAAAGTGCTTCGTGAGCGCCTTCAAACAATCCTTCGGTGATGTTATCGTTCCATTCAGAAACGACAATCCCAAATCGGAAAGTCTTCGCGTTTGGGATTGTTGCTTTGTCGTAAACTGATAAGTTTTTATTTTTTGTCGCCATTTATTCCATCATTGCTTCGGCACGGCCTAAATAGGTTTTTGCTCTTTCTGCTTCTTCCGAGTTACCGTACTTTTCGTTGATTGTCTTGAAATAATCCAACGCTTTGTCATTCTTGTTTGCGGCCATTGCCGTAATTCCAGCTTTCAATAGAAAGCGTGGCGTTGTAAATTCGTTGGTGCGCATTTTAGCTGCTTCTTCATAGTATTTTAAAGCATCTTCGTTTTGACCCAATTGGGCAAATGCGTCTCCGATAGCTCCTTTTGCCAAAGGTGCCAAAATATCGTCTTTGCTTTTAAATTTATCGAGATGCTCGATAGCCTCGCGGTATTGATTCATGTTCAAATAGGCCATTCCGGCGTAATATCTCGCCAGGTTAGCTGCATTGGTTCCTTTGTAATTGTCGATAATGTCGAGGAAACCATATTTTCCTTCGCCACCTTGCAACGACAAGTTGTACAGCGAATCGTTTACGGGTGCTGCCAAAGCTTCTTCCCAATAGTGTTGCGCTTGGAACATTTCGTTCATCGCCTCTGCTTCTTTCGGTTTTTGAACGTATTCTTGAAATAGGAAAAACCCTAATACGCCCACTGCCACGGCACCAATTACACCAAGGATCGCGTTTTTGTTTTTCTCAATCCACGCTTCCGTTCTGGATGCACCTTCGTCTAGGGTGTTAAATACCCCAGCTGTTGTACTTTCTTCTTCAATCTTGGCTTCTCTATCAGCCTTAGTTTTTGGCCTTCCGCCACGTTTCTTATATGTTGCCATAATAATCGGTTAATTGTGGGGCAAAAATAAAATTTTAAATGGAATTATAAAGGATAAAAAAATTCTTATTTTTCTATAATTTGCAAAACCGATTTATTACAGCACCTTCTTTGCAATAAATCGGCATAACCACCTAGTATACATGATTTTACAGAAACTATCTCTTTTAAACTATAAAAACTTTGAAGCTCAAACTTTTGACTTCGATCCGAAAATAAACTGTTTTGTCGGGAATAATGGGGTTGGAAAGACAAATGTATTGGATGCCATTTACCATCTTTCGTTTGGAAAAAGCTATTTTAACCCTGTAACCACACAAAATATCAGACACGGAACAGACTTCTTTGTGATTGAAGGGAACTATCTAAAAAATGAACTTTCAGAAAAAATTGTTGTCAGTGCCAGAAAGGGCCAAAAAAAGATGATTAAACGCAACGGCAAAGCTTATGAGCGCTTTAGTGACCATATTGGATTTTTGCCATTGGTAATCATCTCGCCTGCCGACCAAGATTTAATTATCGAAGGAAGCAGCACGCGCCGAAAATTTATCGATGGGGTAATTTCGCAAGGCGATTCACAATATCTTCAAGATGTCATCAATTACAACAAAATCTTGAGCCAACGAAATGCGTTGTTGAAGTATTTTGCTGCAAACCACACGTTTAATCAAGATAGCATCGATGTGTACAACGAACAAATGCACGGGTTTGGAACGGCTATCTACACCAAAAGAGCAGCTTTTATCGAGGAGTTTGTGCCCATATTCCTCCATCGTTACGCTTCTATTACAAGCGGAAATGAAAGCATCGGTCTGTCTTATAAAAGTCAATTACAGGAAAATGATCTGTTGCAGTTATTTCAGGAAAACTTAGCTAAAGATAAAATCACGCAATACACCAACTTCGGAACGCATAAGGATGACTTGGTTTTTACAATCGACGATCACCCCATTAAGCGGTTTGGTTCGCAAGGCCAACAAAAATCGTATCTCATCGCGTTGAAACTTGCTCAATTCGATTTTATAAAAAGGCATTCCAAAGACGAACCCATTTTGTTATTGGATGATATTTTCGACAAATTAGACGAAGAACGAGTAGAACATTTAATAACTTTGGTGGACAAAGAAAATTTCGGACAATTGTTCATCAGCGACACCCATGCGGATCGAACCGAAGAAGTCATCAAAAAAGTACATCAGACCTATAAAATGTTTCCGCTTTAAGGATCGAAATCATTGAAAAACCACAACTAATGAAGTATAAAGTAATCGCTTTGTTCTTGGCAACAATACTGCTTTCCTGTGCCAAGCAAGACCCAGCAGACCAAAAACAATACTTAGAAGGATATTGGGAAATAAAAGAAGTGGAAATGCCCGACAAATCCATTAAAAACTTCGATATCAACCTGTTGGTCGACCACATAGAAGTAACTGGAGATAGCGGACAACGGGTTAAAGTAGCTCCTTTGATAGACGGGACTTACAACACCAATGAAGTAGCGGAGCAATTCACATTAAAAATAGAAAACGACAGTTTGCGCATGTATTATTCAACACCGTACGACGCTTGGAAAGAAACGATCATTCGCGCAGACGACAGTATTCTTACGGTGAAAAACCGAGACAATAAGATTTATACGTATTCAAAATACGTCAACAAACCCATTATAGAAAAACAGAATTAAACGCAAGACGATCACGATTAATATGGCAAAAAGACACTCAGACAATATGTCGCTCGGCGATGCGATAAAGGATTTTATCGATTCGAATCGATTGGAAAAAGGTTTAGACAAAGTACGGGTTGAAGAAGCGTGGAATGCCGTTATGGGCCATGCCATTTCGAAATATACAACATCGATTAAGCTGGAACGCGACGTGCTTTTCGTCAAGCTTTCCTCTTCGGTTTTACGCGAAGAATTGAGTTACGGAAATCAGAAAATCATCGCGATGATCAACGAAGAGCTCGAAAAAGATTTGGTCAACAAATTGGTGTTGAGATAGGGCTTTTGCATCGCTAATGATTCCTTTCGATTATAAACTTGTATCGTGGACTTCCCGATAGATTTAAGTCGAAGTCTTATCTCCATTTTTATTTAATCCTTATTTTTATTAAAATTTCCACCGATGAAAAATTTCTTATTTGCAATTGCTGTTTTCACTTCACTCCTCACCCATTCACAAGAACCCTTCACGCGTGCCGATACGCTTAGAGGAAGCATCACCCCAGAAAGAGCGTGGTGGAATGTAACGTATTACGATTTGGATGTGACGGTGAATCCGGCTGAAAAATCAATTTCCGGAAGCAATGTCATTACTTACGAAGTTCTTGAACCTTTCCAAGTGATGCAAATCGACTTGCAACCACCGATGAAAATAGACAACGTATTACAGGATGGAGAGCGTATTTCGTTTACTTCAGAGGGCAATGCCCATTTCTTACAACTTAAAAAACCACAAGTTAGACATACCAAAAATAAAATTGAAATTCATTTTTCCGGTAAACCCCGAATTGCAAAACGTCCTCCTTGGGATGGTGGTTTTACGTGGGTCAAAGACCAACGAGGGAACGACTGGGTTGCAAACGCCAATCAAGGAATTGGATCGAGTGTGTGGTGGCCTTTAAAAGACCACCCTTCCGAAGAGCCCGACGATGGAATGACTATCGCTGTATCCGCCCCCGAAGACCTGATGGATGTGAGCAATGGACAGCTCAAAAAAGTAATAGAAAACAACGACCATACAAAAACCTGGGTGTGGGAAGTTGTCAACCCAATCAATGCTTATGGCGTGAATGTGAGCATCGGTAATTACGTGCATTTCGGCGAAACCTACCAAGGTGAAAACGGCCCGCTGAAAATGGATTATTACGTCTTGCTTGATGATGAAGAAGATGCGAGAAAGCAATTTAAGCAAGCGCCAATGATGATTGAAGCTTTTGAGTATTGGTATGGCCCCTATCCTTTTTATGAAGATGGTTATAAATTAGTTCAAGTGCCGTATTTAGGGATGGAACACCAGAGCAGTGTTACGTATGGCAACGGTTTTGTAAATGGATATTTGGGCAATGATCTCTCCGGAAGTGGTTGGGGACTTAAATTCGACTTTATTCTTATTCACGAAAGTGCCCACGAGTGGTTTGCCAATAGCATCACCAATCACGATGTTGCCGATATGTGGATTCACGAAGGATTTACGTGCTATTCGGAAACACTTTATTTGGATTATCACTTTGGAAAAAAAGCTTCTTCGGAATATGTTATTGGCCTACGCAATAAAATCGTGAACGACCGGCCCATAATTGGAACTTACGGTGTGAACAGTCCGGGCAGCATCGACATTTACTACAAAGGCGCCAATATTTTGCACACCATTCGTCAGATGATTGACAACGATAAAAAGTGGCGACGCATATTGCGCGGTTTGAACAAAACATTTCGACATCAAATTGTAACGAGCAAACAAATAGAAAACTACATCTGCAAACACAGCAGCTTGGGACTTTCTAAATTCTGGGAGCAATACCTGCGCACGACTATGATTCCGAAAATTGAATATCAAATAGAAGGCAATCGGGTACGTTATCGTTATGTTGACACTGTTGAAGGATTCGACATGGAAATTATAGCTTTTATCAATGGCAAGAAAACCTGGCTTACCCCAACGGATCAATGGCAAACAGAAAAAGTATCGAAACCGATAGAGTCTTTCGAAATCAAAAAAGATTTCTACGTAATCGCCGAAGCAGTATCTAAATAACCCCTTATGCCCATTCGCGCTTATTGGCAATTTTATAAATCTATTTTTCCATTTGTTGTAGGATTTTCCATAATTGGAATCCTCTATCTCGGTTTGATTTGGAGCTTTGTCTTTTTTGCCTCCGTGAGTTTATTCTTTGGTTTTTATGGATTTAGGATATTCTACAACAAACAGTTTTACTTTTATTACAATATAGGATTGACAAAATCCAAGTTATTTTTAGCGTCTTTCGTCATTAATATTTTGGTAGGTCTTCCTGTTTTTTCAATACTCATGCTCATATTCCATCTTGTTTTTGGCAACTTTAGCATTACATAACGTCTCCATAAGTTTTGGCAGGAAACAGCTGCTAAATCAAGCTTCACTCACCGTATCAACAGGAGAGGTCATCGGTCTTTTAGGCAGCAATGGAAGTGGTAAATCTACGTTATTGAAAGCTATGTTTGGCACTGTTAAAGCAGCTTCGATTACAATGACCTTAGACGGAAAACCATTTTCGCCTTTCCATGCGATTCGCTCCAAACAAATTGGCTATTTGCCCCAGCATCATTTTTTGCCCAAACATCTTAAAGTGCGCGACGTAATCCCGATTTATTTTCAAAGTGAAGCCGATCAAGATA
>Ga0209075_1000508_pt1 | contig 38211 bp, 39 predicted proteins | sample Stecom2011_FD_187523 | JGI IMG/M metagenome (GOLD analysis project Ga0209075, IMG submission 187523) | Agricultural soil microbial communities from Utah to study Nitrogen management - Steer compost 2011 (SPAdes) (version 2) | ecosystem: Environmental > Terrestrial > Soil > Agricultural land...
CGCAACAGGTTCCACGTGGAACCTGTTTACCTGCCCAACAAAACAAGCAAAACATTAAGGTCACTGGGACTAACTCCACTAATGCGGGAGGCTTGTCCAATGGTTTCAGGGTCGATGCGCTTAAGCTTTTGACGACCTTCGGTGCTGATCGTTAGTATTTTATCATAATCAAATTTGCCTTTAATCTTTAAGTGCTCCAATCGACTCAACTTATCTGCAATAAGACGTTCTCTTTGAATATAACCCTTATACTTAATATTAATTTCTGCAGCCTCAATAATCTCTTCTTTCCTATCTTCGGGGAAAGAAGAACAAAACTCAGCCAGCCCTGGAAGCACTTCCAGCAAATCTTTAAGGCTGACTTGAGGGCGTGAAATAAGGTCAATCAATTTTATACCCTGATTCAAAGTTGAGGTACCAACGTCCAGCAAATAAGCATCGACATCCTTACTCCGAACAGTATAAGTGCTCATAAAATCTATAAGCCCGTCCCTTAAAGCAATTTTTTCCTGAAGAAGATCATAGCGCTCCTGACCGGCTAAACCGAGGGCATAACCCTTGGGCGTTAAGCGTACATCGGCATCGTCTTGACGAAGCAAAATCCGATACTCAGCCCGACTCGTAAACATCCGATAGGGCTCGTCAACCCCTTTGGTAATCAAATCATCAATCAAAACCCCTATGTAAGCTTCATCTCGCTTTAAAACAAAGGGCTCTTTTCCCTTTTGTGCCTGAACAGCATTAATGCCGGCCATGAGGCCCTGCGCAGCAGCTTCTTCATAGCCAGTTGTTCCATTAATCTGCCCGGCAAAATAAAGGCCTTTAACCAACTTGGTTTCCAAAGTTGGTTGCAACTGCGTGGGATCGAAAAAATCATACTCAATGGCATAACCGGGACGGAAATATCTGGCATTCTCCAATCCTGGCACTTTAGCTAAGGCTGAAAATTGCGTATCCATCGGTAAAGAGGAGCTGAAACCATTGAGATAGTACTCAACAGTATGCTCTCCCTCTGGCTCCAAATAGAGTTGATGCATTTCCTTGTCGGCAAAAGTGACTATCTTGGTTTCAATACTGGGACAATAGCGGGGACCTAAACTTTGAATGGTGCCATTAAACATTGGGCTCTCATATAATTTACTGTTGATGATCCCATGTACCTCAGGATTGGTATAGGTGAGATAACAACTCCGTTGCTTTAATATTCTGTTATTAACAGGTAAGTAACTGAACTTATAAAAACCGTCCTCCCCTGGTTGTTCACTGAGTTTTGAAAAATCGATGCTGCGTGCATCGACCCGAACGGGTGTCCCGGTTTTCATCCTTCCGACCCTAAAACCGGCCGCCAACATTTTCTCAGAAAGACCATAGGAGGCTGAATCTGCCATTCGCCCCCCTTCCATTTGAAGTGCTCCAACATGCATCAGACCATTCATGAAAGTCCCTGTGGTCAATATAACGGATTTGGCCGAAATGCGAACACCCATCTTGGTAAGCAAACCTGTAACGCTGCCGTCTTTAAAATCCAAATCTACAACAGCATCTTGCCAAAAAGAAAGATGGGGTAGGCTTTCTAATGTTTCTCTCCATTTTTGAGAAAAAACCATCCGGTCACATTGAGACCTTGGGCTCCACATAGCCGGCCCCTTACTCCGGTTAAGCATACGAAACTGAATAGAGGAAGCATCGGTAACCAAACCCATAAATCCTCCCAGCGCGTCAATCTCCCTAACAATTTGTCCTTTTGCTATTCCTCCAACGGCAGGATTACAGCTCATTTGAGCCATCTTATTCATATCCATAGTCACAAGAAGGGTTTTAGCTCCCAAACCAGCAGCAGCGGCAGCGGCTTCACAACCAGCATGTCCTCCCCCAACTACAACGACATCAAAATTAAAATCCATTATAAAAAATTATTTCTGTCTCTACAACAAATAAAACACAATTTTGCTCAACGACAAAGTTGTTAAACATAATTAAGCCTTTAAGAAAGCGTTAAAAGAAAGTATAAACGACAGGCTATGAGGACTTCAAAAACAAGGACCATTAAAAGTCGCACACGAAGACAGTAAAACACTGATACAAAGCATATTGAGCCTAATAAGTGTCGATATAAGCCAACCAAAGATCTTCCTGCTTTCGCATCTCTTTTATATCCGACTCACTGTGATCGTCGTAGCCCAATAAATGCAAGACCCCATGAATAATAACCCGGCTTAACTCAGAAGAAAATAAATTTCCAAGACGCTCAGCATTCTCCTTCACCATTTCGGTACTGATAAAAAGATCTCCGGAAATAATGCGTTTAGAGGAGTAATTAAAGGTTATAATGTCGGTGTAATAGTCGTGGTCCAAAAACTGCTGATTAACCTTAAGCAGGTAACTGTTATCGCAAAAAACTACACTAAGAGGACCACAACCGAATCCGTGATGTTCAACGAGTGAATTTAAAGTGCCACGTACCAAATCAAAGTTTAAGGCAGGCATACCCACATCTTGTGTAAAGAATTCGATGCTGTGTTCCATAAGTGCGCTTTAGGGCCTGCTAGAACTTAAAAGTGAGTTTAACTTCATTTCCCTTATCGCTAAAAGCCAATTCATCAGCCAAATGTTTCATTAAAAAAACGCCCCGACCATGCGTACGTTCAATATTCTCGGGAGTTGTAGGATCAGGAAGTAAGGTATGATCAAAGCCTTGCCCTTCATCACGAATCGTAAAAGAAATACGATTGCTCTCCACCTCGTAGGATATCGTCACCTTTTTCTCTGATACCATTTTATTGCCATGTACAATGGCATTGTTAACACCCTCAACTACAGCCAACAACAATTTACCATAAACATCAGAATGAAAGGAATACTGCTGAGAAAGTTCATCGATTAATTTTTCGACGAGGCTTATATTTGAAATGTCAGAATGAATGGTAATCTTACTCATCTAAGTATTATTTACTTACTCATTAAATAGGCGTGTTCGAAAATGATTACCCCTTTATACTTAAAAAATAAAAAGAAGTTTCTAAAAAAGACTTCTTTATGGCTTCAGCCATGCAGCGGGATCTAATTTCTGATTCTCCTGCCAAAGTTCAAAATGAAGGACTTGTGAATTGGTGCTGTCGTCTAGAAATATGCGGCCCAGTACCTGACCGGACATGACCTGCTGTCCTTGTTTAACGACGACTTCCTGAAGATTGGCATACACAGTTAAAAATTTACCGTGTCGCACCAAAATGGCGGTATTATAACCCGGTATACCCACTACTCTACTTACTTCCCCGGGATGTACTGCCAGGGCTTTGTCATCGGCAAGACTTTGTATGTCTATTCCATTATTCTTAATGGTGACGCTCTTTAAAACAGGATGAGGGTGTTCTCCAAATGCATTAATAACCAAACCTTTACTAACGGGCCAAAGCAATTTTCCTTTAAAGTCTTCAAAATCGGTACCCGTTAAGCCGGCTTGAGAACTTCTGATGTATTCCAGAATTCTATTTTCCAAATTTTTGGCTTTGCCTTCCAGTTCAGCAATTGAGGATCTTAGCCATTTCTCTTCATTTTGAAGCGTACTAAGCAATTGTTGATGCTCATTCCTTGACGAAGATAGAGATTGTAAATTTGACTGTATTTGATGCAAAGCCAACTCTTTTTGTGCTTTTTGCTGCCCGATATCTCTTTGCAAGCCCTTCAGCTTATCTTGACTTTGAACCAAAAGAAGCCCTTGTTTACGCCGATAATTACTGTATTCTTTCAAAAGGCGGAACCGCCGGTAGGAGGAACTAAAATCGGATGCACTTAAAAAATATACGAGTTCGTTTTGTGCATTTTTTCTAAGGTAAGTATCCTGCATAAGGCGGGCATATTCAACCTTCAATTGACTGATTTCCTTTTCTATCAGATTGATTTGCTGCTGTAGGTGATCAATATTCGCATCCAAATCGTCAATCTCACGCTGCAAAGTAAGCAGCGCATGCTCCCGTAGAGCTATTTCTTTTTGCAGGAGCTGCATCTCACGTAAAGACCGTTCTCTGGAAGACCGCGTCTTTTCCAGACTTTTACGAGAACGTTCAATCTCGTTCAGTAAAGCTTCCCTTTCAGATTGAAGATCTTCAACCGCCTGACCAGAACCAGAGAGGGTCAGGGAAAAAAATAAAAAGAAAAAAAAGCAATATTTAAAAACGAATTTCAGCATATCCACCGGGTATTGAGAAGGTTAAACTTTGAGCACCATCTACCTCAACAGAAGATAATTGGATACTGAGTCCCATTATTTCCTGAAGTCTTTGTCCCTTCAAGAGAATTTGCGTAGGAAACAAAAGACCATTATCCACCAGACGAAATTCCGAATACATCAAATCCATAACAATATCCCTATCGGGAAACCGTACCTGCGACGATAAAAGCCTATAGGCTTCCGGCATAATACGCAAATCCTGAAGACTCCCATCGGAATTAGGTCCCGACGAAAGGAGATAAGAAACGGAATCTTGTTGCATTTCAAATCGTTTTAAAGAACCGCTTCCCTCAGGATAAACAAACACCGAATTACTGAGTATCTGTTGAAACTGTAGAAAATTAAATTCAAACAAAAAACGTTTGGACAAGCTGGCATAATCACTACGCATAATTGTACGATTAAGTCGATCTAAGACAATCCATTCGTCCTTTGTCAACTGAATACGATACATTTCTATGCCCATAACAGGTATAACAGAAACAATGATGGCGGAATCCCTGCGCATAAAAATATTGGCCCGTACCGCCTGAGTCTTACCATTCTGTTCAAATTCAATGAAAGCCCTGCGAAAAAACAAGTTTTCATAATCAAAGGAGTGAGAATCAATAGCTTTAAGCAGTTCCCTTTCATTCATTTCTTCCTTAACAGCACCGGGGAAAAAAGTATCCAAACTCTTACAGGCATTGAACAGGAATCCATTCAAAAGCGCAAACAAAACGAACTTTAGCCACCTATTCATAATCCATAATTTCAGGAAGGTATTTTTGCTCGGCAATCTTATCCTCTAAAACAGAAGAAACATCGGACCCCAACTCCAAGGCTTTATTCCACTTTTCCAAAGCCTTTTCAATATTCCCGACTTTAAAAAGAATATCTCCATAATGTTCATACAAAACGGCGCTTTCTTCTTCCATATTGGCCACTGCTTGCTCAATAAAATAAAGTGCATCCAAATACTGTCCACGCTTAAACAAAACCCAGGCGTAAGTATCCAGATAGGTAGGATTACTGCCTTCCAACTCAATGACCCGACTTATCATACGTTCGGCCTTATCTAAATGCAGGTCCAACTCACTGAGATAGTAGGCATAGTTGTTTAAAACGACCACATTCTCTTGCTCCAGCTTTAAACTTTCCTCGTAAGCCCTAAAAGCTTTTTGGGCTTGTTGCTCCTGAAAATACAAATCACCCATCAATCCGTAAACTTGGGCTTGTAAAGAGGCATTATCGGATAAAAAAGGAAGCGCAGTTTCAAAGGAAACGAGGGCCTCCTTTCTTTTTTCCTGAAAAAGAAAACCGTAACCTGCGAAATAATGAAATAAGCCATTATCAGGAAACAAGGTACTTGCCCTCAGACTTTCTGATAAAAACTGATTTTGAGTTTCTTCTTCAAAAAGTAAAATCAAATAATCCTGCCAAACCTCCTGATTATTTTCATCAATATATAAAGCGGTTTGCAGGGCTTCACGCGCAGCGGCATTATCGTTAATGTGCTTATAAAAATTAGCTGCCAAAATATGCGCTTGCAAATCAAAGGGATGCATTTCCCGTAAACCACTGATTACGCTGCGTAAATCCTCCACAGTAAGCGCAGGATCTTCCTCCTCAATGCCCATCAAAAAAGGCAAAACACGTTGCATTTTAAGCTCAAAAGGCGTATTGGGATGAGAAAAGGCTTTGAAAATGGAGCTTTTAAAATTATCCGCTTGCCCCAAAGAAAAATAATAATTCGCCAAACTAAAGTGCACCTGACCATTGGAGGGATAATCCCGAGCCACTTCCTGATACAAACTATAAGCTTGGTCGGATTTTCCCATTTCAAGATAAAAATCGGCCAAATAAAGCAGATAATTACTTTCAGAAGGGTAATGCTCAATAAGACGTTCCAGTTCCTTCCTGGCGGCTTTATTATCGCCATTTTGACGCAAAACCATATGCTTTTCAAGACTCAGGAACTCTTGAATACCAATAATCTTTTCTACGGTAGAGAAAGTGTGTAAGACATCATCATAGCGGTTCATTTCTGATTCAATCTCTGCTTGTTGAAACAGATAATCAGGTTGACCGGGATGCAGTCGGTTCAAATAACGAACCGACTGCAGCGCCAGTTCATTTTTCTCCTGATGAAAATAAAGTCTGCTTAATAAAGAAAGATAGTGTGGATTGTCGGGAGAAAACCTGACTGCTTCAAAGATAAACTTCTCTGCATCGACAAATTCACCGTTACGGATCAATAAGTTTCCCACTTCAAAATAACATACCGCACAGGTACTATCCAGTTTTAGTGCCTCCATATAACTGAGGGCAGCTGCGCCATTATCTCCCAGCATTTTAAGGCGGTTGCCTTCCAAAAAATAAAAATCAAACTGACGCGAAGCAACGCTACCAACAGCTTCAGTTGTAGAAGGACGACCTTCAGCAAACAAAACCGTTTCAAAATCGGCCAAACCAGAAACTGAACGACAGCCGATAAGCAAGAAAAAATATAAACCAAAGCTCACAGACAGCGTGAGAGAACGCAAAGATAATAGCATAGTAAAATTTATAAACCCGTATGACCAAAGCCCCCACTACCTCTTTCAGTAGAAGACAATACTTGTACGTGCGACCAGTTAAAACGTTCGTATTTGTTGAGTACCATTTGACAAATTCGGTCACCCGCTTCAATAACAAAAGGTTCCTTACCTAAATTGATGAGAATGACTTTGAGCTCACCCCTATAATCCGCATCGATGGTACCGGGCGAATTCAAAACAGTGACCCCGTGTTTAATGGCCAAACCGCTTCTTGGACGAATCTGAACTTCAAATCCTTCAGGAATTTCGATAAAAAGACCTGTTGGGATAAGTTGCCGATCACCAGGTAAAATTTGAATACTTTCTTGGAGATGAGCGCGCAAATCCACACCGGCACTGTCCACAGTAGCGAAATCGGGTAAGGGATTGTTGCTGGTATTTATGACTTTAATCGTGAGCATTGGGCGACAAATATTTAAAATGAATATACCAGATATAAAACAAAAAGCTAATAATAAGGAAACTTTTAAATACAAGCTCCAAATAAAACAACTTAATAGAAAGCAAAGAACCGGCCAAAACCAGTACTCCGGCCACTAAAAAATGTAAAAAAATACGACCTATCGGATAGGCAATGGGATAAAACTTTTGCCCAAAATAATAAGAAATAAGCATCATGGTGCCATACCCGGCAGTTAAGGCTATGGCGGCCCCCATAAAACCAATCCGGGGGACCAGTATAAAATTAAGGGCGATGGTGATCACCATCCCAAATACACCAAAATAGGCACCATAAATGGTTTTGTCACTGAGCTTATACCAAAGGGAAAGATTAAAATAAATGCCATAAAAAAATAAGGCCATAAGAATCAAGGGAATAACAATATTTCCGCGCAAATACTCAGGCGTTAGGAGAACATTGACCACATCCTGAAACAGAATAACACCCATAAAAATAAGCAGGCCAAAAAACACGAAGTATTCCATCACCAGGGCGTAAGCATTCTTACCCTTCTCCCTATTTTTAAAAAAATAGGGTTCAAAGGCAAATCGAAAAGATTGGGTAAATAAGCTCATCAATACCCCAATTTTAAAATTAGCACCATAAACAGCCAATTCAATAAAACCATTGTCTTTAATTAATTTGGGCATCCAGATTTTATCGACATTTTGAGTAAGCATTCCGCTTAGCCCAACCAATAAAACAGGCCAGGAATAGCGAAGCATATTCTTGATAAGTGGCCATTGTACAGGACCCCTTAGAAAAACCAGGTCTTTTAAAAAAAACAAGAGCTGAAAAACACTGCTCAAAGCATTACTTAAAAGTATCCAAAAAACCCCGCTGATCTGATTATAAAAATCAAATAAAGAGAGCAATAAACCTTTTGAGAAGAGATAGGGCAGTAACAACAAAAAGAACAAATTCAGGGAAATATTTAGACCAATACCGCTCAATTTAATAAGTCCAAAACGTAAAGAGGCGCTTTGAAGACGCAAACGTGCAAAGGGCAGCGCTAGAAAGGAATCGGAAGCAACAATGATCCCCGTTAAAATAATGGCACTTTGATGGTTCCCTTCGTAGAAAAACAAACTAAAACTCCTGGAAAACAACAAACTTAATAAGAACAACAAAGAACTGCTGTAAGCCAACATTTTAAGTGATGAGGAATAAACAGATGCCTCTTCTCCATCCCGCGCAAAACGAAAAAAACCCGTCTCCAGACCATAGGTAAACAAAACCAAAAGCACGGAAATAAGCCCATAAATATTAACGATGACGCCATATTCTTCAGGTAGGATAACCCGAATATAAAAAGGCATCAGCAACCAGTTAAGCAATCGCCCCACCATAGTACTGGCACCATAAACCAGTGTTTCTCCAGCCAAACGTTTAATACTTAAACTCATACATCAAAGAGTGAAGACTGCAACTGACCCGGAGAAATACCAAAGTGTGCATAAGCCAATCTGGTAACAACCCGACCACGCGGGGTACGTTTCATAAAACCTTCTTTAATTAAAAAGGGTTCAAAAACTTCTTCAATGGTACCGGCATCCTCTCCTACAGCAGTAGCAATAGTGGTTAATCCAACAGGTCCACCATCAAACTTCTGCATCAAAGTCAGTAATATTTTACGGTCCATTTCATCCAAACCGTATTCATCAATATGCAGGGCTTTAAGCGAAAAGCGTGTAATATCCACGTCGATACGACCATTGCCTTTAACCATGGCAAAATCACGTACTCTGCGCAACAAAGCATTGGCAATACGCGGAGTGCCTCTGCTGCGCCTGGCAATTTCAAAAGCAGCGTCCTTAGAAATGGCAACATTTAAAATACCGGCAGAGCGACTAACAATACCGCTCAAAATTTCGGTGTCGTAGTATTCTAAATGACTATTAATTCCAAATCGTGCACGGAGGGGACTGGTTAACATTCCACTTCGCGTAGTAGCGCCAATAAGGGTAAAAGGATGTAAGTCTATTTGAATAGACTTGGCGCCAGGCCCCTTATCAATAACAATATCGATTCTAAAATCTTCCATTGCGGAATATAAATATTCCTCAACAATGGGACTAAGTCGATGTATTTCATCAATAAACAATACATCGTTTTCTTCCAAACTGGTTAAAATTCCCGCCAAATCACCCGGTTTATCCAAAACCGGACCACTACTGAGTTTAAAACCTACCCTTAACTCATTGGCAATGATGTTCGAAAGTGTTGTTTTGCCCAAACCCGGAGGACCATGCAACAACACATGGTCAAGGGCCTCTCCACGCATAAGAGCGGCCTTTACAAAGACTTTGAGATTGTCTACAATATTATCCTGACCATTAAAATCAGAAAAAGACAGCGGTCTAAGTTGCAAATCCACATCATTTTCCCGGGAAGCCTCTTCCTGAAAAGCTCTACTATCCATATCCATGCTAAAACCGACTCCTTTTTAGGATTTACTAATACCCAGTTTCTCTAATATTGCTTTAAAGACCGACAAATCAAAGGGCTTTGCCATATATTCATCCATACCAATAGCCAAACACTTTTCACGATCGGCATCAAAGGTGTTTGCTGTTAAACCGATGATGGGCGTGGGTAAGGCGTTTTGTTCCTTTTCATAAGACCGGATGGCAACGGTAGCCTCAAAACCATCCATAACAGGCATCATTAAATCCATCAGCACCAAATCATAGTGCTTTTCCCTTAGTTTTTGAACAGCTTCCGCTCCATTATTGGCAACATCAATAACAAAACCATATTTGGTTAAACTTAGAAAAATAAGTTTCTGGTTAAGCACATTGTCTTCTACCAATAATAAATGCAAACCGTCCATCCTCTAAAGCTTGAATAAAAAACTAAAAGTAAGGAATTTATAACAAATATACAGCAGACTGAAACTACAAATTAAGTTGTGAAGAGATATCCAGCATACGTTCAATTGGAACGACGGCTTGCCGCCGCACTGTTTCATCAATAAGCACTTCCGGCCGTTCATTTTTCAGGGCAAGGTAAATTTTTTCGAGGGTATTTAATTTCATAAACTCACAATCATTACAGGCGCAGCTAGAATCCGAAGGTGGTGCAGGAATAAACGTTTTAGAAGGAGAGGCTTTTCTCATTTGATGCAAAATTCCTGCTTCTGTTGCCACGATAAACTGCGCATGTTTCTCTTTTTGCGTATATTTTAATAAGGCAGCAGTACTGCCAATAAAATCGGCCATGACCAATAAGGGTTGCTTACACTCGGGATGCGCAATCAATAGGGCCCCGGGATTTTCTTTTTTAAGTGCAACAATCTTTTCAATGGAGAACTGTTCGTGCACATGACAGGCACCATCCCATAAGACCATTTTTCGACCGGTCAAACTTTGCAAATAGGCACCCAAATTCCTATCCGGCCCAAAAAGAATGGGTTGATCGGATGGAATGCTGTTGATAACGCCTACAGCGTTGGTACTGGTAACCACAATATCGGATAAAGCCTTAACAGCTGCCGTAGTATTGACGTAGGTAACTACAGTATGGCCGGGATGTTTTGCCTTAAAAGCAGCAAAATCTTCAGCAGGACAACTGTCGGCCAACGAACAACCAGCTTTAACATCAGGAACCAGCACTTTCTTCTCAGGCGACAGAATTTTAGCCGTCTCTCCCATAAAATACACACCCGACAACAAAATAATATCGGCCTTAGTTTGTGCGGCTTGTTGTGCCAGGGCCAAACTATCGCCCACTACATCCGCAATATCCTGAATAACATCTTCCTGATAGTAATGTGCCATAATAACAGCATTCTTTTCTATCTTCAATTGCGTTATCGCCTCTTTTAGTTCCGCTTCTTTCAACATACTATTATTATTTATAGTTTTATTTTAATAGAAAAATAAGATAATGATAATACCCTGTTGATATTGTTTAAAAAAAATCTCTCAAACTGTTGTTAACTTCCTATGCCCAAATTTATGCATAGCCTATCAACAGCCCTTTTTTTGATATTCAACTGAAAATTAGTACTTAGCATCCTGTATTAAGATGCTGTTAATAACTTTCAAAGTTAAGAAAAAGTTTGTGCTTGCTTTTAATAATCCTGCTTAAAACGGTTCATAAGAACTTCGGAAAGCACTGTTGTATATTTTGGAATTGGTTTTAATAGGCCTGCTTTAAGATTATAAACCAGAAAAGCAAGGCTTAGTTTTTAATAGTTATATCTTTATATTGACAACTTATTAACGGAGTTTTCATGCTTTATTATTTTAGTTGAAGTTTTCAACTACTTTGCAATTCAGTATATTTGTATCCGAAAATTTACCATTAATTCTAAACAATGAATAAGCAACGAATTGCCATTGCCTGTGACCATGCAGGTTTTCCCCTTAAGGTGGTTTTAAAAAAAGTACTTGAGAACAAGGGCTTAACGATAATTGACTTTGGCACCGATTCTGAAAACAGCGTAGACTATGCCGATTATGCACACCCGCTGGCAGCAGCTGTTGAAAGTGGAGATTGTGCATTGGGAGTAACCATTTGTGGCAGTGGAAATGGCATAAACATGACCGTGAATAAACATCAGGGAATTCGTGCCGCCTTGTGTTGGAATGCTGAAATTGCACGTTTGGCACGTGCCCATAACGATGCCAATGTTTGTAGTTTACCCGGACGTTTTGTGAGCGAGGAGGAAGCCATTAAAATTATTGACTTATTTTTAAGTACGCCTTTTGATGGTGGCAGACACGAAGGCCGAATAAGAAAAATCAGTTGTAAATAGTTTTTGGCATCAAAAAAAAATAGAAATTATGCTTTCCAACACCTGTAAATACGCATTGCGGTCTATCATCTATATTGGTATTAACGCTTCACCGGGTAAATACGTTAATGTTAAAACCATAGCCGCTGAGCTGGATGTGCCCATGCAATTTTTGAGTAAAATATTACAGGTGTTTGTACGGAAAGATATTTTGCTTAGTGTAAAAGGTCCCTTAGGGGGATTTCGTTTTAAAGATGACCCATCTAAGGTTAGTTTGTATGATGTAGTGGCCATTATCGACGGGCCCAATTTGTTTGAGCATTGTTTAATAGGTACGCGGCCCTGCAAAAGTCATGATGATGCGCAAAAAAAATGTCCGGTTCACGACAACTTTTCTGCTATTCGCAAAGATCTTCTTGCTTTTTTTAAGGAAGAAACTTTTGGAAGTATTATTGAAAACTACGAGAACAATTCAAAAGATTTTTTGGCCCTTTAATACGGGTAAAATACTTCTGTGTAGATAAAAACCCAACACTACTCCGGTAGTGTTGGCTACAAAATCCCAAAAATCCCTCCCGCGGTCAGAAAGTATGGGTTGCAAAATTTCGATGCATCCCCCCAGGATAACAGCAATAAGAATAGGAATGATGTTGTTGGTATACCATATTTTCTCTTTTCTCTTTTCGTTTTTCCAGTTTTTTTCCAAAAACAGAATCATCGATAAACCCGTGTACATTACTAAATGAACGAGCTTATCGAGATGTGGCAGGTTTAAAAAAGGGGAAGAAGGCAAGTCTGGAGACTCCGCCATACTTAAGAATATGATGAAGCTGGCGGTAAGAATGCTGAACTTGTATTGAAATATTTTTGGGCCCATTTTAATTTTTTTTAGGTGTTAAAGCTACACATTTTTGTTGTTTGGTTTAAGTTGAATTACCCATAAATGGTCTGTTACGATGCTCAATTACTTATTTTTTTCTTGTTTATAAACAGAGTTGCGTTTTTGTTGTTAGTAAGCTTGAATAAACTGTTGAAAAACTGTTTATAAACTGTTATAATCCTTTGTTTTCAAGTGTTTCACGTGAAACATATCTACTTTTATGGCTGGTTTGTATTTTCATATTCCCTTTTGTTTTACCCGTTGTGGTTATTGCGATTTTTACAAGACAACCCGTCTTGATTTTATGGATGCTTTTATAAACACGCTGTATTCAGAAGTAGCCCATTATAAGAATGATTTTCCGCAACAGCTGTCTTCCATCTATTTTGGTGGAGGGACCCCTTCTTTGGTTAAGGGAACTGATTTTGCTGAATTGTTTGCTGTTATCAAAAGGAATTATCATTTGAATAGGGATGCTGAAATTACCATAGAGGCCAATCCGGACGATTTGACCGGGGCATATTTGGATGCTTTACTTGAGCTTGGTTTCAATAGGATAAGTATTGGTATTCAAAGTTTTCATCAGCGTGATTTACAGGAAATGGGGCGCCGGCATAATGCCCAACAAGCCCGGCAGGCTGTTGAATTGGCATGGCAAAGCGGTTTTAGAAACATTGGCATGGACCTCATTTATGGCTTGCCTTGGAGTTCAACGGAGCATTTTCAACAAAATCTGGATGTCTTTGCCGAATTGCCCGTTCAGCATTTATCGGCTTATCATCTGACTTTTGAAGAGGGCACTCCCTTTCATCGACTGCTTAAAAAGGGCATCTATCAGGAAGTGAGTGAGGAGGACAGTTTGGAACAATATCATTTACTCCGGGCCTATACCAACAAAAAAGGATTTGAGCATTATGAGTTGTCAAATTTTTGTCGACCTGGTTTTCGCTCCCGCCACAATTCTTCCTATTGGAAAGGCGTTCCTTATTTGGGTTTTGGACCAGGGGCGCATTCCTATTTTGGGAGTAAGCGTTGTTGGAATAAGCCGGATTTGAATTTGTATTTACAAGGCGATTGGACCAGAATTCGGGAGGAAGAGGAGTTGAAAAACCTGGATGCCTATAACGAAACGTTAATGTTGGGTTTACGAACCGCTGAAGGTTTGGATTTAAAGGATATACAACAGCGTTTTCCAAATTTTTATGCAACTTTGGTTCAGCAAAGTAATAAGTGGGTTTCAGGAGGCGCATTGATTCTTGAAAACGAACGCTTGTTTTGTCCTCCCGACGCCTGGTTTGTGGTCGACGGTATTATTGAAGATCTGTTTGTTTCAGAATAGTTTATGTGGGGACTTCGTTTTTTGTTTATTTTGTCGTGCTTGCGTCTGGGAAACGTCGAATACCTCGAACCCGAAGTGTTTTTTCAGCGGCTGCATTCGGAAACTTCCGTACTTTTACTCGATGTACGACCCTTTTCAATGTACGCAGAGGGCCATATCGAACGCGCGGTTTGGGCAGGTGAAGCAGTTGTTTTGGAAGGCCTGTTAGATAATTACGACAAGAGGAAAACCGTTTTTATATATTGCGGTCAGGGTGATCGCACCCGGGCGGTGCGAAAAATTTTGCGAAAACGAGGGTATAAAACGGTTTTTGAACTTAAGGACGGGTATAAGAATTGGGTAGAACAGGGTTTGCCTGTATTTCATCCCTAAAAATTTATGTTAAAAGCTGCGCACAATGAATCAATATAAGCAACCCATTGTACTGAGTTGGCTGTCGATAGTGCTGAATATCCTTTTATTTGCTTTAAAATATTGGGCAGGTGTCGTGTCGAATTCTGTCGCCCTCATTGCCGACGCCTGGCATACTTTATCCGATTCCATCAGTTCATTGGCAGTTTTAGTTGGATTAAAGTACGCCCAGCAACCGGCCGATCTTGAACATCCTTACGGACACGGCAGGGCCGAATTGATAGCTTCGCTTGTGGTGGGCGTTTTGCTGGCCGTTGTGGGCTTTAATTTTTTGGCCGAATCGGTGGTGCATTTGCGTAATCGGGTGGCCTTTTCTTATGGACCGGTGGCCATTTGGGTAACCCTGGTATCTGTTGTTGTAAAAGAAATTATGGCCCGTTATTCCATTACAACCGGCAAAAAACTTAAGTTGAATTCCCTTAAAGCCGATGGTTGGCATCATCGGTCCGATGCCTTGAGCAGTCTGGTTATCCTTTTAGCCATCTTTTTGGGACGAAATATCTGGTGGATGGACAGCGTTTTGGGTATGCTGGTCTCTTTCCTTATTTTCTATACCACCTGGGGCATTTTAAAAGATACCATCAGCTCCTTGTTGGGTGAGGGGATGGAAAAGGATATGGAGAAAAGTATAAGGATGTGGAGTGGACAGGTGGAGCCGGATTTGGCTTTGCAGCCGCATCATTTCAGACTGCATCGTTACGGCAATCATACCGAACTGACCTTTCATATTCGTCTGCCCGGTGAATTGAGTTTGGAGAAAGCCCACGATATTGCCAGCCGATATGAAACTCTGGTGGAACAAAAACTGGATGTGGTGGTGACCATTCATGTAGATGCCCGCAGCAACCAGGAGGCTTAATATTAACTTCAAAATCCATTGTATATAGTCAACCTTTCGTAAGCAATATTCAAAACAAGCCTCAAAACAGCTTTTAAGGGTATTTTTAGCGTGCTTCAGCATGCTGTGCATGCCTTGTGTTGCGTTGCACTTGAAAATTAAAATAAAGGGGGTGGGCCAAATGTTTGGCCCACCCCCTTTATTTTAACACGAAAAACTTTTGTCGCTTTCCCCGCTTAGCCGCAGGAAAGCTGTTTTTCCGTTTAAAAATTCATTTCTCCTTCTGAATATTGTTTAACCAGTGAGAGTACTGCCTCAGCACAACCTTCCTGACCGCCTGCAAAGGAAAATACCAATTGGTAAACCTTGGTAGCACGACAAACAAATTCGAAACCGGCGTATTTTTTACCGCCGTCAAAATTGCTGCTGAGGAGCTCATCCTTATCGTACAACTGCATGATGATGCCGTCGGGATTGGCGGCACCGTTGGCCACATTAAATTTGTAATGGTTGCGGTTATTCAAAAGTACATTGAAGCGCACCATCCCGGTCTTGGCCTCATTGGGTGCTTTTTCCAGTGTAACTGAGAAATCCTTGATGTATTGGGCATCTCCCATCAGTTCCAAAACCGCTTTTTTCACCGACTCGTTGCACTGGGCATGCGTGGTCGCCGAAAGCGTGGAAAGGAGAATTATAAGACTGAATACAAACTTTTTCATTGCTTAATTATTTTCAGTTGACAATTTTTGCACGTATGTTTTCGATGGTAGCCATAATGTTCTCCAAATCCTCAGGGCTATAGTGAACGGTACTTACTTCGGCCTGAATGAATATCAGGGAACCATCCTTTTCAATTCTTTGGGGTTCGCCCAGTTCGGTGGTAATGCGCACGGGTGCATAGGCGGCTTTCAGGTCTTCGACCGACTGTACCAGCTCGGCAAAGCCGGCATCTGAAGCGTAGTTACTGAGGATGATTTCCAGAATGTTGACTACATTTTTTTGTTCGGCAATACGGTCCGAAAGTTCTTTATCGCCCGATTCACGTACGATGTTGGAGGCAATGTACATCCCTTCTATCCAGGCACCGGTAACGATGAGACTACTTACATTGCTGCGGTTTTGTTCGCGCAGATAGGAGTCCATTTTGTTGAAACTGGTTTGGGACATTTCCATCAACGAATCCAGGTTGGTGGAGCTGGAAGCCATGCGGCGCAGGGCATTAAAATCGAAGAATTGACCTACGCGAATACCGTCGGCCAGATTTTTAACGGCGAGCAGGTACGAAACAACAATGTTGTTTTTATCAAAAGTATTGATGTAACCCAAATCGGCACTGTAAACACCCAGGTTGAGGGCTCTTTGGTAAGAGGTTTCGTACCTGGAAACATTATCGGGGTTATTGAGGATGCGCTGGGTAAAATCTACACCGGAGTTTTTAAACAAGCCGGCCATTTCAACCGGAGAAGAAATGTTGCCAATGACTTCGTTCATGATTTCTTCGGATAAGCGCAAAGGGGCATCTGAAATGAGAGAGTCGGGCAGCGTAAGGGCATCACCTTGCGATTTTTTGCCCGAATCTGAACATCCTGCACAGGATGAAAGAAATTGCATGCCGGCCATTATCAGCAGAGTGAAAAGTAAATTTTTGTACATGGTCCTTGATTTTATGTTTTCGGTTGTTATTGCTTGTTAAACTGTTTGGTTTATACTGTTCTTAAGGGTTTAAAGTTTCTTTTTACGCCATTTTATTCCTCCCAGGTAATTCATCGACTTCTTCAGCAGGTCGAAATACAGCACCCCGTAGAGCACTATAGTCAATAACCATACCATAGTGATGTTGAACCAGAGTGTTTCGAAGTAGCGACCGCCAAAGTGCTTGGCCGGAGCAAAAAAGTGGGTACGGAAGGACCACAGGTTTTCGGGCTCCGGCAGTTGGTAGATGGGGTCGGCCATTTGAACCAGGGCATTGCCCTGACGCAGCATTTTGTTTTTCTCGAATTCCCTACGTACAATGGAGGATACACTTTCGTTGTAGTGGTCGTCCTTGATGCGGTTAAAGCGTTCGGGATCGGTATTCAGGTTATGGGTAATGAACTGGTCTTTTTGTGCATTGGCTGTATTAAACAGGTCCCGGTAATGGTTGCTCAGTTGATTCAGGTAGGCTTCTATCCTGTCGCCGGTTTTGCTGTCGAAGGCTTCGGGATTAACCGCCTCCAACTGTTCAAAGGCAATGGTCGGAACTCTGCGGACCTCCTTAGACAACTCGTTTTGCAGCAGTTCGAGGTCCTTAACAAAGTCTTTCTCCCCGCGATCGCCGTCATCGAGCACGTGTACCACGCACTTATTTAAAAGCTCACGCAGTTCAGGCAGATAATGCACCTGTTTGAAGTCCGCCATACTCTCCTGCTGTTCGATGGCAAAAAAGTTCTTTTTGTAGTTGTTGTGCTTGTACTGGTGTACAATCAAGCCCTCGTAGATGTAACGTGAAGGCATAAATTCAGCGATGGCCGGTACCTTGTCCACACTGGTAAAATCCTTGTTCAGCTTGTCGAAGGTAAACATGGCTCCGCCCAGTACCATTTGCGGAATCATTACCAGGGGAATGAGGATGTAAATGGTCACAATGGAGTTGAAGGAGGCCGATAAAATGAGTCCCAAAATATTGGCAAAGGCCGAAATGGAAAACAGGGCCATCCAGAATTCAAAGTTCATATTTTGTATGCCCAACACGCCGTTTCCAACCCACACAAAAAGGAACATCTGAAGGGCCGAAATGGTAAAGAGCAGTAATATTTTCGAGGCCAGGTAACTCGAGCGACTCAGATTCAGGAAGGACTCCCGTTTGAGTATTTTGGCATCCTTAAATATTTCTTCGGCACTGATGATGAGTCCGAAAAACAGGGCCACCACGATACCCATAAAAATATAGGGCGGAAAGTTTTCGTTTTCGCGGAAGAGGTAGACGTTGGAGGTGGGGTCGGCAATGTAGCGAATCAAATAGGCCAAAATGAAACCCAGTAAGGGGGCTTCCAGGAGGTTGAGGGCAATGTACTGGGTATTGCTTATTTTGGCAAAGAAATCGCGCAGGGTATAGATTTTAAACTGGTTGAACCATGAAGGGATGTTCAGGCTCTTGGGTGGTTTGGTTTCCACTCTTTTAACCTGGGGCAGCACCACTTCTTTTTGGTAGTACTCGTGCCATTCGGTGGGACTGACCTTGCGCTTATTGGTGTAATTGCCGTATTCATCGATGACACTGGCATCGATGATGTTGAAAATCAACTCGGGATTAAGGTTGCCGCAGGTGGGACACTCTCCCTGGTCGCTGTTGATTTGGGCGTCGAGTTGCTTGAAATAAATGAGCGACTCTCCGGGGTTGCCGTAGTAAACGGGATAGCCACCCGTATCCAGAATAAACATTTTGTCGAACATCTTGTAAATGTCCGACGAGGGTTGGTGAATCACCACAAAGATGAGCTTGCCCTTCAGCGCCAGTTCGCGCAAAAGGTTCATCACGTTTTCGGAGTCGCGCGACGAAAGTCCGGAGGTGGGCTCATCCACAAAAAGGATGGCGGGTTCACGAATCAATTCGAGTGCAATATTGAGGCGCTTGCGCTGGCCCCCGCTGATCATTTTATTCAGGGGCGAACCTACCTTAAGGTCCTTGCGCTCAAATAAGCCAAGGTTTTGGAGGGTGTCGTGCACCATGGCGGTGAGTTCCTCCTCACTCTTATCCTTGAAGCAGAGTTTGGCGTTGTAGTAGAGGTTTTCGAAAACGGTGAGCTCCTCTATCAGCAGGTCGTCCTGGGGAATGAGGCCTATTACGCCTTCAATTTCCTCTTTTTGCGTATGCAGGTTGTAGCCGTTGATGAGGACTTCTCCTTCGGTGGGACTTTCAATACCGGAGAGGACGTTGAGCAGGGTGGTTTTTCCTGCTCCGGAGGCCCCCATAATGCCTATCAGCCGGCCCTGTTCTTCGGCCAGATTGATGTTGCGCAGTCCCACCGTTCCGGTTTTAAAGCGGAAGAGAACATCTTTCACTTCGTAACTGATGCGCGGCGAATCGGCATCGGTCAGGAAGTGGCCCACCACATCGGTATAGTAGATGGGTTTGCCCTTGGGAATACGGATGAAGCTGCCCTTGGGAAAGAGGTAGATGCGCCGGTTGCTGATGGTCATTCCATTGAGGAACAAATCCTGATCACCGGTGTAGCGCATGAAGTACAAATCGGCACTCTTTACCCGCAATATGATGATGTTGCCATCCAGACCGGTGGTCTGGATGTGCTTATTTTCTGTTGCCCCGCCTTCTTCATTGTTCACCAACATAAAATCGGGCTGGTTCAGCTTTTCGGCTTCATTGTGCAGCACAAAGTTTTCGATGGCCGAAATCTCCTCCTTGGGCAATTTAAAGACCTGGGCTACGGTGTTGATGATGGCCATGCGCTGTTCGGTCAGCTTCATGTCCATACTGATCAGCTCGTAGAGGCGCACCAGTACCACGACTTTTTGTTCGCGGTTGAGCTGCTTATTGATTTTTTTACAGATGCCCAAAATTCGTACAGAATCCTTCATGGAGGTAAGGCGCACCTTACCGGTCTCCTCTCCTTCGTCCTTGTTTTCGTCTCCGGAATGCTTTAGAAACAAGGCAAAGTATTCCTCTACAGCCTCTGTATTGAGCTGTTGTTTGAGAAAAACGCGGACGTATTCCGTTTCATTGGACCCCACGCCACCGTCCTGTTTGGTCAGCAGACCAAACAGTTGCATCAGCGCTTTTAGAATTTCTTCACTCATCTTATAAAAAAATCAATAACTGCTCCTGCAGGACAATTATCTAGTCGGTATAAACGATGTAATCAAAGGGAATCTCCACAATGTCGGAGTACTCCTCTCCTGCCTCCAACATGTCTTCCTCATCCTCATGGTAGTGCCATTTGATGATGACTTCCTTGCCGTTTTCAACAATCTCCTCAAATTTGAGCAGGATGTCGAGGATGACTTTGGAGGAGGCTGTGTTGAAGTATTCCAACTTGAAATTGAATTCGGTTCGATCCAGGGGATCTTTGGCGTATTCATCGATCCAGTCGAGGATCTGCTCGTAAAACTGGTTGACATCTTCAGGAAGGGACCTGCCTGATAACTCAAATTGCCCGCTCGCCTTGTCCAGAATTACATTTGGGGTATCGTCTGTGCCCTTGATGTTAATTACTTCCATTGTATGTGTTATTTATGCGTTTCTTTTAATGGTGGAGGTCAGAATAAAGAAAGACACCTGATCGTTCAGCTCCTTAAACTGATAACTTAACTTGCTGCCGGTCTTCTTGGCAATATCGATCAAGCCCAAACCGGCTCCACCTTTTTCCGAAATGGTGGATTCCTTAATTTGCTGTTTAAACAGATTCGACAAACCCTGCTTATCGAGGCTGTTGATGAGTTCGAGGCTCTCTTTAAGACCTGGTACGCGCTCGTTTTTAATGATGTTTCCGGTAATGATGTTGTAGCTGTCGTCGCCCTTGCTCACCATCACAATGCCGCGGCGCTCTTCCTCTTCATCACTCAAAGAGTCGGCGTGCTTGCTGATGTTTTGCAGGCATTCTACCATTACGTTAAAAACTTTCTTCTGAACCGTATTGGATTCAGCGTTTTTAGAAAGACTTTTCTCGGTCAGTGAGGTAAAGGTCTTGGTGATTTCCTGGGTTACCTCGCCTTCGTAAACCAGACTGATTTCGTTGGTTTTCATGGTTTTGTACAACTGGTAGGCAAAATCCAGAAAACCTTGTTTTTCCTGTTCCATTTTATGTAATTTCAAAGGTTCTAAAAACTATGTAAATATAACTACAATTCAATTCCTATCAATAAAACATCGTCAACTTGTTTCTCGTCGCCCATCCAATCGTAAAATTCCTGCGAGAAGGCGCGTGAGAAGTGGGCCATACTGGTACCCGGTTCCGCGGCCAGGATTTCACGAATCCGCCGGGGTTGAAACTTCTTGCGATCGGGTCCCCCAATCTGGTCGGGCAGACCGTCGCTGAAAATGAAAAGCTGGTCGCCCGGCTCATAATCAATGATGTGGTTCTCAAAGTCTTTTTCTATTTTTTTACGCAAAGGGATACCCCCAATGGCCTTGCGGCTGCCCTTGTACTCGTTGAGTTCCCCCTTGCGTACCAGGAAGAGCGGCCGGTGGGCCCCTGAAAACTGCAGGGTTTGCTTTTCCTTGTCCACAATCAATAGGGCCAGGTCCATACCGTCCCTACCCAGGGCGCCTTCCTGGTCCTGTTTGAGGGTGGTACGTACCTGTTGATGCAATTCGTCCAGGATTTGGGCCGCCGTGTAGTCGGTTTGCGCATTCACAATATTGTTCAGCAAAAAGTAGCCAATGAAACTGATCAGTGCGCCCGGAACCCCGTGACCGGTACAATCTACTGCGGCAATGTAAGATATGCCTTCTTTTTGGAAGAACCAGGGGAAGTCGCCACTGACCACATCCTTGGGCCGGTAAAAGATGAACGAGCGCGGAAAGTACTCCTGAATGTGCCGGGTTTGTGGCAAAATGGAGGTCTGTATGCGCTGGGCGTAGTTGATGCTGTCCGAAATCTTTTTGTTTTTTTCCTTGATGTCCTGCTCAATTTTCTTGAACTCGGTCATATCGTGGGCCACAAAGAGGATGGTTTCCAATTCACCCTCCTCTCCCAATTCGGGGATGGACTTAATTTCCATGATGCGCTCTCCTTCCTGGGCGTTCATGGTTACTTCAGTGATGGTCTGCTCCTGGTTTTGTCGTATGTTGCTGAGGGCCTCTTCGGCAAATTCGATGAAGCGGGCGTCTATTTCCAGTTCGTTGATTCTTTTCTTCACCAGCTCCTGAGGAGCCACTTCAACAAAGCGGGCTACCGCCGGGTTGACATACACCAGTTTACCCAGCAGGTTGATGCGAATGATCATATCGGGAGAGTTCTCCGAGAGACTTTGCATCCGGCTCTTCATGCGCTCTTCCTTTTCGGCGCGCTTACGTTCGGTAATGTCCTGGGTATTAAAAATAATGCCCTTTATGGCCGGATCGTGCAGAAGGTTTTTCCCCTTGGTCTCCAAAAAGAGCTTTTCGCCGTTTTTGCGCAGGTAGGTGTATTGGGCACTCTGTTCGCCGCCGGGTGTTTCCAGGAGGTATTGAAACAGATTGTTGATGGTACGTAAGCCTCTGGGCGTAAGAATATCGGGGTCCATACCCGAAATTTTGTCCTCATCGTTGTAGCCCAGGATGCGTTTCACCGAGGGACTCTCGAAGAGCAGTTCCTGGTTTTCGTTGTAAATAGAGATGAACTCCGAGGCGTTGGTCAGCAAAGCCTCCAGGCGCTTACGGGCGTGAGCCACCTCCTGAATCTGGGTTTCCAGCAATTTGTTGGAGCGCTCCAGTTCTTCCTGGGCAGCAATCATTTCCTCAGCATTCTTCCGCAGCTGGTCCTCGTTCTGACGCAGGGTCGCCGTCATTTGCTGCGATTCGACCAGCAGCTGCTCGGTACGGGTGGTAATGCGCAAATTGTAGATGGTCTGACCAATAATCGAACTGATTTCATTGGCAAATTGCAACACATAACCGGGTAGAGCTTTCTTTACAAAGGCAATTTCAAATACCCCTTGCAAGTCCTCCTCCTGCATCAGGGGCACCAACAAAATACTGCGTGGCTTTTGCTCGCCCAGCAAACCGGATGTAATGCTGTAGTACTCTTCCGGTATTTCTGTTCGGTAAATAAGTTCCTTTTCGTAGGCCACAGCCCCCAATAATCCTTTACCTACCGGAACTTCGTGGTATTCGAAGCGCCGGCGCCCGTAAGCGTACATGGCGTGTCGTTTCAGCACTTTGCCCTCGAGAATATAAAAGGCCCCCTGAATGCCTTCGGTATAGTCGATGACCGCACGGATGGTCTGCAGGGCCAGTTCGTCGAGGTGGTGGCTGTTGCGCAGGATGTCCGAAATTTTTTCTTTCCCGTTGGTGATCCAGTTTTGTTCGTCCTCCTTGCGTTTGCTTTCCCGGATATTTTGTCCCAGGTCAAGCAGGGTTGCGGACAGCGGGTCCCCCTGGGCCTCAATATTGTCCCAGTTGTTACTTTTCAATGCATTGGCCAGGGCAATGTTCCGTTCAATGCGTTGGCGACTGTTTAAGGATTGGCGGGTGGCCTCAGCGGTCTTCTCCTTAAGACGGTTGATGAAGAAAAGCAGGGAAAGGGGCGCTGCGACAATGAGCGCATTTACCAGCCACACCGGAAAATAGCCGTGGAGGTAAACGATGTTCAGAAAGGACAGCGGGCGGTCCAGTAATGACAGGAAACCCGACCAGGACAGCAGCAGGAGCAAAATTACCCCAAGCAACAAAAACATTTTGTCGCGTGGATGCAACACCTTTGGCGAAAAGTACTTCTTCAGCCAAAGGAGGTAAGCGTTTGTATTTTGGTTTCCTTTCATCATGTTCTATAAAATTGCTTGACTTACCAGACGACTGGCAATTTCATTCCACATTTTTTCCACTTCCACTTCCTGAAAACAAACCATCTCAATCAGGTGGGTACAGTGCCCGTCTTTACAAACGGGCAGCAGGTATAGCCATCGACCATTTGTCTGGCCCAGGCCCGAGCTTATCGGAAGCATTTCCTCGTCGAGTCCGCTCACCACCTTCACCTGGGCGTCGGCAACAGCCTGTCCGTTGAGACCTTCTCCTTTTGAAAAGGGGGCCACTTCAAAATCTTCAGGAAGGGCATAACTCTCTTCTACGATAAATGTTCCCCCGGGTTCGCTTTCCCGGTAAAGAACTGCTGCTCCGGCTTTAAAGGTCTCGGCCAGCAAAAACAAAAAATGATGGCGATCGGTTTTACTGCGGCTCCCCTCAAAGAGTTCCTTAAGTATTTTTTCACGATAGGAGGCAAAACGCTGCGCATCGTTTTGCAAGGCCTCGAAGGCGGCAATTCGTTCTTTAAGGAGCTCCTTTTCCGAGTTCCAATCCTTGCGCTCCGATTGGTATTGCTCCTTGCTTTTGGTTAATTGTTTATCGGCCATACGGTAATTCATATCGGCCAAATAGACGATGGCCAGGAAGAGGAGCAGGGCCAAAAATTCAAGGATGTATAGCCCGGCAGGGGTGCTTGCCGGCAAGAGCAGGAGCTTTCCGATAACCAGGCCAAAAGCCAGTGCTGCCAGGAAAAAGACCTGCAGCAGACGTTTTTGCAAACCGTTTTTAGGACTTAGTTTATTTTTCATCCGGGCAGCGCATTTAAAAAGTGAAGTATATCTTCAGGATTCATCAGTCGGTCGGGACGGAACAATTTTAGGGCCTCCTTAGGCATGGTGTCTATGTCGCAGCTGAGGGGGTCCTGCACAATAGTAAAACCCTTGTTGTCGGCGATCTCCTTCATCCCTGCTGCGCCGTCGCGGTTGGCTCCGGTCAACAGAATGCCCAGCAGCTTATCGCGGTAGGCATAGGCTGCCGATCCCAGGGTATGGTCGATGGAAGGCCTGCTGTGGTTGTGGCTTTCCTCGGTCGACAGCGCCACCGTACCGTCCAGTTCCACAAACAGATGGTAATTGGCCGGTGCCAGATATACGGTGTTTTGTTGTAATTTTTCTTTGTCGTTGGGTTCAATTACCCTAAGTTTTGACTTCAGACTCAAGCCTTCTACCAGTCCCGATCGCACATGCTTAAGCCGGTGCAGCGAAAGCACTATAGGCAGTTTAAAATCGGGCCGTAAACCTGCCAGTATGTGGGATACTACAGAAAAACTGCCGGCCGATCCCCCAACGACTATGAGTTTAAAATCTGTGCATTCCATAGCTGGGTTCTTTAAGTATGGGTTTCTGGTAAATGCGTTCGGCCGAATCGCATACCAACAATTCTTTTTCCAAATCAGCAGGCATATGGTCTTTGAGTCCAAGTACCAGGTAGCCCCCCGGCATCAGCGCGTCGATGAGCAGGCGCAGGGCGTGGTGGTTCAGTTTGGGATTGAAGTACAAGCCTACATTACGGAACAGGATCAGTCCAATGTCCCTGCGCTTGGGTTGCCGGCTTAAAAAGTGGCCTTGCAGGCAGTTGATGTTTTGTCGCAGGTTTGGGGCAATATGGCTTTTCCCCGCTTCCTCCACGATGTAGCGCTCATAGGCATCCCGGTCCTCCAGGCGCTTGTAATTGCTTAGGTTTTGCTCATGGTGCTGCTGGTTAATAAGACCTGCTTCAATATTGTTACAGCGCTGTTGACTGGGACTTTGAGCAAGAATTTGAAACGAGCAGGGCAATTCTGCCTCATGTAAAATCAGGGCCAGGGAATAGCTGTCCTCGCCACTGGTTTCGTGCGGCAGCCACAGGCAGGCAGCATCCTGCGGCAGCGCGGGTAAAAACTTGTCGCGCAAGAGGCGCCACAGGGCCGGATCCCGAAACATTTCGGTATTGTCTACACAGAGTTCGGTACGCAGCAGTTCTCTAAACTCCTCGTCCTGCAGACGCGCCAAAAACTGCTCCTTGCGGCGGATGCGTTGCCGGGTAGCAAGTCCTGTCAGTCTTCGTTTCATAAACGAAAGGGAATACTCCGTATAGTCCATGCCGGGATATGCCAGCATAGCTGTGGTGATTTCCTTTATATCGTTTATTCCGAGCAGCACGATGTTACGTTTAATATTTAAAGTGAAAGGAATTGGTGCGGTGGTAAACCGGACCGTTTTTTGAAAACTTGGTTTTGAAAAATCCGCCCAGACTCTCATGGGATCCCAGTATCATGGTCCCGCCTGGAAACAGGTTTTCATGAAAGCGCTCAACAATTTTGCTTTGCAGACTGCCCTGAAAATAAATCAGCACATTGCGGCAAAAGATAAGGTCAAATTTGTTGTAAAAGGGCAGGTCGCCCTTTACCAGGTCGTGTTTTATAAATTGTACTTTCTCCGAAAAATCCGTCCGGATTTTCAGAAGGTCCTTGTCGGCGTCCGCAGAAAAATAGCTGTCGAAATCCGGCACCGTTTCGCCCTCAAAACTTGCTTTGAAATTTTCGCGGTATTTTTCTGCATTGAAATTGTAAAAATACTGACCCTTTTTGGCTTGTTCCAGGGCTTTTTTGCTGATGTCGGTGGCATATATTTCTGCCCTGTCGAGTATTTGTAAATGGTCCAGCAGAATCAAAAGAGAATAGACTTCCTGACCCGTTGAGCAACCTGCGTGCCATATGTTGATCTTCTTCTGATGCTTTAAGGCCGGAAGCACTTTTTTCAGGATGTGGTTCCATACGTCGGGGTCGCGAAACAGCTCGGTTGTATTTACCGTGATGGCCTCTACCACCTGTTCTACAAAGTCAGGTTCTGTACGGGTTTTCAGGACCAGTTCTTCCATATTCAAGCCCTGGTCGCGCATGATTTTTTTTATGCGTCGATCAATCGAGTTGTCCGAATACTCACTGAAATCGTAGGGAGAACATTCCTTAAGAATCAGCAGATACTCTTTATAATTGTGATCTTTCTCACTATTCTGCATCTAAAATCTGTGGGTTTAAAACAATTCAACTTCAACATTCTGAATAAAGGCAGTGTGTGAATATTCTTCGCCTACCTTGGCTTCAGACAACAACATCAACACCGGGATGTCTTCGCCATACTTGTTGCGAATGGGAACTTCCCGTCTTTCTCCCACTATTTTTTGTCCCCCTACCGAAACAAAGGCGGTGACAAATTCATCGGTCTTGGCCGTTTCCTTTGAAAACAGCATGGTGGATGGCTGACCCAGGACTTCCTGTCTGTCGTAACCCCACAGCTTTTCAGCAGCCGCATTAAAAAACTCGATGAGACCGTCGTTGTTGGTCGTGATAATGGCATCGAGTGCTCCTTCGAGCATTTTTTCATTGCGTATTTTCACCGACTCAATTTCGGCAAATTGTTCTTTAACTTCATTGCGGGCCTCCTCGAGCATCAGACCCAGTTCTTCTTTGGAGTGTTTCAGGGCTTCCTCCATTTTCACCTGGTCGGTAACGTCGTTTTCGAGACTGATGATTTTAAGGATGTTGCCGTGATGGTCCATAACGGGACTGTAGGTCGATAACAAGTAAATCTCACTGCCGGTTTTGGTTCTCCGGCGCACCCTTCCCCTAAAGTTCTGTCCGTTTTGCAGGTCGGCCAGAATACGGTCCAGTTCACTCACATCGTCCTTGAAGAAGAAAATTTTCAGGTTTTGTCCCTCTACCTCTTCAGGTTTGTATTTAAAGGTCTTGAGAAAGTTTTCATTGACCGACAACAAATTCCCGCTGTTGTCAAATTCACAGGAAATGGCTGCATGGTCTATGGCATCCAAAATACCCTTGCGCTCAATTTCACGGCGGTCGCTTTCTTCCTGAGTCGCCCGCATTTCTTCGAGGTTTTGGCGAAGCTCTTCCTCCTGTTGGGCCATTTTTTCAGCCTGAATCTGCGTCTCCCGCAACAGCTTGTTGGTCTGAATGTTGTTTTTCACCATGGCGATGGTGGAGGCAATACTTTCGGCCGACTTCTCTACCAATTCGATTTCGTAGGTCTGTAAAATCTGGAAAGAGGCCAGTTCGATGACTCCAAACAGCTCGTCGTTGCTCTTGAGCGGAACCAGCAAAATGGTTCCCGGATTGGCGCCTCCCAGCCCCGAGGTAATGTGTATGTAATCGTTGGGTACGTCGGTAATTAAAATGGTTTCTTTTTCCAGTCCGCAACGGCCAATGAGTCCTTCGCCCCAGTTGATGGTTTTGTCGGCAAATTTTCTGCGGTCGAAGGCTACGCTTGCGGTCATTTCAAAGAAGGGGCTTCCGCCCTTATCGTGGTTCAGCAAAAATACGCCGCCCTGGTTTATTTTCATGTAATCCACCAGGTAGCGAATGATTTCGTAGGAGAGTTCTTCCAGATTGTCGTTCGATTTTCTCAGAATCTCGCCAAACTGGGCCAAGCCGTGGGTAACCCAGTTGCGTTGTTCTTCTTCAATGCGACGTTGCTGCTGTTCCTGCTTGCTTTGGACCATGTATTCCCGCAATTTAAGCAGGGCACGGGTAAGGGCATCTTTTTTCTTTTGCTCATCGATGGGCACATCCAGTTTATCCTGACGCAGGTTTTCGATAAAGGACAGCACCATTTTTGTGCGCCGGGCCTCTTTTTTTAGTTTTCTGCCTTGTTTGGCCACCAGGCCGGCAAAGCGCTTCGACAAATAGAAGCTGACGACCCCAAAGAAGACGGGCAAAAGAACCACTGCCCAAAGGGCAGGAAAGACCATAAACAGTCCCCTGAGGTTGACCGGATTCTGGGCAAAGAGGGGAGCATCCAGACTGATGAGTATGATCAACACCGCCAATACAAAACCGAAGCTTGCCCCCTGAAGGGTTGCTTTGGATATCAGAGCTTTAATGTTTATTTTTTTCATCTGCATAATGGGGTTTTCTTTTCTTAGTCGTAAAGCCTATTCGAAAAACTGTCGGATGAGGTAGGGCGCCATTTCGCTCATCCCTAAAATGTGATTGGCTGCCCCTAATTTGGCCGCCTCTCTGGGCATCCCGTATACGACGGAAGAGGCTTGGTCCTGCGCCAGGGTGTCGGCTCCGGCTTCTTTTAATTCGAGCAGCCCCTTGGCGCCGTCGGCACCCATTCCGGTAAGCAAAATGCCGGTGGCATTTTGGGCGGCATAACGGGCAGCAGAACGAAAAAGCACGTCTACCGAGGGGCGGTGCCGGTTAACCAGCGGTCCCTTCCTGATTTCTACCGAATATTCTTTTCCACTTCGTTTCAGCAACATATGAAAACCGCCCGGAGCAATTAAAACCCGACCCTGGTATAGGCGGTCGCCGTCCTCGGCTTCCTTAACTTCGAGTTCCGAATTGGCATTAAGGCTGTTGGCGAAGGATTTGGTGAAACCGGCCGGCATGTGCTGGACAATGGCAATGCCCGGCATACGGGCGGGCAGGTTTTTTAGTAAGAGGCGGATGGCTTCGGTGCCTCCGGTGGAGGCGCCCAATACAATGATCTTTTCCGTATCGACAATGCGCGACTTCAGAGAGCCGCGCTCCAACATAATGTCGGCATTGTGTTTGGGCTTCACCACCATGGCGGTGGGCGGCGAACTTAGTTTAAGCCGCGAGAGTTTGGCCTGTGAGGCTGCTTTTACCGCATCGCAGAGCATGATCTTCGACTCGTTAAAAAACTGAGCCGCGTTCATGGCCGGCTTGCCAATAATTTCAGAGGCCCCGTATTCCAGTGCTTTCATAGCTACCTCGGTTCCTTCCTGCGTCAGCGAAGAAATAACGACCACCGGAATGGGATGCTGCGACATGATTTTGCGCAGGAAAGTGAGCCCGTCCATACGCGGCATTTCGATGTCGAGGGTAATCACATCCGGAATCTGCTTCATTATTTTTTTGACAGCAATGAGGGGATCGGCAGCCGTGCCCATCACCTCTATCTGGGGATCAGACTCCAGAATGGAAGTCAGACTTTGCCGCACCACGGCAGAGTCGTCCACAACTAAAACCTGAATTTTTTTCTCCATATTGCTGTCCTCAGTAAGCTTAAGATGCCTTAATAGGTCCTTTTATCGATGAATTTATGTCGGACTTCTCCACTGTCGGTAAAAAACAGAATTTTCCTTCCTTTTCGCCCTCCTGTGCTGGAGGCCACCACAGGGATGTTTTTTTCCTCCAGCATGATGCGGGCTACCCTGATGTTCCTTTCACCGATGAGCATAGCGCTTCGGTCGGCTGCAATCAGGTCTCCGCCACCAAAAATCTTGGCCTGTAGGTTTTCCCGGCGTGAGCCCAGTTGAACCATGCGTTCGATGAGCTTTTCAATGGCAATGTTGCCATACTTGGGCGACGCCAGGTCGTTCCCGTTCCAGTTGGGCAGCATGTAGTGATTAATGCCCCCAATCTTAGCAACGGGATCCCACAGGCAGATCGCCACGCACGAACCCAGGATGGTCTTCACCATATAAGGCTCCTTGCTGGCAAACAAGGTGGAAGGATACAAAAAATGTTGTAAGTATTGATTCATTTAATCTTCCTTAAAAAATCTCATCATCATCGTCGAAGAAGATGTCGTTGCCTTCTCCACTAAATCCATCCACCACATTTTTCGCCTCGGGAACCTTTACGGTAAAGGTTGAACCCTCTCCTTTTTTGCTGTTGATTTCGATGGATCCGCCCATAACATCCAACAAGGCCTTGGTAATGGATAAGCCCAAACCATGTCCGCGATTGATGGAGTTGATGCCCGAATCGAGGCGCTTAAAGCGTTCGAAGATGATTTTTTGATTTTTCTCGGATATTCCGGTGCCAAAGTCCTGAACATCGATGGTCAGGAAATCCTCATCTGCTGTAACATTAATGATGACCTTGCTGTCTTTGTAGCTGTATTTGAGCGCGTTGTTAAGCATATTGCTCAAAATCAGCTTCATCTTTTCACTGTCTGTTTTGAAATAGAAGTTTTTACCAAAGCCGTATTCAATGTTAAAATTGAATTCTATTTCAATAGCCATTTTGCGGGCTACCAGACTGAAGGAGTCGATGATGGTTTGGATCACATTGCGAATGTTTACCTTGGCAATGTTGGGTACCACTTCACCCGCCTCAATTTTTGCAGCTACAAAGATGTTCTTCAGCTGAAAGTCGAGGTTGAAAGCTTCGCTGTGGATCAAGGCCACCATACTGACCACTTTTTTCCAGTCGTTTTTCTCTACCGACAAAATGGACTTGGACAAGCCCAGGATGGAAGTAAAAGGGTTGACAATTTCGTTGGAAATGTTGGAAATAAAGTGGCTCTTGAGTGCCTCCGATTCCTTAAAGCGTTTGGTCACTTCCTGCAGTTCCTGAGAAAGCAGTTTGATCTCCTGTTCGTATTTGGAACGCTCCTGGAGCCGGTCTTTGAGCTCTTTTAGTAATTGTCTGTCCGAAAGATTCGTCATAATGTTGCTAAATTATGGATGACTTGTTGTTTATATTTTTTCGAAAATGGTTGGTTTTATGTGCTTGAGTGGAACATCCATGCCCGAAAGCGACTCTGAATGTCCGATGAAAAAGTGACCCCCCTTTTTCAGGTTCTGACACAATTTATTGATGACCTGCTCCTGGGTGGGTCGATCGAAATAAATCAGCACATTGCGGCAAAAAATAACGTCGTAGGTCTCTTTCACCCCGTAACTGCTCTCCATCAAATTAAGGTAGTTCAGTACCAGATTTTTTTGCAAGAGGGGATGCACCCTAACGGTTGGGTTAGCTGAATCTTTGCTCTTCAGCAAATAGCGCTTTTTGAGCTCGAGCGGGATCGTAGCTACCTTGGTCATCGGATAAACTCCTTTGGCTGCCTTCTCGAGCATTTGCGTGGAGATGTCGGTGCCCGTAATTTGAAATTTAAACAAGGGGTTAAGGCGCTGAAATTCGTTCAGGGTAATGGCGATGGTGTAAGGCTCCTCCCCACTGGAGCAGCCTGCACTCCATACCTTAAACAGCTGCTTGGTATCCTGCTCCTGAAAGGCAGGTAAAATATTTTCTTTTAAGAAAATAAAATGCACCGGTTCCCTAAAGAAGTCGGTTTTATTGGTGGTGACCACATTTAAGAAATGGAGCAATTCCTTTTCCTGACCGGCCTGACTGAAAAAATACTCCTTGTATTCGGAGTAGGATTTCATATTCAGTTCACGAATGCGCTTGAGCAGACGACCCTGCAGCATGATGCGCTTAATGGGAGGCATTTTGATGCCGTACTCCGAGTAAATGAATTTACTGAATACCTCAAAATCCTTCTCAGTCAGCTCTGCCTTAAAGCAGTCGAGTGCACCTTCCGGTCTGGTATGTCTGTCCGTTGTGGTCATTTATGCGTTAGTTATTTTCTTGATTTTTTTGCAGGTATTCCTGAATGGCAATGACGTCCTTTTGATTAAACACCGCATCGGCATTTAGTATATAAACGAATTCGTCCTTGTGACTGAGAGTCGTTGAAATGTAATCGGGCCGGTAATCGTCGCCGATGGTTTTCATATCCTCCAACTCTGCCTCCATAACATCGGCCACATTGTCGACCAAAACCGCGACCCGATAAATTTTACCCAGGTCGGTGTTTTCGAGCTGCAGCACCACAATGCAGGTGGCTGCGCTCAGCACAACAGGTGCCATACCAAATTTGATCCCGGTATCGATCAGGGGAAGTACTTCGTTTTGGTACTCCACCACGCCGCTTACATAAGGCAGGGTTTGCGGGAGGGCTTTGGGCGCCTGATATTCTCTGATCTCCATAACCTTGGTAACATTTACTGCAAAGGTCTCCGCCCCAATTTTAAAGCTCAAATAAGTATGTTTTGCTTCAGCCATTTTTGGTGTATTATTTTTCAATGATTTCGCACAAATGGGCGATGTTGATAACGTGCACAAAGTCCTCATTAAAGACCAGGGTTCCTTCAAAATGTTCGATGAGCCCCTTTTTTCCTTCGGTGATGGTTTCCTTTAGCGCCTCCTTTTTCGTTTCAATTACTTCCTCCACCATATCAACGAGGATGCCGATGCGGGCATCCGGCAGGTTGGAGGGGTTGAGCACAATAATGGAAGCGTCTGCCTTGTTGCCCTGGTCTTCCTTGCCCATAACCAAACGCATGTCGGCCACCGGAATAATGTTCCCATGCAGGTTGATGATGCCTTTCATATAGGCGGGTGTATTGGGAACCGCGGTAATGTTGGGCGGCAACTCCAGGATATGATCTACCTGAAGGGCGTCCACTGCAAAAAGGTCGTCCTGAATCTTAAAAGATAAGAGGGTTATGTTTTGTGTTTCCATATGCAGTGTGGCTTATTTCCTGTTTTTTTGTTTTTGGAGCAAACGCGTGGTGTCTATTACCAGGGCGATGGTTCCGTCGCCCATAATGGAGGCGCCGGATAAAATTTCCTGTTTTTTCAGATAACGTCCGAGCGGTTTTACCACCGTTTGGTACTCGCCTATTACCGCGTCAACCAGCAATCCGGAAAGTCGGTCTTCCGCTTTTACCATTATCATTTGCAATTGTTCCCTTTCTGCTTCCTCCGACGCTTTAAACACCTTTCTGAGGTCGATGTAAGGATGTTGTTCATTATCAATGACCACCACCTGGTTGAAAGATTGTTTTAATTGTTCCGGTTGCAGGGCATATAGTTTATCGATGGCCGATATGGGAATGACGTACTGGTTTTCACCTACGCCCACCAATAAACCGTCGATGATGGAGAGGGTCATCGGCAGGGTAATGCTGATGAGGGTTCCCTTTCCTTTTTCCGATTCGATGCTGACTTCTCCGCGGATGTTGGCCAGTTTGCGTTTGACCACATCCATGCCAACCCCTCTGCCCGATACGTCGGACACCACTTCGCGGGTGCTGAATCCGCTTACAAAAATCAAATCCAGCACCTCCTTTTCTGTGAGCGCCGCGTCGCTTTCAATCAATCCTTTAGCAATGGCTTTCTGTCGGATAACCTCTGCATCAATGCCTTTGCCGTCGTCGGATATTTCTATAATTACGTTGGCGCCCGAATAAAAGGCTTTAAAGAGGATGTTGCCTTTGGGTGCTTTTCCTGCCTTAATACGGTCTTCCGGAACCTCAATGCCGTGGTCTATGGAGTTGCGCAATATGTGCAGCAAGGGGTCGGTCAGGTTTTCAATAATGTTCTTATCCAGTTCCAGGTCGCCCCCTTCAATTATAAAGTCTATGTCCTTGCCCTGGTCTTTAGACAGGTCTCTGACCAAACGCTGAAAGCGCATGAGTTCGCTTTGGAGCGGAATAAGACTGATGTCGAAGGCATTTTCGCGCAGTTGTCGCGAAAGTTTCTGAACATTCTCGCTCATCGAGAGCATGGTGGCATCCTGAGTGTTTTCGGCATACAGACTCAATTGGGCCTGGAGGGTTACCAGCTCACTGACCAGGGTTACCAGTTCATCAATTTTATGGGATGAAACACGGATACTTGATATTTTATGCTCCTTGATGGCTGCCTTTTTTCGCTCTTCGGTCTGGGGTGCAACACTTGCGGCAACGGCCTGGCTTTCCTGCTTGAAATCCTCCACCGTTAAGAGGGTGCTGTTTTTTACCGCCTTCTCCGCTTTTTCAAGTACATCCTTGTCCTGTAAAATATTGCGACCGGCCACCTGGTCGATATGCAGTTCACACTCGTCCTCTACAAAGATAAAAACATCCTTGATCTCGTTGATCGATTCGGAGGTGCTCACCAGAATCTGCCAGAGACAGTAGTTGGCCTCTGCATCGATGAGGTCCAGAGAGGGGACCTTGTGGGTATAAGCCAAGGTTAAAGCTTGGCCCAGAGCATGAATATCGTCCAGCAAATACAGCGGATTGGTGCCGTTTTGCAGGAGTTCTTTTTGGGGAATAAAACTGATCAGATAGGTCTTTTCATCGGATTCCTCAGGAGCTGCTTCGGTCTGTGCAGCTGAAGCTGCGCTTGTTCCCGTGCTTCCTCCTTCCGACAGAAAGGCTTGCAGGCGCTGAATAAAAGCCTGTTGCGCCTTCAGGTCATCCGCAGCGCTTAAATCCCCGGTTTTAAGCAGGAATTTAATTTGATCGATGGCCGAAAAAGTCAGCGTAATCAGGTCGGTAGTGACTTTGAGTTTGTTGCTTCTTACCCAGTCGAAGATGGTTTCGAGGTGGTGCGTGAATTCACTCAAGTGGTTGAATCCAAACATGGCTCCGCCCCCTTTCAGAGAGTGCATAGCCCTGAAAATGCGTTCAATCAGCTCCTTGTTGTCCATGTCTTTTTCCAGAAGAAAAAGGGCTTCCTCCAGATCGTGGACATTGTCGGTCGACTCTTCAACAAATTTTGCCCTAAACTTATCTATCATATTCGCTCCTGCCTTAGGCCATTTAATTAATCATTCTCCCTGCTCCTTTTGCAGCACCTCCAAAAGGTTTTGAATGGTACGCTGTGTTTGTGTCAGTAGCTGTGCTGTAAGCGTACGTTTACCCGAACGGATTTCGTAGAAAGTACGTTCCAGTTTTCTCGAAAGGAGCGAACTGTTGTCGAAACCCAGCATGGGTCCTGTTCCACTGACTTGATGGGAAACAGTAAAAATTCTTTCTACCATATTGCGCGCCGTTTCCCCTTCCAGAGGTGTTTCCGGCAAGACCTCCTGAATAGAAATCAGGGTTTCCAGCGTATCCTGGTAGAACTGATTCTTTATTTCAGTAAGCATAATACTGCTTTGCTGCTTATCGAATAACCCTTGAAATGGCGGAAAGCAGTTTGGCGGGGACAAAAGGTTTGATGATCCAACCCGTGGCTCCGGCCTCTTTGGCTTCCATTTTTTTGGCCGCCTGTGATTCGGTGGTCAGGAACAATATGGGAATGTGTTTGTAGTTCTCCATTTCGCGAACTTTGCGAATCAAGCCCAGGCCGTCGAGGTTCGGCATATGAAGGTCGGTAATGATGATATCGATATGTCGTCCGTCCAGAAACTTCAGTGCGTCCTCACCATCGATTCCCACTAAAACATCGTAACCCTCGTTCTGCAGGGTGAAATTGACTACTTCCCGGATACTTTCTGAATCGTCTACGATTAGAACCGTTTTTGCCATAATAAATGTGTTATTGTTATTGTTTGCTTCTGTTTAGTTTTTCTTCTCTTGGTTCAGGAGTTGACCAAAACCGGCATTGACCATTAAGCTGCTCAGGTCGTCGGGCAACTCCATTTGCAAATCAACCGGATAGCCCATTTTTTTTCCGGTATTTTTAAGGGCATAGAGCAATTGAATGAAGGTCAGGTCGATGTTTTCCACCTCTTTTACCACAAGATGTAAAGCCTTGGGCAGGCCCAACTTTTCCTTCACCTCCTCTGTCAGTTTTTGAATGAAAGGGATGGTTAATTGACCACCAAAGACAATGGCGGTTTCGCCATTGTCTTCTTTAAACGCTATGCTGAAATTTTCTGTCATAAGCTGAATTTTAAAGGCAGCATTTTAGAACTTCTCATAATTGTCCAGGTCAAATTCCTTGCCCAGATTCGAAAGGTCCTGTTTCAAATCCTTTTTGGCCGAAGTCCCCGGAGCAGTCGCTCCGGACTGCTTGGGTTTGGGACTGCCCGCTGTGGCGGTTTCCTTTGCCTGGTTCTTTTGTTTTTGTTCTTCAATTCCAATGTTGAAATAGCCCACGGCTTCCTGAAGATTCTGCGCCAATACCGACAGTTGTTCTGAACTTTGAGTCAGTTCATCGGAGCTGGAAGCATTTTCCTGAGTAATCATATTGAGTTGTTGCATGGCCAGGTTGATCTGATCGGCTCCGGTCTTCTGTTCCATACTGGCAGCTGCAATTTCTTTAATCAACAAGGTGGTCTTTTCAATGTCGGGCACCAACAGACGAGCCTTTTCTCCGGCCTCATGTGAGACTTTAAGTCCACGGCTTACCAGGGTAACAATTTCATCGGCAGCCACCTTACTGCGTTCGGCCAGCTTGCGTACCTCTGCTGCCACCACCGAAAAGCCCCGGCCATGCTCGCCGGCACGGGCCGCCTCAACAGCCGCATTCAGCGCCAGAATGTTGGTCTGGAAAGCAATGTCGCTGATCATCGAAATTTTCTCCGAAATGGCCTGCATCGCCTGGGCGGCCTCTGAACTCAGCTCATTGGCAATATTAACGTCCTTGGCCGTTTCTACCGTAATTTTCTCGGTCTGTATGGCGTTATCGGTATTCTGGTCAATGTTGGCCACCATTTCTTCAATAGAAGTGGATACTTCCTCGGCAGAAGCAGCCTGATCGGCCGAACCGCGGGAAAGTTGCATGGAGCTGGTTTTAAGCGTATCGCTCGAATAAACCAGGTTGTTGGCGTTATCTTTAATGGCGAGAACAGTTCTTTTTAGATTGGCGGCCATGTTGCTGAGCTCGGTCGCCAAAATACCAATCTCGTCGTTTTGACGGATGTCCACTTCGGCGGTCAGGTCGCCCTTGCCAATGGCCTGAGCAAAGCTTACTCCCTTGGTCAGCGGTACAACAATGGCAGAATACAGCAGCCAGGCGATGGCCAATGAAGCCACGATTAGGATAATTCCCATCAATACAACGACCCAGCCCAAGGTGGTAAAAGCACTCTCCATATCGGCCAAGGCATCATTGTTGAGCTGTTCCGATTGGCTGGCCAGTGCACCAACTTTCCCTGCAATTTCATCCGAAAGGGACATGATGCCGCGGCCCTCCATAACCATATCTTCGGCCTCAAAAAACACCATCACATCTTCGTAGGCATCAAAGGAATTGAGACTTTCCATCACGTAGCGGTGCATCCCAAAAAGGGAATCCATCTGGTGGGTAACTTCCTGGAGCAAGGCTACATCTTCTTCCTTTTCCCAGTTTTCGGTTAGGGGCAGCAGTCTTTCCTGAAGCTCGGGCCAATCTTTAGCATGCAAATCAGCCAGACGAACTTTGTCGGGCGTTCCCGGCTGCTTATCCACAAACACCCAGTTGCGGATCAACATCTTACTTTGGGTAATCATGTTATCCAAATCGCCCAGCGCCTGTACGGTGGGGCTATAAGTCTCTGTCACCAGATTGTTCAAGCGGGTGCTGCGTACCAGCGTAGTTACCGAGAGAATGGCGTTCAGCAACACGACCACCAGGATCAGGCCAAATCCGTACAACAGTTTATGGCGGATTAAAAAGTTCTGGCCCAAATTCAGTTTCATCTTCATGCCTTGCAGATTTCTAATAAATATAAGTAACTATTTTAAAAACGACACCCTGCTCCCTTTCTGAAATGTTTCAGCAGGGAAAGGGAG
>Ga0209075_1000509_pt1 | contig 38185 bp, 38 predicted proteins | sample Stecom2011_FD_187523 | JGI IMG/M metagenome (GOLD analysis project Ga0209075, IMG submission 187523) | Agricultural soil microbial communities from Utah to study Nitrogen management - Steer compost 2011 (SPAdes) (version 2) | ecosystem: Environmental > Terrestrial > Soil > Agricultural land...
AAAGAGCGAAAAAGAGAATAGGAGTCTTGAGCAATAGCTTCTTTTTTTACCCACGGAATAAGTAAAAATTTAATCAAAAGTCCGTTCAGAACAGAAAATGCGACTACAATTAAATTCCATATCCATGAAGGTAATGTTTGAGAAAGACGAACTAATTCTTGATACATAATTATTTTGAAAACTTTTATTTTATGAGTTCCAACATTATGCCGTTTCTTTATACGGAGAAAGATTCCGAAGCAAAAGCTTTGTGCAAGCTATACCTATTTGGCAATAGGCCATAACACATTCGAAGCTCTTGAAATGTTATGGAAAATAAATAGTAGGGCTATACTGTGATAGTACTTATGAATGTATCAGTATGTAAAAAATTATGAGCTAAGTGTGTAATTATTGCCCCAAAAAATGATAAAGACTTTTCAGAAAACCTTGCCTATTAAACATTTTTAAGATTCAGAGAACATATCGCTCAACAGTTTAAATGCTATATGTTTCGTTGTAAGAATTATGGTTTTTCTCTATAGACAAAGTAACTGACTAATAGTATCGCATTTACTAAAACAGAAAAGGCATTGGATAAGATAATAGGCCATTCCATCTTCATCCATCCGTAAACCACCCACAGACTTACTCCACAAAATAAAATAGCAATCATTCGCCACGAAATATTTTCAACTTCTTTGTTCTTTAGTACTTTTATTAGTTGTGGAACCATCGAAATGGAAGTAAGTATTCCGGCAATTGTTCCTATAATGTTTTCCATATAATTAAATTTAGGAGCTACAATAAGCAGAAAAACATTCACTAATTGTACCAAAAATGTTCTTAGAAAAATAATATTAGTAAAATAACAAAATATATAAACTTATTATCTTAATTTAGGCAAAAAGAATTGCGTATATAGGGCTGAAAACTTTTATATACGAAACCTTTTTTGAATATTTCACATAAAAAATACTGGAATAATTATTGAGAAATAACAATCACTCTTTATATAAAAAGCACATTTCTTAAAGCAGCTATTTTCAAAATAATCAAACCGTAAAATTATTATAAATTAAAAGTAAGATGGAAGCAATAGACTGGAATTGGGATAACATTGATGTATTTAAAGCCCTGTTTTCGTTGACTTTAGGTGTTATCTTAGGTTTAGAGCGCGAAATGAAAGATAAAGCAGCAGGTTTGCGAACCATAACTATTATTTCGCTGGGCTCTACTTTGTTTACTATTATGTCATATAAAATTGGTCTTGTTACCGGTACAGAAACTACCCGGATTGCTTCGTATATCGTGAGCGGAATTGGTTTTTTAGGAGCGGGAGTAATCTTTAAAGACGAAGCTTCTATAAACGGACTTACCACTGCAAGTATAATTTGGGTTGCTGCCGCTATAGGTATGAGCATCGGATTTGGTCAGTATGCTTCGGCTTTAATATTTTTCGGTGCAACTTTCTTAATAATACATGCTGGAAATTGGGTAAATAAGACTTTACCATCACCCACAACTCATCGGACATTAGAAGTAAAATTCGATAAAAAATTAAACATACAAGAAGAACTGCTTAATCAAATCCGAGACATCTCTGAAAATTCATATATAAAACATCAGATTAAAGAAGACGAAATGGTTATATTATTTATTGAAATTAAAATTAAAACTAAAAATCAAAAACAGCTCGTAGATTATTTATTGCAAAACGACAACTTAAAGTATTTTAAGTTTTAGAAGAAAATAAACTATAAAATATCTCCATAAAAAAAGCACTCATCAATTAAGAATTTATGAGTGCTTTTTTACTAAGTTTTATTTATTACTAGTTAATTTCGTCTAAATATTCTGATAACATTTTACCGTATTTTGACTCTAAAACCTCTGGTGTGAGTACTTTTCGGATAGAATCCAGGTATTTTGGATTGGCATCAAAAATTTCGGTTACAGCAATATAAGGAGCAATTTCATGTTCTTTGTTGTTGAGGCAAAAGTTAATGGCATACTGATACTTTTTGATAATCATTCTGTCTTCGAGTTGCTGCAAACTATCTGCTGTTTTTGTATCTCCTTTGATTTGTGCTTCTAACTTTTTGTGAATATAGTCAAGATTTTCTTGGTTGTATTTTGCTATAACACCTTTGTATTGATTTAATAATTCCTGATTTTTATTACCGGTTACTACTGATTTTGAAATGAAATTATTGACGTCTGAATGGATTTGCATTTTACCTTCTTCTGCAAAAAAAGCAATATTATTATCTAATGAATTTGACGTTCCTCTATCCAGATACACATACAAAACCTCAGGTTCTGAGATATTTAAATAAGTTTCAAACTTAGAGTCTGCGTCAAACTTAATGACTTTTATGGGTTTTAAGATAGTGTCTTGTAATCTCTGAATATATAATTTACCTTGACTTAATCCTTTTATTTCACCTGTAATTTTAAGATTCCCCTCATTTTGAGAGCACGAAAAAAGGGTAAGTCCAAGCATCAAAACGAATAGATTTTTTTTCATAAGCTGATTTTAAAATTAAAAAAAGAGCCTTTTTCTGAATTGAAAAAGACTCTTGCAAATATACTATTTTCTTTGATTTTACATATCTTTAAAAATGGTATGCATCAAACGTTTTTTGTCGTTGATACTCTCTTCGAGAGAAATCATTGTTTCTGTTCTGTACACTCCTTCGATATCATCAATTGCAAAAATTACTTCTTTAGCATGATGTGTATCTTTAGCTCTTATTTTACAATAGATATTAAATTTTCCTGTTGTAACATGTGCTACAGTAACATAAGGGATTTCTTTAAGACGCTCCAAAACAAATTTTGTTTGTGAAGTATTGTGTAAGAAAACTCCTACGTAAGCGATAAAGGCATAACCTAGTTTTTCGTAATCTAAAGTAAGAGACGAACCTGTAATAATACCTGCCTCTTCCATTTTCTTTACACGTACGTGAACTGTTCCAGCTGAAATAAGAAGTTTTTTTGCAATATCCGTAAAAGGAACTCTCGTATTCTCAATCAACATATCCAAAATTTGATGATCAATTTCATCTAAGCGGAATTTACTCATAACTCTTTTTTTATATAATATAGTTTAATTATTGTTACGTATTTATGGGCAAGCCATTCTTAAAAATCACTTCGCCTATTTTAAAATCTGCTTTCTGATTGATTATCGGATAATTTTGTTGACCATCTGCATATTCGCTTCCTTGTGCATCATATTCAAAATGTCCGCAAAAACCTTCGAGACTTCCTACTTCTTTTACTAAAGCATCAAAGACTATCTGGTCATTTTTAACTCTTTCAGAAAACTGAACTGCAAAATTCGTAATAATTTGTTTATTATCATAATTAAATTTGACATTTTTATAAAAAACATCAAAAAAGAATGCCATATTATTCGAAATGTTAAAGTATTCTAAATATTTTGTAAACGAATTGCTGTTTATTTTAAGATTATCTAATCCTGCCAAAAGTGCTATAAAAATATATTTTCGAGTTATTTGTCTCTGATAATCATTAGGATAATGTCCTGCTTCTATCAATATTGTAGGGATTTTACTGCGTTGTACAGTATCTCCTATACAGTTAATGTTAAATCCGTCATCAAATCGAGCTGTTTGGTTGGGAATATAGTTTTGGAGCTCTTCATTCATATATACAATGATTTCCATCGCTTTTTTGCGAATATCGTTCACTTCCTTTTCCGGATTAAACGAGGGAGCTAAAAACGAAACCGTTGCCGGGTTTTGTGTTCCTTCGACTCCGAAGATCGTTCGTTGATCATGTAAGTTAAAACACACATCTGGTTTAAATTCATCTATATATTTTCTGAGAATTTTACTTTCGGGTTGGGATAAGTTTTGGGCATCGCGATTTAAATCTACATCATTTGCATTGTTTCTGGTCCATAATTCAGCTCCGTCCGGATTGAGCATCGGAATAATACAGAAAGTGAATTTTTGTTGAAAATCTCTCCCGTCTTCAGATTCTAAAAAATTAAACAAGTCTAACAGGGCCTTGGTTGTGGTCGATTCGTTTCCGTGCATCTGACTCCACATCATTACCCTGATTTTCCCGCTTCCGCTTTGATATACATAAATAGGTTTATTCAAAACCGATGTTCCTCCGACCGAAATTTTTCCGTGTTTTTTTAATCGTAAAAGTAGAGGTTCGATATGTGACAATGCCACATATCTTTGGCTTACCGACGATTCTGTATGAGTATTAAAAATAGCTTGGTAGTCCATTTTTAGATTTTATAATGATTCATCAGCATTTTTTCGTAGATTTTATCCGGTAATACTCTTTTGACTACAATCGAAAACTTTTGCAAAAAAGCTCCTACTTTGTAGTGTATTTTGGGTTTAGACGTATTTATCACTCTGTACACAGCCTCTGCCATTTGTATTGGGTCGCTCCCAGAATCCACATGAGCGTTCATAAGCTCTAGATTTTTACCGTATGATTTTTCGTAATCCGATCCCTGAATAACGGGTGTATGGTATCTTCCTTGTGCGATGTTTGTTGCAAAATCTCCCGGTGCTATATTAGTTACTTCAATTCCGAATTGTTTAACCTCCATTCTCAAGGCTTCGGTAATGAGTTCTAAAGCTCCTTTCGAAGCAGAATAAACACTTCTGTAGGGCAATCCCATATAACCCGCAATAGAAGTGATATTGATAATCAAGCCTGACTTTTGCTTGCGCATTTGAGGCAACACCGCTTTAATCACCTCAATAGGTCCGAAGAGATTGGTGTCGAAATTTCGTTTTATTTCCTCGGAGGGAATTTCCTCTAATGCTCCCGTAATTCCTGCCCCTGCATTATTGATAAGCACATCTATCTTACCTTCTATTTCGATAACCTGCTCAACAGCTTTTCGGATAGAACCGACATCAGTTACTTCAAGAGCCACTAACTTTACCTTAGATTCCGGATATTGCTGTGGATTTCTACTGGTTCCGTAAACTTTATATCCTTTTTGATGTAAAAATTCAGCCATCGCCCTACCAATTCCTGATGAAGCACCCGTAATAAATATGATTTTTTCAGACATAAGTCAAACTGGTTTTTTAAAAAAGCGAAGATAAGAAATGTTAGTTACTTAGGTACGGGTTATGCGTAGTCTTTGGTCAAATATCTTGATAATTTAGCGTTTTATCTTATGTGTAATCATTTTATTTTTCTTTCTTTTAATTGTATCTTTGAAAATATTTTTTGGACTATGGCTACTAACAAAAACATTCTATTTAAAGGGATTCGATTTCTAGCAATTTCACTTCCGTTATTGTTTATTGGTCCGACTATAATTAACAGTTCTTTTAAAAACAAAGAACATGAGCTTTATTATATCGTACTTTCTGTTGGTATTTTATGCTGTATTTTGGGGATGTACCTTATTTATAAAGGCGTAACTACAATGGTAAAAGCACTTTTTAACGACTAAGAAAAAAATGAGAAAAATATCTTTGCTCTTTACAACATTTTTATTGGTTTCTTGCTACCAACAAGAACGAAACTGTGCAGATTTTAGAACAGGTAAATTTAAGTTTGAACATGAAATCGATGGCCAGACCAAAGTAACCTATTTTGAAAGAAAAGACAGTTTGGAAATCGAGAATTATGAAGGAAAAATCGACTCATCGCATGTAAGATGGATTAACGATTGTGAATATGTGCTACACAAGATAAATCCTAAGAATCGTCATGAACGAAAAGGCGTGCATATTAAGATTCTTACCACACACGAAAACACCTATACTTTTGAGTTTAATATGGTTGGAGACACCAATAAACAAAAAGGTAAAGTCGAAAAAATAGAATAAACCTTTTAAATTACTATGTTTTATAATGAATCCCATTTTTAGTATTATCCTTGTTTTTGTTGCACTTTTTATCGGAATTTTTGTTGGAAGAATGTTGCTTAAAGCTTCTTTGAATTCCGAAAAGGTTGTTGCAGAAGAAAAGGCAAACAGTTTGTTAAGAGAAATCGAAAATTACAAACAACAGCTAGTTGAGCAAAAAAACAACTTTGAGAGCCAGCTTGCTAAACTTACTGAAGAAACACAACAATTATTACTCGAAAAGCAATCTTTAATGGTATCGCTTTCTCGAAAAGAAACCGAATACAATAATTTACAGCAAAAAAATCAAGAACAGAAAGAAGAAGTAGAACAACTTCAGGCTCGCTTTACCAAAGAGTTCGAAAATCTGGCTAACAAAATCTTAGAAGAGAAATCTACTAAGTTTACGGAGCAAAATAAAGAAAATATCAAAAACATTTTGAATCCCTTACAAGAAAAGATTCAGCTTTTTGAGAAAAAAGTCGAAGATTCTCAGAAAGAAAACATTGGTATTCATGCTTCGTTAAGAGAACAACTTATTCAACTTCAAAATCAAAATCTAAAAATTACTCAAGAGGCCGAAAACCTTACTAAAGCTTTAAAAGGAGATTCAAAAATCCAGGGAAATTGGGGAGAGTTGGTGTTAGAGCGAGTACTCGAAAAATCAGGTTTAGAAAGAGATAGAGAGTATTTTGTGCAACAAAGCTTTACCGATGAAGATGGAAAACGCATTATGCCTGATGTGGTGATTCATCTACCGGATAACAAAAAAATGATTATCGACTCGAAGGTTTCGCTCACAGCTTACGAAAAATTCGTAAACGAAGAAGACCAAAATCAGCAAGCCATTTACCTTAAAGAACATGTTAATTCGATTAAACGTCATATAGAACAGTTATCTGAAAAAAAATACCACGATATTTACAAAATCGAAAGTCCAGATTTTATTCTTTTGTTTATCCCAATCGAACCTGCTTTTGCCATGGCTTTAAATCAGGACAACAGTCTTTATACCAAAGCTTTTGAAAAAAATATAGTGATTGTTACTCCAGCTACACTTTTGGCTACATTACGAACCATTGACAGTATGTGGACCAATCAAAAACAACAAGAAAACGCATATGAAATTGCCCGATTAGCCGGAACTTTATACGATAAATTCGAAGGATTTGTCAGCGATTTAATCAAAATCGGCAAAAGAATGGACGAAGCCAAAAATGAATATTCTGGAGCGATGAATAAACTGGTTCACGGACGTGGAAATGTTATAACTACTATCGAAAAACTCAAGAAGATGGGAGCTAAAACTCAAAAATCACTTCCTGAAAATTTAGTAAAAAGAGCCGAAGAATTAGAAGAATAAATAAATCTAATAGAATCTGGGGATTTAGTAATTTATTTCTACTGAAACTACTGTTTTACTTTATATAAATAAAATAAATTGAAAGTTTAAATTTCACTCTTTTTTAACATTATACATACACTATTCACTGGCCATTTTTCGTTATATTTGAAGTATAAATTTAAACCTCATTATTATGGGAAGAGCCATGTTTACATACACTAAAAAAGTGTTAGAGAGCGTAAGTTTTGACCCCTTACTGTTTTATAAAGAATTAGAAAAAGCCATCAAATCCTTACTACCTTACGAAATAGAAGAACTCAGAGTTTGGTTACTCAATTATACTAAAGAAAAACCCGAATTATCAGACTCTATATCATTAATCCCTTCATAAAAAAACAGCCTTTGATTTATTTAAAATCAAAGGCTATTTTTTTGATAAGAGTGGATTATTAATTCGCTATTTCATTTGATTATCAGCTGAGGCTAAGCTGGTAAAACTGGGTGCGTTACTAGGTTAAAACAACCTAGAAGGCGATGGATTCGCTTTGTGTAGGCCTTTATGATTAATTAAACGCAAGTTATTTTTATGATTCGGGAGCTAATTCGACCTCTAATCCGTCGAGATCTGGGGTAATAAAAATCTGACAGCCCAAGCGTGAGTTTTCTTTTACGTTAAATGCTTCCCACAGCATGGCTTCTTCTTCGTCGCTTTTTTCGGGTAGTTCTACCTCATTCAATACGTAACATTGACACGAAGCACACATTGCCATTCCCCCACAAATTCCGATAGTCCCTTCTTCTGCTAGTTCATAAGAACGAACAAGTTCCATAATATTCATATTCATATCAGTTGGAGCTTCAACCGTATGACGAATTCCGTTGCGATCAGTAATGTGAATGGTTACATCCATAATTAGTTAATAGGAGTTTATTGATATTTAAAAAAATATACTGTAAAAAGCATTTTATCTAATTCTCTTTTAGATATAAATAGCAATCTCTTGGTTAGATACGGCAGAAATGTAATATCTTTTTCAAATTAGCCTACTCTATCGCTTTTACTACTGCTTTTTCGGCTTCTTTTCGCGTTCCGTCAAATCCGTCAACTCCTGCCACCGTAGTATATTTCAATACATACTTCTTACCCGGATTAAGTTTGTTATACACACTCTGACACATCAAAGTAGCTTCATGAAAACCACATAAAATAAGTTTTAGTTTTCCTGGGTAAGTATTAATATCTCCAATGGCATAGATTCCTTCGATATTAGTTTGATAATCGAGGGCATTATTTACTTTGATTGCATTTTTTTCGATTTCTAATCCCCAGTTAGCAATAGGACCGAGTTTAGGTGTAAGTCCAAAAAGCGGAATAAAATAATCGGTCTGGATAGTCATTTCGGCTCCGTTGATTTCTACTACTAATGATTCTAAGTGTTCTGCTCCGTTGAGTTTTATCACTTCAGCTGGAGTAATTAGATTGATTTTTCCTTGCTTTTTGAGTTCTTGAACTTTTTCAACCGAATCCAAGGCACCTCTAAATTCGTTTCGTCTGTGTACTAAAGTAACTTCTTTGGCTACATCTGTCAAAAATATACTCCAATCCAGTGCAGAGTCTCCTCCTCCTGCAATTACTATTTTTTTGTCTCTGAATAGTTCTGGATTTCTAACAAAGTATTCTACTCCTTTGTCTTCGTAAAACTCTAAATCTTCGATAATTGGTTTTCTTGGTTCGAAGCTCCCTAATCCTCCTGCAATAGCCACTGCTTTTGCATGATGTTGTGTTCCTTTATCGGTTGTAACAATAAAAGTTCCGTCTTCGAGTTTTTCGATAGTTTCTGCTCTTTCGTTTAATGTAAATCCTGGCTGAAATTGCTTAATCTGTTCCATCAGATTATCTATCAATTCTTGTGCTCCCACGCTTGGATAGCCTGGAATATCGAATATAGGTTTTTTAGGATACAGCTCTGATAATTGTCCGCCTGGTTGCGGAAGAGCGTCAATAATATGGCATTTTAGTTTAAGAAGTCCCGCTTCAAAGACAGCAAAAAGTCCGGTAGGACCTGCTCCTATGATTAATATATCTGTTGAAATCATTCTTTTTTATGGTTTAATCTCCGAATATTTCGAAATTAGAATCGGAGTTAATTTTGAAAGCAAATTTCGAATAAACTTTCAAGTTATTATATGATTAAAGTCAGGTTAAAAGAGCTTTCTTAATTTTTAATTAAGCTACATTTATAACCTGTTCAATCTGTGGAGCATATTTTTTGATTGTAGTTTCTACTCCCGCTTTCATGGTTGAAAAGCTAAGGTTACAATCTCCACACGCTCCTTCTAAACGAACATTTACGATTTTATCGTTTTCGATAGAAATTAAAGTAATATCTCCTCCATCCGAGTTCAAAAACGGACGAATTTCGTCAAGTGCCTTTTCTACGTTTGATTTAATTTCTTGTGAATTCATTTTTTCTAGTATTAGAGTTTGAGTTCATAGTTTCGTAAAATTTACTGAATACCATTTATTGAACATTTCATATTATTTTTTAACCGCTGAACAACCTGCCATTGTCGTTATTTTTATCGCCTCTGAGGGTGGTAAACTTTCATTTCTCAACACCACTTGTTCGGCTACGTTACGTGCTAATTCTTCAAAAGCATCTGCTATTGGAGAGTTTTCTTGTAAAGCGGCCGGATGTCCGTAATCTCCTGCTTCTCTAATGCTTTGTACAATAGGGATTTCTCCTAAGAACGGCACGTCCAAATCTTCTGCTAAATTTTTAGCTCCTTCTTTTCCGAAAATATAATATTTATTTTCTGGGAGTTCGTCTGGAGTAAAGTAAGCCATATTCTCAACTATTCCCAACACGGGAACATTGATACTTTCTTGACGAAACATAGCTACTCCTTTTTTAGCATCTGCCAGAGCTATATTTTGAGGCGTACTTACTACTACGGCTCCTGTAATCGGGAGACTTTGCATTATAGATAGGTGAATATCTCCTGTTCCAGGAGGAAGGTCGAGCAACATAAAGTCTAATTCTCCCCAATCTGCGTCAAAAATCATTTGATTTAAAGCTTTTCCGGCCATTGGTCCTCTCCAGATTACCGCCTGATTTGGTTGAGTAAAGAATCCGATAGAAAGAATTTTTACACCGTAATTTTCGATCGGTTTCATCTTAGATTTTCCGTCCACATTCACTGATAACGGTCTTGCTCTTTCTACGTCAAACATAATTGGCATCGATGGACCATAAACATCCGCATCAAGCACTCCGACTTTGAATCCCATTTTAGACAATGCTATAGCTAGATTAGCCGTCATGGTAGATTTCCCTACTCCTCCTTTTCCGGAAGCGACTGCTATAATATTAGATATTCCGGGAATTGCTTTTCCTTTAATTTCGGGTTTTTCGGGTGCTTCTACTTTGATATTTACTTTAACTTTAGCTTTTTCGTAAACTAAGTCTTGAATGGCTTTCATCACATCTACTTCTGCTCTTTTTTTGATGTGCAAAGCTGGAGTGGTAAGCTTTAAATCTACCACTACTTCATCTCCAAAAGTAATTACATTTTGAACTGCTCCACTCTCGACCATATTTTGTCCTTCTCCAGCCACAGTTATAGTTTCCAGAGCTTTAAGGATATCTTTTCTATCTAATTTCATTGTGTTTTCTTATTTTTATGTAGAATAAATCTATTCTGACAAAGGTACTAAATTTTAAGGAAAAAAAATAACGAGAATTGAGAATAACTTAAAAGCCTAAAATAAGTTTTGCAATAGAAAAGTAGATCATAATTCCGCAAATATCATTACTTGTAGTAATAAACGGCCCTGTTGCAAGAGCTGGGTCCACTCCGTACTTATTTAAAGTAATCGGGATAAAGGTTCCTAAAAGAGATGCTATTATAATTACAGAAATCAAAGCTACAGTTACTGTAATTCCTGTCATATAATCTACTCCTAATAAAAAATGACTCCCTAATAGTAAAATAATCCCTAAAATGAATCCGTTTAGTAAACTCAGAGATATTTCTTTTGCTAAGCGCTTCCAAATAGAACCACTCAAGGTTCCGTTGGCTAATCCTTGAACAATAATTGCCGAAGATTGTACTCCTACGTTTCCTGCCATTGCTGCAATTAAAGGAGTGTAAAAGAAAAGTTCTCCGTGTTTAGCCAGAGCATCATCAAAGATTCCCATAACCTTAACGGTTATGAAGCCTCCAAAAAGAGCAAGAACCAGCCATGGCAAACGTGCTTTAGTAAGATCCAGAATGCTATCATCCGCTTCAACATCTTGCGAAATACCTGCTGCTAATTGGTAGTCTTTGTCTGCTTCTTCTTTAATTACATCTACAATATCATCAATGGTGATTCTACCTACTAATCTCCCTAACTCATCGACTACCGGAATTGCCTCTAAGTCGTATTTTTGCATAATACGGGCCACTTCGGTATCTTTCGTATCGATTCTAACGTAGTCTACTTTTGGAATATAAATTTCACTGATATGTGTTTTGGTCGAGCTAGTGAGCAAATCTTTAAGCGACAAACGACCTTTAAGCCGATTTTCATCATCAACTACGTAAATAGAATGTACTCGAGTTACATGCTCTGCTTGTTTTCTCATTTCGACCACACAAGTCAGCACATTCCAGTTTTCGTTGACCTTTACAAGTTCCTTCCCCATCAAACCTCCTGCTGTATCTTCGTCGTAGCGCAAAAGTTCAACGATATCCTTAGCGTGTTCGACGTCTTCTAGCTCCGAAATTACTTCTTTTTTGACTTCTTCCGAAAGCTCTGCAAAAATATCTGCAGCGTCATCGGTATCCATCTCGTCTAATTCTTCTGCAATCTCTTTAGGGGAAAGGCTTCTTAAGATTTCATCTCTTAAATCCTCGTCAATATCCAAAAGCACTTCAGAAGTGGTTTCGGAATCTAGTATTTTAAAGACATATGAAGCTTGCTCAAATTCTAATTCATCGAGAATTTCAGCAATATCAGCGTGGTGCATGTCGTTGAGTAAAAGCTCTAATTCTCTATCGTTTTTACTCTCAACATACAATTGAATTTGTTCAATAAGTTCTCTGCTGATTTTGAACTCCATATCCTTCAATTTCGGTTAAAGCCTTGCAAAGGTAAGATTTTTGATTTAAAATCAGGAATTTAAAATTCAGGATTATGCTCCTTAGAGGGGTTTACTCAAAAAAACCTGTTACTAACTAAGCATCAAGCATTTGTGTTATTTCGATAAATTCTTCTACTGACAACTGCTCTGGACGTAAATCGAATATTTTATTTTCTTTTTGATTTTCCGGAATTCCAATAGGTTTTAAGCTATTCCGCAAGGTTTTACGCCTTTGATTAAAAGCCGTTTTCACTACATTAAAAAACTTTTTTTCATCACACTCCAGATGGAAATTTTCTTTTCGGGTCAACTTTAAAACTCCTGATTTAACCTTGGGAGGTGGTGTAAATACATGTTCGGATACTGTAAACAAATATTCAGCTTTATAAAAGGCCTGAACCAAAACCGAAAGAATTCCGTATGTTTTACTTCCTTTCTTTTCGCAAATTCGTTCGGCCACTTCTTTCTGAAACATTCCTGAAAACTCTACTACTTGTTCTCTAAAATCTAAAGCTCTGAAAACAATTTGAGAAGAAATATTGTACGGAAAGTTTCCGATAATGGCAAAAGATTCTTCAGCAAATACTTCTTTTAAATCATATTTTAAAAAATCCTTTGATATAATATGATTGTGAAGCTTTGGGTAGTGATTATTGAGGTATTCTACTGATTCTGTGTCAATTTCGATGACAAATGTTTCGATAGGTTTTTCGAGCAGATACTTAGTGAGCACTCCCATTCCCGGACCAATTTCTAAGACTTTTTGATAACCATCCAACGAAAGGGTATCCGCTATTTTTCGAGCTATATTTTCGTCATTTAAGAAATGCTGTCCTAGGTGTTTTTTAGCTTTTACTTTGTCCATTGACAATTGCAAATTAAGAATTATGATTACGAATAAATCGTTTATCGAAAACTGAGACTGATTGCTTAAAACTGAATCTTCTCTCCTACTTTAAGCCCTTGAGATTTTGCAAAAACGCCACACATATGAAAAAGCATTCTCGCACCTACATTTCCGTCCCAATCGTCATTACCTGAGGGAGCTACTTCGACCAAATCAAAGCCAATTATTTTTTTGCCCGAATTCGCTAATTTACTCAATAAATAAGCAGCTTGTTCAAAAGAAAATCCTCCCGGAACCGGAGTTCCTGTACTTGGGCAATACCACGGATACATTCCGTCGATATCAAAGCTGATGTGTACTTTTTGTGGAAGTTCTGAAATAATTTTTTCGCACTGTGCTTTCCAAGTTGTTCCTTCAAAAGTTTGTGCTTTTAAATCCATATCGGTAAAAACTTTCACTCTTCCGTTTTCGGCTTTTACGACTTCTACTTCTTGCTCTCCAAAATCACGAATTCCGACCTGAACAATTTTACTAATTTGTGGCAGTTTCAAGGCATTATACATAATCGAAGCATGAGAATAGGTAAAACCTTCGTAAGCAATTCTCAAATCCATATGAGCATCCAAATGCAGGATTCCGAAGTTATCATGTTTGGTTGCTAAAGCCTCATAATATCCTAAAGGTGTCGAGTGGTCTCCTCCTAAAAGCACGACTTTTTTTCCTTTATTCTGCCAAAATAAAACTCTTTCTTTGAGTTCGTCTTTCAAGATTTCGCTTTGTTTATTGATTTCATCCAAACTCGCTTTCAAAGTCGGATTATCTTCTGCATTTTCTCCGTTTTCGAGAGCTTCAATAATGGGTTGTGCTTTTGCTTTGAATTTATCACTTCTCTGTTTCCAGTTCGGAATTTCCTCATCCATATAAATACCCAACTTCCATAATTCTGGAAATTCCTGATGCGCCAAATCAACTTGAAACGAAGCGTCGAAAACGGCATCAACCCCTTCTGATGCTCCTGCTCCGTAGCTTACGGTTACTTCCCAAGGCACAGGAATTACAATGATTTCGCTATGTTCTGCTCCAAAAGGCAATCCGAATAAAGACGCATCTGCTAATCCCGGATCATTCGGGTTAAAGTTATTTATGATTTCTTGTTTTGTCATTTTTTTAGGCTTTAGGCTGTAAGCAATAGGTTATAAGCTGTTTGTTAAAAGTAAAAAATGTTTAAAAACAAAAAGCTGCTTTTAAACATTTTCCAAAATTAGTTATTTTTCTTAAACTATCCGTTCAAAGCTTCGCATTGTCAGGATTTGAAAAACTTACATTTTTCCTATCCGTTCAGAGCTTCGCATTGTCAGGATTTGAAAAACTTACATTTTTCCTATCCATTCAAAGCCTCTGCCCCTCCAACGATTTCCAAGATTTCGTTGGTAATAGCAGCCTGACGGGCTTTGTTGTAAGTTAGTTTCAATTGATCTCTGAGTTCGGTTGCGTTATCGGTTGCTTTGTGCATTGCCGTCATACGTGCTCCGTGTTCTGCAGCAAATGAATCTCTTACGGCTTTATACAATTGTGTTTTTAGCATTTTTGGGATAAGTTCCAAAATGATTTCTTCTTTTGATGGCTCAAAGATATAATCCGTTGGAGTATTTACATCCGATTGCTGTGAAACAATTGGTAAAAACTGCTCAGCTATTACTATTTGAGTAGCTGCATTTTTGAATTGATTGTACACCAGTTCGATTCTATCGTACTTTCCGTCCACAAATAATTGCATCAAATATTCGGCGATTTCAGCTACATTTTCGTAAGTTAAATCGTCAAAAACAGCGCTACTATTTTGTATAACTGTTCCTGACTTACGCAAGATATCGTTTGCTTTTTTTCCGATAGTTACAAAGTCAACTTTTTTGTCTGCATATTTATTTTGAACCAATTGATTGGTTTCTTTTATTATATTGGAATTAAAAGCACCGCACAATCCTCTGTTTGAAGTAATAGCTACTATCAAAACATTGTTTACAGCTCTGTCTTCTGAATATTTACCTGCAACGTCTCCTTCTAATGAAGCGCTTAAGTCTTGCAACAATTGCGTTAGTTTTTCAGCATACGGACGCATAGCTGTAATAGCATCTTGTGCTTTTTTCAACTTTGCAGCAGAAACCATCTTCATAGCAGAAGTTATCTGCATAGTTGATGATACCGAACTAATTCTATTACGAATCTCTTTTAAGTTTGCCATTTTTTAAAATGTATATTGTAAAGTTGTATATTGTATTTTGTATTTTGCTTTCACATCATACGATTCTACAATATACAATATACTTTCAAATTAGTATTTAGCAGCAATTTCTTTTGCAGCAGCATCCAATACAGTAGTAATTTCGTCTGTAAACTTACCAGCTTTTAACTGGTCAAGTGTACTTCTATATTTCGCGTTCAGGTATTCAAGATAATCTTTTTCGAATTCTTTTACCTTTTCTACCGGAACATTTCTAAGTAAGTTTTTAGAACCTGCGTAGATAATTGCAATTTGGTCTTCTACCGTATAAGGGTCGTTAACCGATTGTTTTAGAATTTCTACGTTGCGTTTCCCTTTTTCGATTACGTTCATCGTAGCTGCATCAAGGTCAGAACCAAACTTAGCGAAAGCCTCTAATTCACGGAATTGTGCTTGGTCAAGTTTTAGTGTTCCAGCTACTTTTTTCATCGATTTAATTTGCGCGTTACCTCCAACACGCGATACCGAAATACCTACGTTAATTGCAGGACGAACTCCCGAGTTGAACAGGTCAGACTCCAAGAAAATCTGTCCGTCTGTAATCGAAATCACGTTAGTCGGGATATAAGCCGAAACGTCTCCTGCTTGGGTTTCAATGATTGGTAAAGCCGTTAATGAACCTCCTCCTTTTACAATCGGTTTAAGCGATTCTGGAAGGTCGTTCATATTTTTAGCGATATTGTCATCTGCAATGATTTTAGCAGCTCTTTCTAACAAACGTGAGTGTAGGTAAAATACGTCTCCCGGATAAGCCTCACGTCCTGGTGGTCTTCTAAGCAATAAGGAAACCTCACGATAAGCTACAGCTTGTTTAGATAAGTCATCATATACAATTAGTGCCGGACGTCCTGTATCACGGAAGTATTCTCCGATTGCAGCACCTGCCATTGGAGCATATACCTGCATCGGAGCAGGGTCAGAAGCGTTTGCTGCTACGATAATCGTATAAGCCAAAGCTCCTTTTTCTTCTAGAGTTTTAGCAATATTGGCAACAGTTGAAGCTTTTTGTCCTACTGCTACATAAATACAATATACAGGCTCGCCTGCATCATAAAATTCTTTTTGGTTTAGGATGGTATCGATACAAACCGTAGTTTTTCCGGTTTGACGGTCACCAATCACAAGCTCTCTTTGTCCTCTTCCTACTGGAATCATAGCATCTACTGATTTGATTCCTGTTTGTAAAGGCTCGGTTACCGGTTGACGAAACACCACTCCTGGAGCTTTTCTCTCTAAAGGCATTTCGTAAAGTGTTCCTCCGATTGGTCCTTTACCATCGATTGGTTGTCCAAGGGTATTAACAACACGACCTACCATTTCTTCTCCAACTTTTAAAGAAGCAATACGGTTTGTTCTTTTTGCGGTTGAGCCCTCTTTAATCCCTGTTGAAGAACCAAATAAGATAACCCCTACGTTATCTTCTTCAAGGTTCAACACCATTCCTTCCATCCCGTTTTCGAACTCGACAAGCTCTCCGTATTGCACGTTTGATAATCCGTAAACACGAGCAATACCGTCTCCTACGTTTAGAACCGTTCCTACTTCTTCTAAAGAAGCTCCAGACTCAAATCCTGAAATCTGCTTTTTTAAAATTGCTGAAATTTCAGCCGGTTTAATTTCTGCCATCTTATTTATAATTTAAAGCACTAAGTGCTGATATAAAACTAATTTGTTAATTCTCTTTTTAATGTTGTCAGTTTATTAGCAACCGAAGCATTATACTGCTTATCTCCCATTCTAAGAATAAACCCTCCGATGATTGATTCGTCTACGATATTTTCGATTACTAATGAGTTTGAAGTAAACTCTTTTGCTTTTTCTACGACTTTTGCCTCTAATTCTGGCGTGATTGGAAAGGCAGTTGTAACCTGAATCTTTTCGATTCCGCTTATTTGATCAAACATTTTGTTATAAGCCAAAGCTACTGCATCTAAAATATCAAGCCTTTTGTTTTCTGCCAATAGCCTTAACAAAAGTTTTGACTCTGCATTGATACTCGAAAATATCTCTAACAAAGCCGATTGTTTTGTAGCTGTAGAAATTACAGGGTTATCAATAAATCTACTCAATTCTTTGTTTGAGTTTATTGTATCGGCAATCAAAAGCATATCTTGATTAGTTTGAGCTGCCAGACCATTAGCCTGAACTCTTTCCATGATAGCTTTTGCATATCGTATAGCTGCTCTGTTTGACATACTTTTTTTAGTTTAATTTTAGGTCTCCCAACATTTTCTCAACCAATTTTGTTTGGTTTTCTTTGTCAGAAAGTTCGCTTTTTAATACTTTTTCTGCAATTTCTAAAGACAACGAAGAAACCTGATTTTTAAGTTCTGCCATTGCTGCATTTTTCTCGCCTTGGATAGTAGCTTTTGCTTGCTCAATCATTTTAGCTCCTTGTGTTTGAGCTTCTTCTTTAGCATCAGCTATCATTTTATCTTTAATTTCACGAGCTTCTTTAATCATTGCATCGCGTTCAGCTCTTGCTTCAGCCAATAATCTTTCGTTATCAGCTTTTAGATTTTGCATTTCTTTTTTAGCCTCTTCGGCAGAACGCAAAGCATTATTGATAGATTCTTCTCTACTTTTTACGGCTCCTAATATCGGTTTCCAAGCAAATTTTCTCATCAAAAACAAGAAAACCAAGAAGATTATCGTTGTCCAAAAAATTAAACTTTCGGGTGCTGTTAGGTTCATATTATATGATGTTTATATTATAAAGTATAAATTTATTTTAGTTTAAAAAATCATTTCCGTAACCAACCGTTACGGAAATGATTGTTTTTTCTTATTGCTTATGCAATCAAAGCAACAACGATAGCAAATAGTGCAGACCCTTCAATAAGAGCAGCAGCAATAATCATTGCAGTTTGAATTTTTGAAGCAATTTCTGGTTGTCTTGCCATAGCATCCATAGCAGAACTACCAATTCTTCCAATACCGATACCTGCACCAATTACAGCTAATCCAGCACCAATTCCAGCTAAAATCATAATAAAAAATTTATATAGTTAATAATAATAAAACTCTTTTTTTAATGTTCTGCATGCTCTTCTACCGCTTGTCCTATAAATAAGGCTGAAAGCAAAGTAAACACATAAGCTTGCAAAGCCGCCACTAACATCTCTAAAACACTCATAAACAAAACAAACAACCCAGATACAGGAGATATAGCTACCGACTTAAATATAAATATTAATGAAACTAAGCTCAATATAATAATATGTCCTGCTGTAATATTAGCAAAAAGACGAACCATAAGAGCAAAAGGCTTCGTAAACATCCCTACTATCTCCACCGGTATCATAATTGGATACAACCATTTCGGAACAGGTGGCGTAAGTATATGTCCCCAATAAGCCTTATTCCCACTAAATATAGTTATAACAAAAGTTATAAAAGCCATTACGAATGTAAAATAAATATTTCCAGTAAGGTTTGCACTAAAAGGGAAGAAAGGGATTAGTCCAATTAGGTTGTTGATCCAGATAAAGAAAAATACGGTAAGCAAATAAGGCATATACTTCGCATATTTTTTCTCTCCGATATTCGGAATAGCTACTTCGTTTCTAACAAAAAGAACAATTGGCTCTAAAAAGCCTGCAAGTCCCTTAGGAGCCATTTTATTTTTCTTATACGAACGAGCCATAGCTGTAAATAGCAATAACAAAACAATTACCGACATAATCATTGAGAACACTTGCTTGGTAATAGAAAAGTTCAAAGGTCTTGCTTCGAAATTGAATGCTCCTTTTTCATCTTCTGACATAGAAGCATATTTATCTGCATAATAAATAATTTCGCTATCTCTCACGAATTTTTGTCCGTCTTTTTCAACAATATGCTGCCCTGAATTATCGTGATGGAATTCCGAAGACGAAAAACAAACCAATCCGCTGTCTGTCCAAAGGATTACAGGTAACGGAATTGAATAAGATTTACCGCCCCAATCAAAAACATGAAATTCGTGCGAATCTCCGATATGCGAGTTAATAAGTTCTGTAGGATTAAATTCAACATCTTCTGATTGATCTCCTGCCGCATTTCCTATGAAAGGAAAAACCATAAGGAGCAATAAAACAATTTTCTTAACAGACATAATAGTAGTAATGTTATACTTATTATTAGGACAACCTATGTTCCTCAAAATTTCGTGCAAAGGTAATCATTTAATCAATATAGAAAAACCCGAAAACAATTTTTATGTATATTTTTTCTTCAAATCTTCGTCCATTTTGTTGATAACTTTACTTTTTATTTATCAAACGTACCGAAAACAAAGTTTCAACAAATAGACATAAAAAATAACTACCAAAGAAAAAGAGTGTAGCAGGCACTTTATTCTCTAGTTCAGAACGAATTAAAGGAATCAAAAACACAACTGCTGCAAACATTTTAAACATACCAAATCCTAAAAAAGCAAACCCTGTTTTATCTGGAAAAATCTTATGTATATAAACTAAAACAACGTAGAAAAACAACGTAATAAAAAACAAAAAAAAGCTAATAGCAAGAGGTGAATAATAAAACTCAACATCAGCCCAAAGAAAATAAGTTACAACATATTGAATTAAATATAATAAAACTGAAAAAGGGATAAAAAACCATAAAAATTGTTTTATAGCTGAATTCATAAAAATAATATTTATCTATTAAGTTCTTTTACCTGTCTTATGACATTATAAAGCGACAAGAAAACAGAGAACAACGAACAAATTATAATAAAAACTTGTTTATGATTCTCAAAAATAATCTTATCGAGCCATCTGCCCAACAGCACTCCGAGCAAAATAATCACTCCCATCTGAAATGGGATATTTATTAGTGAGAGCCATTTATTGTACGAGTTCTTTTTGGAGTTGTGGTCTTTCATTTGAAGTCAATAAATTTTTAACCCCTGCGTTTTCTCTCATCTGACAAACTGCAGTAAATTCGGCACCTGGTTCTACAGATAATTTCCCTACAACCAACTCTCCTTTGATTTTGGCTTTTGATTTTACCGAAAGAAGCTCTAAAACTTCGGCTTTTCCTTCGTAATACCCTTCAATATCCAGGTTTTTGCAACTAATATTACCTATCACCTTTCCTGACTCTCCGATAACGAGTTTACCCGAAGAGGTAAAATTACCTATAAGTTCTCCGTCTAACCTGAAATCAGCCACAGAAAGAATATCCCCTTGCAATTTAGTTCCTTCGACAATACGGTTAGTTTTACCCAAAAGATCTTTTCCGTTATTGTTTTTTACTTTGTCAAACATGATATGCTATTTTATGGTGTTGGATTTATTTTTTGCAAATACGTGTTATAGTTTTTCTTGATTTGTATCACTTTATAATCTTCGGACGAAACCACAACGAATTTTTCTGTTATTTTATAATCTTTGTACTCTTCAAGAAGAGTAATTAAATCTTTAGCTCTCTGCTCAGAATCAATATTGTGAATTACTACAAAATCTTCGTTATAAGTATAACTATCTAAAGTAATTTTAAGCTTATCGTTTGGTCGGTCAGCCATAAACACATCTAATTTTTGGCTAAGTTCCGAAATATCTTCACCGTGTTGAATCTTATAAATAAGCTTCCAACTAAACGAATCTTGACCAAAATCTAATTTTTCGAGTTTAGGAATATTGGTACTTAAAATACTTTCTGCTTCTTTACCTTCGGCACTATTCGGATAGGTCAAAGCCACATAATTCAGTGCTTTTTTGTATTCACCAAGTCCTTTAAGATTACCTATTGCATTGGCTTTTAGAAGTTCTAATTTTGATATAATCTCTTCTCCTGAGTATTGATCAATAAGCGGTTCTATTTCTTGTAGAAGTAATCTAAAGTCGCCTGTTTCGTAAATTCTGAACATTTCTTTATAGACTACATCTGGAGAACCCTCAAGAGCCATATCTGAATTAGGATTATTGATTACGTATGCATACCTAGAATCGGGATATTGCGAGGTTATTTGTGATTTCATCGCAGCCATTTTGTCTGACAACCCTAATGCTTCGTATGTTTTGTACAGATTATACATAGCAGGCAAAATCAATCTTTCTTCTGGATTGCTATCTAATAATCCTTCCAATTTTTCTTGGGCTAATTCATATTCTTTGAATTTATCTTTATAAATAATCCCTAATTGATAATACGCAAAATTTCGGTCTTTTTGCAAGCTATCAATCACCGTTTTATGGGTTGGAATCTGACTAGTATAAAATTCAGTTGTAAATCGAGGTTCGATATAATTTCTGTCTCTTACAATTTCATTTCCTTCTTCATCAAATTCAGGTTCGTCAGTCACTGTTGAAATACTTCCGGAATAATTTACTAACCTCCAATAATCTTTAAGCGTTCTGTTTCCCCATCTTTTTCTAAACTCACTCTTACCTGTAGCCACAGAAGCTTGATTATAAAAGTAAAAACTTGACGAAAACGAAGATGTTCCGGGAGGAGCTCCTGGAGCTCTCACCTCTCTCAATTGAGCACTCGAAGCATCTCTTATTGCAGCTTGCCTACTCAGTTCATTTCCTCTTGTTGTACCTGCACTTGCTGTTGAACCAGCGGTTTGTTGTCTGCTCATAATCTCTTCGAGCTCTTGTCTTTTCTTTTCTTCTTTTTGAAGTTGAGCTACATAGTCTTTAAAGAAATTCTCTCGTTCGGTTTCTGACATACGAACCAAAGCCAAAATACTATCATTATTCACAGCAATGGTTTCGTATTTAATCACGTCCTCAAGATTCTCTCTTTTTCTTTTGATATTTCGAAACTCTCTGGTTTTATTATCCAAATGAACTAGTGTACTGTCATAGTACTTCCCTGCTAACAAATACTTGGCATTATAAAAATTTATTTCTGCAATATTTCTGTAATTCGAAGCAACTCTATACACATCCTGAGATTTATTTTTCAGCGATTTATTATAATATTCAATTGCCAAATCATCTTCCTCGAGTTTATCGTAATGCAAGGCTACTTGATGATTGAGCACATCCAGATAAGGTCTGTTTTCTCTGTCCTTGAGCAATTTATCAAACTTTTCTTTAAAGTCAGGGCTGTTTTGTTGAATAGCAGCTATTTTAGCATGAGAATGAATCACGTATTCTCTCGGAGATTTGCGATTCATCTCTATAACTTGCTGAAAAGCAGAAACGGCTTGGTCATATTCGCCTTGCTTTTCGAGCAATTGACCTAAAATAAAAGTGTATCGTGCTTTATTTTCATTAACCTTAGTAAAGTCTTTAGCCTTTTTGAGGTAAATTATTGCGCTATCGTTTTGTTCTTCTTTATAAAAAGCGTTGGCTAAGGCTGCATTGGCTTCTGCCATAATTTCTGTATCCTTAAACTCTATCTCGCGTAAAACTCTTTTCAAGCCTTGGATTGCCAAAGTATTGTGCTCTAAACGGATATGGGTTTTTTCTCTCCAAATCTTTATTTCGTTTATTCTATCACTATCTGGATATTTATACATAATAAAGTTAAAGGCTTCTAGTGCAGGAATAAATCTTTGGTCGTAATACCTAGCTTTACCCAACAATAAATAAGCTTCATCCATTTGAGGGTTTTTTTCTACACCTCCTATATCCATAGAGTGCTTTTCGACCGCTTTTATGGCTTTGTCTTCTGCTCTTCTAAAATTGGCATTTCGAGGGATAGAATCCTGTCCGAATACAGGCTCTATGATTTGCATTTTTTCTACAGGAAGCACATCCCAATAATTATCAGGAATCATTTCTAATTCTTGCATTCCTGCTTCAAGAGCTAAATTTCCGTTATATAAAATATTATACTCTGTTGTAACCGAATGGAAAGAGCGATTGACAAACGAATCTTTTGTGGTAGAACAAGCCACAGTTATAACTGCTATGACACTTATAATCAAGAAATATCTTACTACCTTTGTTTTCAAAGTAAATGTTGTTTTAGAAAAACAAAACTTATAAAAAAGTGTTTTATTGTGATTAACGTGTAAAATTACATTTCTTTTTGGAATACGAATAGCTTTCTTTGAAAAAATTACGGAAGTTAAATAAAATTACAAGTCAAAAACCGAGCTTCTCTTGGTGTAAACCATGTCTTTTAGTTTTAACAAAAAACCTATCGTAAGATATACCCCAAACCACAATCCTGCTGTTACAAACGAAATATAGATAAAAAACAAACGAACATTCGTAGCCCTCATTCCTAGTCGATCTGACAAACGGGAAGCCACTTGAAATCCGTTTTTTTCAAAATAATGACGTATGTTAGTGATGAATTTCACGAGTTACTGTATTTAATTAGGTGTACCTTATTTTTGTACAAAAGTAAAATATTATTTGATAAACCTATCAATTGCACTCAAAATCACAAATCTCTTTTCTTTAGCAAACGGTAAGAAAGATATACAAACAGGGTGGTCCAAACCAATACGATTAAAATCTGAAAATAATTAACTCCGTAAATATTTTCGTTTATAATTCCAGCGTATTGTTCTGCATTTTTAATTACTGACATCCTTCTGGCAGGGTTAAAAATCAATAAGCTCATCGATTCTAACGGAAAAAATCTCGAGACATTTTCTGCAATTTCTGTATCTCTGAACAATCCCCATTTCATAATACCATACAGAATCCATTCTACTATATTCCACAAGATTAAAAACCCTAAAGCAAAGGCAGAACGCTTTACTAAAATCCCTAAAAACAAACAGAAGGAGAAAAAACCTAAAAGCTTTACGAAGTAAGCTAACAGATAGTCGATATCAGTCAGAACAATAGAAAGTTCGGTATATGAAGAAAAACTATAACCTAAAATTATGGACAACAAAAAGATAAAAAACGTCGAACCTATTGCAAATAAAACAACAACCAAAAACTTAGACAGAACAAATTCTTTTTTACTCAATCCATCAATTAGGTTTTGTTTTAAGGTTCCGTAACTATATTCGTTGGTCATCATCGACACAATTACTACTGCCAAAAATATTTTAAGAAGTGCAGCCACATAGGTGTTAAAATGCCATATAAACGGAAAATTAAAAATTCCTTGCTCTGCTATTCTAAAAGGAACTCCTCCGAAATTGAACTCAATCGAAGCAATTAAAGAAATAAAACACAGGATAACGAAATAAGAAATAATAAGTACTTTAGATGCTTTGTTTTGCCAAAGTTTTTGAAATTCTATAGAGAGTAGTCTTTTCATTGATTCAAAATTGATGATTAACGTTTTTTGATTGCAAATGATTCGTAATTTTTAATTGGTAATTTGTAAAAACTGTTCTTCCAAGCTGTGTTTGCGTTTTACCAAATGAGAGAGGATGATATAATTGTCAAAAACGAGTTTATTCAACTCCTTAGCTTCGAGTGGAGCTTTGAGATAAACCATCAGCTTTCCGTCTTCATGTTCAATTGTTTTAACTGATGGATGGCTTATTAAAACGGCTTTGAGCTTTTCGTTATCGTCTGAATCGAGTTCGAAAAAACCTTCGTTCGAAGTCATTCCGCTTACTGTTCCGCAATACAGCATATTTCCTTTTTTAAGAACCACTACATGAGTACAAACTTTTTCGACTTCGTCTAGCAAATGCGAAGCCAACAGAATTGTTGTTCCTTGATTGGCGATTTGCCGAATGATGTCTCTGATTTGTCGTATTCCTTGCGGATCGAGTCCGTTTGTAGGCTCATCAAGAATCAATATTTCGGGGTCGTTCAAAAGTGCTGAAGCAATTGCCAAGCGCTGTTTCATACCTAGCGAAAAAGTTCTAAACTTACTGTTTTTTCGTTCTAAGAGTCCTACTAATTCTAATTTCTCATCAATTTTAGAATACGAAACACGTTTAATTTTAGCTACTAATTTTAGATTTTCATAAGCGGTCATGTACGGATAAAAGTTCGGTCGCTCGATTATTGCTCCAACTTTTTCAAGAGCTTGATGTGTATTCATTGTTCCGTCAAACCAAGAATAACTTCCTGCTGTTTTGTTTACCACATTCAATACAATACCCAAAGTAGTAGATTTTCCACTTCCGTTCGGACCGAGAATTCCGTACACATTTCCTTTTTCGATTTCAAACGAAACTTGATTAACAGCTTGTAATCCGTGATAGTTTTTAGAAAGATGGTCTATGGTGAGTATAGTTTTCATGTGTTGTGAATTTTATAATCAATTGCAAGTACTGCCAATGACGTAATTTTGATTTTGTTATATAAGACGATTATAAAAGATATTTGTTACAGACAAAAAACCAAAGATTATCAATGTTTTATATTTTTTTAAACCCTTTTGATTTTTTAGATATAAACTAAAATCGTATTTTCGCAACTCAAAATAAATACTTCAAACACAATGAAACATATTCCGTTAAGACACATTCACGAGGCTCTGGGAGCAAAAATGGTTGATTTTGCAGGATTTTATATGCCTGTTCAATATGAAGGAGTAAACATCGAACACGAAACCGTACGCAACGGAGTCGGAGTATTTGATGTTTCACACATGGGAGAGTTCCTTTTGTCCGGAGAAAAAGCGCTTGATTTAATCCAAAAAGTATGTTCAAACGACGCTTCGACTATCGAAATCGGAAAAGCTCAATATTCTTGTCTTCCTAACGAAAACGGAGGAATTATAGATGATTTGATTATCTATCGCATGAAAGAAGACCAATATCTTTTGGTAGTAAACGCTTCAAACATTGACAAAGACTGGGAATGGATTTCGAAACACAACGACATGGGAGCCGAAATGCGCAACTTATCGGATGAGTATGCTCTTTTGGCTATTCAAGGTCCTAAGTCTATTGAAGCCATGCAAAGTTTAACTTCGGTAAAATTATCCGAAATTCCTTATTATGGCTTTGTAGTAGGAGAATTTGCCGGAATCGAAAACGTAATTATTTCTGCAACAGGCTATACAGGTTCGGGTGGATTCGAAATTTATTGTAAAAATGATGAAGTAGAGCAAATCTGGAACAAAGTTTTTGAAGCTGGTGCTTCATTCGGAATAAAGCCTATCGGATTGGCTGCTCGTGATACTTTGCGTTTAGAAATGGGATTCTGCCTGTACGGAAACGATATTGACGATACAACTTCGCCTTTAGAAGCAGGATTAGGTTGGATTACCAAATTCACTAAAGATTTTGTTGGGTCTGAACAGCTGAAAAAACAAAAAGAAGAAGGTGTAAACCGAAAATTAGTTGGTTTTGAATTAGTAGATAGAGGAATTCCTAGACAAGGATATGAAATTGTTGATGCAAACGGAACTATCATCGGAAAAGTAACCTCAGGTACTATGGCTCCATCATTAGGAAAAGGAATCGGGCTGGGATATGTAACTACCCAGAACAGCAAAGTTGACACTGATATCTTTATCAAAATCAGAAACAACAACGTAAAAGCCAAAGTGGTTAAAACTCCTTTTTATAAAAAATAATTTCATCAAAAAAGGAACTTTAAATTAAAGTTCCTTTTTTGATTCTTTTCAGAATACCTTACTTTTGCAATCTAAAACCATCTGTTATACGTCTAACCCTTCAAGGTTAGTCTAACGAAATTAAATCAACGATTAAACAATTTATAGAAATGGGAAGAGCGTTTGAATTTAGAAAAGCGAGAAAAATGAAACGTTGGTCAGCTATGGCTAAGACCTTTACCCGAATTGGGAAAGATATTGTTATGGCTGTAAAAGAAGGAGGTCCGAATCCTGAAACTAATGCACGATTAAGAGCTGTTATGCAAAATGCTAAAGCAGCCAATATGCCAAAAGACAATGTTGAAAGAGCTATCAAAAGAGCTACTGACAAAGACACAGCTAACTACAAAGAAGTGCTTTTTGAAGGTTATGCACCTCACGGAATAGCAATACTTATAGAAACTGCAACTGACAATAATAACAGAACCGTTGCAAACATCAGAAGTTATTTTAACAAATGTGACGGAACGCTCGGAACACAAGGATCGGTGGATTTTATGTTTGACCATACTTGCAACTTCCGCATTCCGAATACGGGTCAAGATATTGAGGAATTAGAACTCGAAATGATTGACTTTGGTGTAGAAGAAATATTTGCTGACGAAGACGGAATCGTGATGTACGCTCCGTTCGAAAGCTTTGGAGCAATCCAAAAAGAACTGGAAGAGAGAGAAATCGAAATTCTTTCTTCGGGGTTTGACCGAATTCCTCAAGTAACCAAAAAATTGACTCCCGAACAAATGGCGGATGTCGAAAAACTTTTAGAAAAAATTGAGGAAGACGACGATGTTCAGAACGTTTTCCATACTATGGAAGAAGCGGACGAGTAAATTTAGTAATAAGCAGTTTTACGCAATACTGAGCAAAAAAATGCAATTTATTAAACAATTTTAAATTTCATTAAACAGTAATGTTTTTAAAAAAAATTAATCCAAACCTAAATGCTGCTTTAGCCAAAAATGGTTTTATGGAAGCTAACGAACTGCAGGAAGAAACTTTCTCGTTTATTAAAAGCGGAGCAGATTTGGTTATTTCGTCTCCTAACCAGAGTGGAAAAACAACTACCTTAGCTCTAAATGTAATTCATAAGTTGGATGAACCCTATGAATTGTCTCCAAGAGCTTTAATTATAGTGCAAAACAAAGAAAAGGTTTTAGAACTTGTCGAAATATTTGAAAAGCTAAACCATTATAACAAACTTAGAGTTTATTATTCTCACGAAAATACGGACCTTGACAACGATAAGAATTTAATTTCGGTCGGAATCGATATTTTGATAGGAACTCCTAAAAGATTAAGCGATTTGTTTTCGGGGGCAGGCTTTGACATCAATCGATTAAAAATGTACATTGTTGATGATTTAGACATCATACTCAAAAGCAGACACGAATCCATCATAACGCGTTTGTCGGACGCTATTGAGCGAACACAGCGCATTTTTACGGTTTCTGAAATTACCGATAAAGTAGAACTACTGGCTGAGAAACTCATGGTGAATCCTACTTATATCGAAATGGATGAGGAACAAGACTTTGAATAAAAAAAATGAGATTATCTTCATAATCTCATTTTTTTTTATTCTCTATTCAGAGGTCTTCTTTTTCCGAACTCTAAAATTCTTTTGTACCAAGATTTTTTATCTGCATCTGCTCCGTAGCCGTATCCATAGCCATAACCGTAACCGTAATAACCATAGCCTTTTCTAGAATAAGTGTCGTTGAGCAATATAGACATATTCGGAAGCTTCTGTTCTTTGTAGAGTCTTTGCGGAATATGCAGCAAACGTTTATCGAGATAATTTTCTCTAACAATATAAATAAAAGCATCCGCATTTTTGGCTACCAATAGCGTATCGGTTACCAAGTTCATCGGAGCTGTGTCAACTATTATGTAATCGAACTGTGTTTTAAGATAATCAAACATCTGTTCTACTTTTGTACTCATCAACAGCTCAGCCGGATTCGGAGGGATAACTCCCGGAGGCATTACGTAAAACTCTTTATATCCGTCTTGTTTGATGATAACACTTTCTAAGCTCAATTCGCTAGAAGCCAAATAATTGGTCAATCCTTTTGCAGGCAATTTAAGATATTCGCTAAGTCTAGGATTACGAATATCCATTCCTATAAGCAATGTTTTTTTGCCCGATAAGGCGAAAGTTCCGGCTAAATTTACGGCTATAAAAGTCTTACCTTCTTTGGGCATGGTAGAGGTAACAAAAATTGTTTTAGCTTGTTCTTCAGGTACCTGACTCAACATAAACTCCATATTTGTCCTTACAATGCGCAAAGCTTCGGCTGAACTCGATCTGCTCTCAGAACGAATAATTTCTTCATGCGATTCTGAACGAGGAACATCTCCTAAAAACGGAACAGTCAAATACTTTTCGATATCCATTCTGCTTTTTACTTTGGTATCGAGTAAATTAATTACATAAATAATCGCAAACGGAATCAGCACTCCTAATATAAGGGCTGCTAAAAATATAATCATCCTCTTTGGAGATACCGGAATATCTGGAGCCAATGCTGAGTCAATCACCTTGGCATTTGGAGCTAAAGACACCATTGATATTTCGGTTTCTTCTCGTTTTTGCAATAGATACAGATAGAGTGCTTCTTTCACTCCTTGTTGTCTTCCGATTCCTTTAAACTCTTTTTCTAAAGCAGGTACCGAACCAATTCTTCCGCTTAACACACTTCTTTGTTTGTTGATTTCGGATCTTGTCAGCAAAAGATTAGACTTTAATTGATTTAAGTTATCCCGTATGGTTTTTTTAAGAACTTCGATTTCTAAATCAATTTGTTTTATTCTTGCATTTTCTGGTCCTGCGCTCGGAGCCAATTCGTTTCGTTCAAGAACCATTACGTTGTGCTGATTGATAACAGCAGCTAGTGCAGGATCACTTGTTAGGGCATCTAGCATCGGAAAGGTTTTCCCGGTTGTATCTTCGTCTAAAAATCCTTGAGTTACATTGTCTATAATTCCTATTTGAGTATTTATATCAATGTATTTTTTCTCGAACTCACTTGCGTTTTGAATGTAAATATTGGCTTCCGAAATAATATCAGTTACTCCTTTTTCTTTTTTAAACTGCTCTACTTCTCCTTCAACTTCGGTTAATTCTTTGGTTAGTATTTCAAGCCTATTACTCAAAAAATCAGAAGTATTTTCAGACACAAACCTCCGGTCTGCAATTCCTTCAGAATTATACAATTCGATTAAAGTATTTAAGTAATCTTCTGCTTTTTCTCGGTTAGAGTTCAATATCGAAAGTTCTAATACACTTGTGAATTTTCCGGTAGAAATTACCTGAAATCCGTTTCTGAATCTTCGTGCTGCTCCTTCTGGAGTTTCGACCATTACAGCTATTTCGAATTTATCTTTATCTACCTTTGCTTTATTTCGTTTGACTACAAAAACTCCTAACGAATTGTTTACTTCTTGATTGTAAGTATAAGTACCTATTTGTTGTTCATCTAAAAAAAGTGAATACGTGTTTTGGTCTATTCCTTTTATCAACAATCCTGATATTCCGTTTTTGTAAAATTCATTGGTTTGAATAAATTCAATTCGTATAGGAGAATTTTTGTACAAATCCACCGATTTGATTCTTCCCTCGCTAAAATATGAAATATGGAGGTTTAGCTTCTTAACTGTCTTTTCTGAAAGTGTCCGTGAGTCTAAAACGTGAATTTCGTTTTCTACATTGTCTTTTCCTCCGAAACTCAAATCCGAAAGTATTGTAAGCTCGTTAGCTGCTCCTCCTCTATAATCATCTTTTAGCATAATTAAGGCAGAAGCTTTATATACTGGAGTAGAATATCTCAAATATAAAAAAGCACACAAAAGACTTAAAAACACTCCTAACACGAACCACTTCCAGTGTATTAGATATAATTCTATCTGCTGACGAATGTTTATATTTTCTGATTGTTCGTTTTCGTAATTATATTCTGTTGAATTCTCCATAAAGTTTACTATCGCGTTAATACAGCAAATACGGTTACCAATAAAGATATAGCCGAAATAGCTACGGTTAGATTCGGTCCGACAACCGACGAATTGACTCTCGTTTTATTTGGTTCTACATATACTACATCGTTTTGTTTTAGGTAATAAAAGTCTGAATTAATAAAATTCGGGTCTGTTATATCTACTTTAGTAAAAGTCCTTTTTCCGTTAAATTCTCTGATGAGCAACACTTCTTTCCTCTTTCCGTAAATGGTCATATCTCCAGCCATACTAAGGCCTTCAAGCAAGGTAACTCTATCCGAATCCACACGGTATACTCCCGGTCTGGCAACTTCACCTTGAATAGAGATTTTATAATTCAATATTCTAAGGTTAATCCTCGCATCCGAAAGATGAGGCTGCAAGGCTTGGGTTAATGTAGTAATTGCTTCTTCTCTGGTCAATCCTCCTAATTTTATTTTACCAATTTCCGGAAATTCAATATATCCGTCTTTATCAATCAGATAGGTCTGAAGGCGTTGCTGAGCCGTCATAGACTCTGAGTTGGTTTGTAATATTACTGGAGGAGGATTAAAATCTAAAGCTAATTTTGAGGCTTTAGAATTAACTATAATACTCAATAAATCATCGGGTTGCAATGTGGTTTCATACGAACTGAGTTCTTCGGTTTTGTCACCTTCTAATTGACTTAAATAAACTACATCTTTTCTTGAAGCACATGAAGTTAACAACAGTAAAAAGATAAAGGATATAAATATTTTATTCATTTTTTTCTAATATGAGAATGAGAGTGCAAAGATATATTTTTTAGGAATTTAAAAGCTTCGAATTTAATGTTTTATATCCAATGCTTCGAACTCGGAGTTCATGCTTAAAAATTCAGGAACTATTTTTTTCATCTGAACCACAACTCCTTCTTTGTCAAAGGTCTGAGCTTTACTGATTAACGAGTCGATTTCTACTCCTGTAATCTCGAACTCTTCGCAAGGTTCTTGTGCAATCATTATTTTTTCGTGATGTGTAGGAAGCGTTTTTGCCGAATCATTCAATAATTCTTCGTATAATTTTTCTCCGGGACGAAGTCCGATCGTTTTGATTTTTATATCCTTCTCTGGAACAAATCCTGCAAGTTTAATCATCTTTTGAGCCAGGTCAATGATTTTTACGGGTTTCCCCATATCAAAGATGTAAATCTCTCCTCCTTTTCCCATACTTCCGGCTTCGAGCACCAATTGACAAGCTTCTGGGATAGTCATAAAATAACGAATAATATCCGGATGTGTGATGGTTATCGGTCCTCCTTCTTCAATTTGCTTGGTAAATAACGGAACTACCGAACCATTAGACCCCAATACATTTCCGAAGCGCGTAGTGATGTATTTGGTATATATCCCCTTATTTTCTTTTTGTAATTTATTATGCAGAGATTGTACATATTTTTCGGCAATTCGCTTGGAAGCTCCCATCACGTTACTAGGATTAACCGCTTTATCGGTAGAAACCATCACAAACTTATCTGATTTGTATTTGTCTGCTAAATCTGCTACAATTTTGGTTCCGAGAACATTGGTTAAAATAGCCTGAGACGGATTTTCTTCCATCAAAGGTACGTGTTTATAAGCTGCTGTGTGATAGACTACATGAGGAGTAAACTTCTCAAAAATTTGTTCCATCATTAATTGATTGCGTACATCAGCTATAATAGGCGACACTATTGTCGAAAACTTCATTTTGTCTAATTCTAATCGCAATTGGTGTAACGGACTTTCGGCTTGGTCAATCATTATGATTTGTTTGGGATTAAAATTGATTACCTGCCACACAATTTCACTCCCGATAGAACCAGCAGCTCCGGTGATTAAAACCACTTTGTCTTTGAGCTGATCAGAAATACTGTCATCGTCTAAGACAATAGGTTTTCTTTCTAACAAATCTTGAATCTGAAAATTCTTTACTTTCTTAGAAATTTCTTTGCTGTCTTCCCAATCCGAAATCAAAGGAACGGTATAAATTTTAAAATTAAACTCTAAACAACTGTCAACAATGCTCATTTTTTCGTCTTTCGAGAGAGCTTTATCTGCTATAATAAGGGCTTCTGCTCCATTGGCTCTAAGGTGAACCGGAACTTTCTTATAATGTAAGATAATCGGTAAATCCAGAATTCTTTTAGAGGTATTGGTAGATTTTTTGTCTAAAAAACCGAGTATTTTAAATCTTGCAGGAACTTCTGAAAGTAATGCGTTGGCAACCGAAATTGCATTTGCATCTGTTCCGTAAATAAGAGCTTTAATCAAATGGCGGTTTTTACTTTCGGTCAGATAATTATCAAAAATCTTTTTGATTAAAATTCGGTAAACAAACAAAGTGGAAAACGAAAACACAAAATTTATAAGTAAACCTGTGGTTAAAAACAGTTTATCTACCTTAAAAACAACGGTAAAAATACCATTTACGAATAGCGATAGCATGAACCACGAAATCTGTGAAAAAAAGATTTTGATGGCATCTATATAAGAGGAATGTCGGATAATTCCTGCATAAACTCGAAATATTCTAAAAGATATTACATTAAAAAAAACATATAATCCTAAGGCTAAAAAGGTGAAGTTTTGCGGCACATAGCTTTGTCCGATTCCGTCAATTAGCCAATAGGTCAGTAGGGCTGTAAACAAAACGATGAGTGTGTCAATCAAAAGAATGACCCAACGTGGAACATAACCAAGATTATGAACCCGTATGCCTAACCAATCAAGAGAAATAACCCTTTTTACGATATCGATTAGGTCTGAACCCTGGGTAGTTTTTCCTTCTTTCATACACAACCAAAAAGCTAATTTAACATTTTATTTACACATTTAAAAATAATCCTGAAAAGCATGGAGTATTCTTGTTCTGTCTTGACTTGTAAGGTTAGACCCTGATGGAAGACAAAGCCCTTTTTCAAACAATTGTTGTGCCACCTGTTTGCCGTAATACGGATATTTTTCGAAAACAGGTTGTAAGTGCATAGGCTTCCAAAGCGGACGGCTTTCAATATTTTGTTGTTCGAGTAGCAGTCTTAGCTCTTCTCTGCTTTGGTACGAATCTAATACAATACAACTCAACCAATGATTTGAAAAATAATCTGAATTTGGCTCCGACAAAACTCTTACTTTAGGTTTTGTTGTGAAATATTCTACATAAAAATGGTGCATTTCTCTACGCAAAGCTATGTGCTTGTCTAACACTTTCATTTGTCCTCGTCCGATTCCTGCACAAATATTACTCATCCGATAGTTGTACCCTACTTCTGAGTGCTGATAATGTGGAGCATTATCTCGTGCTTGAGTGGATAGAAAAACAGCCTTGTCTTTTTGTTCTTTGGTATGTGTTACAATTGCTCCACCACCCGAAGTGGTTATAATTTTATTACCGTTAAACGAAAGTATTCCGATATCTCCGAAGCTTCCACACTTTTGACCTTTATAGGTACTTCCGAGTGCTTCGGCTGCATCTTCTAAAATCGGAATTTGATACTCATCTGCTACTTTTCGGATGGCTTCAACCTTATAAGGCATTCCGTAAAGATGAACAGCTATAATTGCTTTGGGCTTTTTACCTTTTGAAATTCTATCCTGAATAGCTTCTTTTAAAGCTACCGGACACATATTCCAAGTTTCGGGTTCGCTATCTACAAAAACAGGAATTGCACCTTGGTACAAAATAGGATTTGCAGAAGCCGAAAAAGTCATACTCTGACAAATTACTTCATCATCTCTTTGTACTCCTAATAAAATTAGGCCTAAATGCAGAGCAGCCGTTCCGGAACTTAACGCACCTACAAAAACCTCCGAATTCAGATAACTTTCTAAGTCTTGTTCAAAGCCCGTAACATTCGGACCTAACGGAGCTACCCAATTTGTATCAAAAGCTTCTTGAACGAATTGTTGTTCGTATCCTCCCATATGAGGTGAAGAGAGCCATATTTTAGAATCACTCATCTTATGTATCTAAATATTTTTACAAATATATAACGAAATCCCGAAAGAATAGGTTAATTTACGCTTTATATTCACATTTTTTATTCATTCTAACTAATAATTATTTTTTAAGTTTTGTTTTATTATTAGGTTTTGAGTTCAATACCAGAAAGATGTATCTAATAGTCAATGCATTTGGTTCTAACAAAAGCTTTTGTCGGGTTGTAACAGCTTTTGCTCGGTAGCTAAATTTATTTAAAAACTCCTTAACAAAACAGGTGTTTATTGGGTTCTTCTACTACCGAATCTATTCGAAAAAGAACAAATATTACCGGAAAATCGTTTTGAATAAGATTTTAAGGTCAAGCCAAAAGGATTGTTTGTAGTAATATTCGAGGTTCATCTTTACTTTATCCGGAAAAATCACCTCATCGTTATATTGCAACGGATTGGGTTGTTGTTCTAAAACCACTTCCTCGTTAGCGTATTTGATACTGGCTTCGGAAGTAATTCCGGGTTTAAGCTCAAGAATCTTTCGGTTTTCTCCTTGCAATGTATCATAATATCCAGGAATATCCGGGCGTGGGCCTACCAAAGACATAGTTCCAAACAAAACATTAAACAGCTGTGGTAATTCGTCTATTTTTGATTTTCGCAAGAACTTTCCTGCTCTTGATATCTGCTTTGTTTTGGGGTGAATCGTTTTGAACTTATATATAGTAAAAAGCCTTCCGTACTGCCCTACTCTTTTTTGGGTAAAAACTCCGTTTGATTTGGTGTCTAAACTCGCAACAATATATCCACAAAGCAAAACCGGACTTGCTATTACAAGCAAGAACAACGAAAAAAAAAGGTCAAAAAATCTTTTGAAGTTCACTTGAGTAGGGTTTGTTTTATCGAAGCAAATCTAAGGTTCAACTTTTTTGGGCTGTGACTACAAATATAGTTTTTTGATTCTGGTTTACATAGGTATATTCTTAAAAAATCGAACTGAAAAATTTTGATTATAAGAAAAAGAACAAGCAGAACCTTCACCTACGCTCTATTTTAAAAACAGCTAAAAAGACATCAAAAGACATTGATTTTCAAAACCTTATACTTGAAGCAGCTGTCTTTGGTTTGAAACTTCCGCATAAAAGTTGTATATTTGCCGTATTCCTAAAGGAATTACTTCTTGATTTCTAGGTAAGAAATCGACATTACATATACATAGAAAATTAGTTTTTCTGCTCTACAAACTTATTAGCGCATACTATTTTTAGAATGCCTAAGAATCAAGCTAAGATTCGTTTAAAGAAAAGTGTTTAACTATCTTTTTTGCACCTATGCAAAAGAGACTAAAAATTATTTTAATAATATGACAAATTTTAAAGTGGGTATTATTGGTGCCGGTCCTAGCGGATTAGCCATGTTGAGAGCTTTTGAAGCCGAACAAAAAAAAGGAAATCCGATACCCGAAATTAAATGCTACGAAAAACAAGACAATTGGGGAGGAATGTGGAACTATAACTGGCGAACAGGTGTAGGAAAATACGGTGAACCTATTCACGGAAGTATGTACAAATACTTATGGTCTAACGGTCCGAAAGAGTGTTTAGAGTTTTCGGATTATAGCTTTATGGAACATTTCGGGCAACCGATTTCGTCATACCCTCCCAGAGAAGTACTTTTTGATTATATCGAAGGTAGAATCAAACGCAGTAATGCCCGTGAATTTATTACTTTTAATACGGTAGCTCGATGGGTAGATTATCTGGAAGATAAAAAACAGTTTCGCGTAATATTTGACAATCTGGCTAAAAACGAAACTTTCGAAGAATATTTTGATTATCTGGTAGTAGGTACCGGACACTTCTCAACGCCTAATATGCCTTATTTTAAAGGTATCGAAAACTTTCCGGGAGCCGTTATGCACGCTCACGACTTTAGAGGAGCAGACCAGTTTATCGATAAAAACATACTTTTGATTGGTAGTAGTTATTCGGCTGAAGATATCGGAGTACAATGTTACAAGCACGGAGCTAAGTCGATTACCCTCTCGTACAGAAGCAATCCTATTGGAGCAAAATGGCCTGAAGGAATTAAAGAAAAACCTTTGGTTACTCATTTTGAAGGTGATAAAGCAGTTTTTAGAGATGGAACTTCAGAAGCTTTTGATGCGGTTATTCTCTGTACAGGATACCAACATAAATTCCCTTTTTTACCCGATAATCTACGCTTAAAAACCAAAAACCTACTCTATCCGGACAATTTGTATAAAGGAGTGATTTATAACCACAACGAACGTCTGATTTATCTAGGAATGCAAGATCAGTATTATACCTTTAATATGTTTGATACTCAGGCCTGGTTTGCTCGCGATTATATGTTGGGCAGAATTGCTTTGCCTAGCAAAGAAGAACGAACAGCCGAAATCAAATACTGGATGGACTATGAAGCGCGTACCGAAACCGGTTATGACCATGTTGACTTTCAGACGGATTACATCAAAGATTTGATATCCTTTACAGATTATCCTCCGTTTAACCTCGATAAAGTAGCCGAAATGTTTAAAAGTTGGTTGCGAGACAAAGAAGTGGACATACTCAATTATCGAGACAAGGTATATACTTCGGTTATGGATGGTACAAAAGCCAACAAACACCATACACCTTGGATGAAAGAAATGGACGATAGCCTCGAACGATATTTAGACGAAGTTACTGCTGATGAAAAAGAATTAAGCAGGGAAAATTATTACTAATTTTCAACCCTAAATAACTTCTGTAAACCATAAAAAATCCCGAAACAACTCCCTTTAGGGGTGGGGAAAATGTTTCGGGATTTTGATAGTTTCTTTGCCCCAGCCCTAAAGGGAGGCAACTATCAAAATCTTTAGAAATGAAGTGATGGAATTAGTTTTAAATTTTACTCTAACCTTAAAGGGAAAAAATCTTTGAACAAAGTCAAAAAAATCCCGAAACAGTTCCTTTTAGGGATGGGGGAAATGTTTCGGGATTTTTTTATGAATTGGTTAAGGTTGGTTATTTTATGGTTTGCATACTGTACAAGGGGTATAACCTAATTTTTGGGCTTGTGATTTGGTAGTTTTAATTTTGCTTCTCTTTAAATGATGGCAACTGCTTTTGTGGTAACGTTTACCTGTTTTGGTGATGTACACCACTTGTTCGACTGCAGTAGCCTCAACCATAACCGGTGGAGCTGTATGGGTTGAAAAAACAGGAAATAACCCTAAGCAAAGGACACAAATAAATACAAGTAATTTTTTTATCATAACAATAGATTTTTATTTTATAATTCTTCCCGGATTACCTACGACCGTTACTCCGTCAGGAACATCGTGGATGATAACCGCACCTGCTCCGAT
>Ga0209075_1000510_pt1 | contig 38183 bp, 33 predicted proteins | sample Stecom2011_FD_187523 | JGI IMG/M metagenome (GOLD analysis project Ga0209075, IMG submission 187523) | Agricultural soil microbial communities from Utah to study Nitrogen management - Steer compost 2011 (SPAdes) (version 2) | ecosystem: Environmental > Terrestrial > Soil > Agricultural land...
GGAAGTAACACCGAAAAAGTGGTCCGCACTTCCGAAGTGCCTGTACTTGTGATTAAACATCAATCTGTTGATTTCAGTCCGAAAAATGGAATCTTTGCTTGCGACTTCCTTTCAAGCGCATTAGGGCCGTATAAACGTGCCAAACGATTTTTTGATATGATGGGAATCGAAATGGAATTGCTCTATATCAACCTAGCGGGTGACTTCAGAAGTACACGCGAGATTGAAAAGCGCATTCTTAAATTCTTAACCGACGCGGGAGAAGACAACCCACTAACGCTATTGAACTCGGTCGTTGTATATAACGATTATTCGGTAGAGGCAGGAATTTTCGGATACAGTCAAGTGTCTAACGCAGATATTATTGCACTGCCAACACAAGGCAGACAAGGACTTGCTCACTTCTTCTCAGGAAGTATCGGTGAAGATGTAGTAAACCATTCAGATTTACCGGTAATCACATTTAAGATTTAGTATTGTAATTGGCTATCGACTATAACCGCAATACTAAATAAAAAGCAGGAATTCTTTTCTTATAAGATTCCTGCTTTTTCTATTTTCCTTATTCGGTTCTCTTTATTCGGTAGCGATGTTAAGCGCAATTTCCATCATTTGTGAAAAACTCGTTTCTCTTTCCGAAGAAGATGTTGCTTCACCGGTTACTAACGAATCCGAAATAGTTAAAATGGCCAAAGCCTGAACCCCAAATTTTGCAGCGATGGTATACAGGCCAGCAGCTTCCATCTCGACACATAAAACACCGTACTTCGCCCATTTTTTATAGGAGTCCATATCGTCTTTGTAGAATTGATCGTTGGTTAAAATATTGCCCGCTTTAATCGGAATATTATGTGCCCGTGCATAGTCCACAGCTTTTATAAACAGATCGAAATCGGCAGTAGCGGCAAAATCTCGGTTGTCGAATCGCAATTTATTGATGTTCGAGTTTGTCGACGCTGCCATCGCAATGACGATGTCTCTTATTTTTACTTCTTTTTGATAGGATCCAGCCGAGCCTACGCGGATCAACTTTTTAACACCATAGTCATTGATCAGTTCGTGTGCATAGATTAGTGTCGACGGTACACCCATTCCCGTGCCTTGCACCGAAACGCGTTTTCCGCGAAACGTGCCCGTATAGCCTAACATGCCACGCACTTGGTTGTAGCACTTGGCATCTTCCAAAAAGTTTTCTGCTATCCATTTGGCGCGCAGCGGATCTCCAGGCAGGAGTATCGATTCGGCAATTTCGCCTTTTTCAGCTTCAATATGAATGCTCATTCTAGTTATCTTTTTTGTCGGAAACGATTGCAATTCCTGAGGATGTGCCAATTCGATTTACACCCAGTTTAATATATTTTTTAGCCGTTTCGGCGTCTCTAATACCACCAGAGGCTTTAATTTGCATGGTGTCGCCCACTTCTTCAATCATTATTTTAACTGCGTGCTCGGTGGCGCCACCCGATCCAAATCCTGTTGAGGTTTTTACAAAATCGGCACCCGCTTCTTTGGCGGCCCAACACGCAATGCGGATTTCATCATCGTTGAGGTTGCATATTTCGAGGATGACTTTTAAAACCTTATCACCAATAGCGTGTTTTATCTCTTCAATTTCTTGTCGTAATGCATTGGGCCAATCACCTTTAAGGAAACCTGCGTTCATCACCATGTCGATTTCGTCGGCACCGTGTTCTACAGCAATTTCTGCTTCACGCACCTTGGCTTCGGGCGACGTCGCTCCTAACGGAAAGCCAACCACAGCAGCGAGCTTCACATCGCTATTTTCTAGCTTCGACTTGGCCAACGGAACATAACAGCCATTTACGCAAACGGCATAAAAATTATATTTTTTCGCTTCTACACACAGCTGTTTTATGTCGTCGGGGGTAGCCGTTGGACTTAATAAGGTGTGGTCGATGTATTTATTGAGTTCCATTAATGCTTGTGTTGATTGATTATTGCTATTAATTCGTCCTTTTGCAACACACCGCTTTGCCGCCATTTCTGTGTGCCGTTTTTAAATAGAATCAAGGTAGGAACACCTCTGACTTGATATTTCGATGCTAGTGCTTGGTTTTTATCCACATCAATTTTAATGATTTTCACAGCATCGCCCATAGCATCTTTCACTTCCTTTAAGATAGGAGCTAACATCTTACATGGGCCACACCAATCGGCATAAAAATCAATAAGCACTGGTGTGTCTGAGTTGATGAGGTCTGTAAAACTGGTTTTCATAACAATTGCTTTTAAAAATATAAATCAGCTATTCTTACTAATGATATTTCCTAAAACGAAGAGGCATGCAGCTCCTCGAAATGGTTCGGTAAAAGTAGGAAATCCGAGACAGTATTTCTAGGTGTCTTCCATCAGATTATTCAGGCTACTTGTCGAGCAGTTGCTTTAACTTGAGCAATAATTTATTATCGACATGATCAGTTTGTGCAAAGGACGCTGCAATAATCTTTGACGTATCCCAAATTCTAGTTTTCCGCTCCGCTGTGTAAAATTCGGGGAATTCTTTGAAATAGGCCTTAAAACTGTCGAAACATTCGTTGTAGTCTAAGGTCTCATAATCGAACCACTCGAGGGCAATATCAATTTGCGCCAAAGCAGCTTTTTGTGTGGCAGACTGCGAATTCTCGGCATTCCATGTGTCGGAAATCAGCTTTCTCAATTGGTCATACTCTGCGGTATTCACTGGTGTTTGCGAAGCAGCAAGAGCATAAAAAAGCTCACTCATTTTATGATAAAAGACTAATGGCGGATTTTCCACAACACTTAACTTCAGATTTAAAAGCTTAAAAACGCTTTATTTGACAAATCTATTCTGTAAGTTTTTCAATTATGATGATATTTGTCAGCTGATGCTTTTTTTTTGAATTTTATACCGCGAAGTTGATGAAATCTATTGGAGTTAAAGAAAGTAATATTTTTAAAATCCTTTCAGAGGCTATTTCTGAAGGGATTATCATTGTCAATCACGAATTAGAGATTGTGGCGTCTAACGAAGCGGCCGATAAAATGTTTGGTTATGAACGGCACGAATTGGTTGGTAAGAATTTGAATGTTTTAATTCCGAGAAAGTATCATAAAACGCACAATGCCGATGCCCGCGCATTTGTTGGCAAGAAAGATCCACGCCAGATGGGGCACGGGCGCGACCTGTATGGGCGAAGAAAAGACGACAGTGTTTTTCCGGTCGAGGCGGGATTAAATCCGTTTCTTATCGAAGGCAAAAAATTTGTAATGACCTTGGTTACTGATATTTCTGTGCGGAAAAATCAGGAAGAACAAATCCGCAAACTCAATGTAGAACTCGAACAAAAAATAGAGGAGCGTACACTTGCCTTAAAAGAAAGTATCGAGACGTTAAAAGCCGAGGTGGCGAAACGAAAAGAGGCCGAACTCCAGATTTCGGAAGCACTTAGAAAAGAAAGGGAGTTGGGCGAACTCAAGACAAAATTCCTTTCGTTGGTTTCGCACGAATTTAAAACTCCGTTGAGTGCTATTTTAACATCGGCCACACTCATTCAAAAATACACAAAAGAAGAGCAGCAGGACCGGCGCGAAAAGCATTTGAAAACCATAAACAACAAGGTAAAGTACTTAGATAATATTCTAAACGATTTCCTTTCCGTAGAACGACTGGAGTCTGGGAAAACGACTTTCAAATTCGAAACATTTCCTTTGAGCAAAGTGGTCAACGAGGTCATTTATAGCGCGAATATGTTATTAAAAGACGGACAGCGCATCGTTTATCCAGAAAATATAGATGATATCTCATTGCACTTTGACGAGAAAATTCTCGAGCTCTCTTTGACGAATTTAATTAACAATGCTGTAAAATATTCGCCAGAACACAGTGTTATCGATATTGAAGTAACTCAAAAAGACGATTTTCTTACCATAAAAATAAAAGACCAAGGCAGAGGAATTCCAGAAAAAGAGCAGAAATATATTTTTAATCGATATTTTCGTGCTGAAAATGCCTTGTTAGATCAAGGGACTGGAATTGGCCTTAACATTGTAAAAGGTTATATGGACAGTTTAAACGGGAGTATTTCCTTTGAAAGTGAAGAAAATAAAGGAAGCACCTTCACCCTTACAATACCAACAAATAAGTTGACAGAATAAATTATGAAACGAATCCTATTAATAGAAGATGATGTTGCGCTGCGGGAAAATACCGCTGAACTTTTAGAGCTTTCGGATTATGCCGTCGATATGGCTCCCAATGGTCGGATTGGAATTACGATGGCCAAAGACAATCCGCCCGATATTATTATTTGCGATATTATGATGCCCGAGGTTGATGGATACGGCGTTTTAGAGGCCATGATGACCGAAGAGAAAACCAGACACATTCCGTTTGTTTTCCTGTCGGCGAAAACGGAGCACAAAGAAATTCGGAAAGGTATGGATTTAGGTGCCGATGACTACATCACCAAACCTTTTGAAGAGGAAGAATTGTTGAGTGCCATTGAAAGCAGGTTGGCAAAAGCACAAATTTTGGCGCGTCAAGAAAACCAACCGGAGCCTGAAGAAAGTGCGAATGGCATGCGCAACCTGCACCAATTGAAAAATTACTTTTGGGATGAAGGGGAAGAACTTACTTTCAAAAGAGGCGAGGCGGTCTATAGTAAGGGCGACCGGTCGAATAATCTCTATTTGATTTTGAAAGGTGTTGTAAAAACCCACACGATGGATATCAACGGGAAAGACCTTATAACGGGACTGTACAAAGCCGATGACTTTTTAGGATTTACGTCTTTCGATGAAAACATTCCCCACAACGAAACAGCGACAGCAGTTGAAGATGCCGAAGTGGTGGCAATTTCTAAAATGCAAGTGAAGTCGGTCTTAAAAAACAATCAAGAAGTTTCTTTGGAGTTGGTCAACATGCTGACCGATAATTTAGCCGACATAAAAGAACAATTGATGCAGATGGCCTATAGTTCGGTTCGGAAGAAAACAGCCAACACCATCTTGCAGTTTGTTGAAGTTATGAACACCAAACCCGATGCTCCAATCCGAATTCTACGCAGCGATTTAGCAACTACAGCAGGAATTGCAACAGAGAGTTTAATCAGAACACTTTCGCATTTTAAAAAGAAGGGACTTATCGAAATTGAAGGTAGGGACATTCGTGTTTTAGATGCCACTGGATTGGAAATGATGGAGTAAAGTCAGCGATACAGTAAAAAGTTAAATTGGCTGCCGATTTCGGAAACTGATTTTTATCATTTCAATAGCAAGAGAATACAGATACATTTGCTCGCAAGTAAGTTGAGCTATGATGAATGTATTAATTCCGACGGATTTTTCTGAAAATTCAAAAAACGCCATGCGATACGCCATGGATTTCTTTGCCGATTGTTCGGTGCGTTTTTACATGCTTCATGTTTCTTCACCAAATTCCGCATTGCAAAAACGCCAGCAAAAAGCTTTGCAGAGTACATTGACTTCCGAAAAACCAACTTCCATTGCTGAAATATTGGAGGAGGAAGTCAAACATTATCAATTGTTGGTTAGCAACCCAGCTCATGAAATTTTCGCTATACAGGAAGAAGGCTCGCTGATAGAAGTTATTAGAAACCAGATAGAGGATCGAGGGGTCAATCTTATTGTCATGGGGACCAAAGGAAATAGAGCGATGGGACAAGGCAACTTGGGGAGTAAAACGTATGAGGTAATTACCAAAGTGAAATGTCCGATTATGGTGGTGCCCGAACATGCCCGGATGGAAAAAATTAAAAATATTTCATTCATTACCGACTACAACAACATCTATCGGAATAAAGTAATCAGTACGCTGTCTAAAGCATTGCAGTTGCACGAAGCGCCTTTGCGGATCTTACACTTACGCCCCAAAATGAGCAAGATGACCTCCGAACAAGTTGACAATAAAGGGTTTTTACACTATTTCTTTAGAGATACAAAACACTCTTTCCACTTTTTGGAAAACCAACATGCAGATAAAGGCATTCAAGAATTTATCGACGCTTGGGAAATAAGCATTGTGGCAATAGCCGCGCGAAATTTAAATTTCATTCAAAGACTCATGCTTAGACCAGTGTCTGAAGGAATTACCTACCACTCGGAAATTCCATTCTTAGTATTGCATGAATAAGCAATCACGCGCGACTTAGCTGCCAAGGCAGTGATTTTCTACAGATAATCTTCTTCATTGCCAATCGGATGATCTTCATAAAAATCTTCGAAGGTTTTACGGGTCTGATACCGATCCGTTAGCACGCGAAAAACGGTGATAACTAACATTACTTGACCAATTACAACACCCCAGAAAACCCAATGAAACGGGAATTGCATGGTAGCGAAAATTGTCACGGTTACCAAGATCAACGTAGTGGCAATAACGAATATGATGGGCCACGATTTCATAGTTTTCTTTTTAAGTTACAAAAAAAGAGAACGCCCACTTCTTAAAGAATCGCTAATTGCCATCGGATTTATTGACTAATATCATATCCTTAATCTCTTCAAATCATTATCTTTATCAATTAAACAGTGTAAAAAATCACAAATGCAAAAAATTTTAATTCCCACAGATCTATCCACCAATGCGTTACGGGCTATTGAATATGCTACGGAAATTTTTAAGCACGGTCCGGCACAAATTTATTTGCTCCACGCTTATGCCGACGAGGTGTATGATTCAAAAGCATCTAAAGACGATGCTGTTTTTGAAGAATTGAAAGTCGAAATTTGTAGAAAGACCGATGATGCATTGGAGGCTTTAAAAAGCGATATTTTCGACTTTTCCCCGAATCCAAAGCACGAAATACATTGTGTGTCGGCGTTTGGAATGTTAGTAGATGAGGTGAACGACTGGGTGGAAAAAGAAAACATCGATGTGGTTGTCATGGGAACCAAAGGTCAGACAGACGATAAGAAGATGACTTTTGGAAGCAATACGCTGCAGGTGATTAAATACGTAAAGTGTCCAGTTTTAGCCGTTCCCGAAAATTTTACATTTGCCTATCCGAAACACATTTTGTTTTCAACCGATTTGCAGTTGCCGTATAAGCGGCGCGAGATGAAATTGCTCGCTAATTTGGCAAAGCGTTTTGCAGCGACGATTCATTTTTTATATGTTTCAAAATTCGATACCTTGTCTTTGCGTCAGAAAGACAACAAGGATTTTTTAGCAGCTGTTTTCGATGAAAACCATGTGGAATTCCATCAAAAACCAGGCGACGACATAACACAGGCAGTCAATGCGTTTATAACGGAAAATAAAATTGATATGTTGGTTATGGTCAACACCAGGCATTCCTATTTAGAAAACATTATGTATCAATCTACCATCGAGAAAATAGGATTGCACATTGATATTCCTTTTTTAGTAATGCAAAATTTGCCCAGATAACCCTATAGTTCAAAATGAAAAATATACTTGTTCCCACCGATTTTTCCGATAATGCCTATGCGGCTTTATTGTATGTTTCTAGACTTTACGCAAAGGAAACTGTAAAAGTGACCTTGCTTCATTCTTTTGAAGATGACGGAAACCCGTTGAGTGTAAAATTAGATTTAGGCCTTTCAGACAGGTCAGTTTCGGGCAAGAAAGGACAATTGCAAAAAGCAGGAGATGAATTAATCGCACAAATTCAAAAGGATGTGCGAACAGAAAGTCATACCTACGAGATGATTGTTACGTCTGAACCCCTGACAAAAACTGTTAATGCGATGATAGCCGAAAACGACATCGACTTGGTTGTTGTAGGCAGTAAAGGACGGTCGAGTATCGAAGATGTCATTGTGGGTAGCAATACCATTCGCCTTACGGAAGCTATAGAAGGATGTCCGTTGTTTGTAGTTCCTAATGAAATTCATTTTATCCTTCCGACGAAAATCGCATTTTCATCCGATTACAATGAGTTTTATCCCATTTCAAAACTAAAACCAATAACGCGATTGGTGCGTCATTATCGGTCGCAAATTGCAATCGTTCATGTGGGAGCTAAAAACGAACTGACTGAAGATCAGCAAACGAATTACGATAAGTTTGTGTTAGACTTATCTGAGTATGATGCTGAATTCCACTTTGTTCCTAAGAAAGGAAATATTTCAAGTACCTTACACGATTTTATCGGCGATCACGATATCGATTTGGTGACGTTGGTATATCACAAACACGCTTTTTTGAAAAAGCTTTTCCGCGAACCTGTTGTCAACCGATTAGGAAAACACAAGAGTGTTCCAACTTTGATTATTCCCGTTAAACAATAATAATTTTTAAATCAACATTATGAAAAAAAGAATTCTAATTCCTACAGATTACTCAGCAAACGCTTTCAATGCCATTGAATATGCAATGAAGTTATTTGAAAACGAATCCTGCGAATTTTTTGTAGTCAATTCTTATTATTTATCTGGGATGGATCGGGATAATTTATTGGTGCCAAAACCATCAAAAGATGAACAAAAAGCAGCTGGAGACCGCGCTGAGGAAAACATGGAAAAGCTCAAAGTGAAGATGAAGCCTTTTGAGCAAAACAAAAATCACGAATTTCACTATAAAGTTGTGTTCGGGCCATTCTTCGAAACCATGAAAGATAAAGTTGACAAGAAAGAAATTGATTTGGTGGTCATGGGAACCCAAGGGAAAAGCGATGAGAAATCGGTCATTTTAGGAAGTAATGCCGTAAACCTTATGGAGAAGATTCGGGCGTGCCCAATATTGACCATCCCGGCATCTGTTGACTTTAAAAGCCCTAACGAGATTGTCTTCCCGACGAGCTTTAGAACGCATTATAAAACGAAAGAATTAGATATCCTTGTAGACCTCGCTAGGATTACCAAAGCTCCAATTCGAGTATTGCACATTCAAAACAAAAGAAAACTGTCTAAAGCACAAGAAAAAAACAAGGAATTGCTGGATAGCATCCTGTCTTCTGCCGAAGTCACGCAACACAGGTTGTACTACATCGATGTAAACGATGGGGTTAAAGCGTTTGTTCAGAGTAGAGAAAGTGAAATGATTGCTTTTGTAAACAAAAAACATATGTTCTTCGGAAGTATTTTCTCCAATCCGATGGCAAAAGAACTCGGAATGCAAACAAAAGTGCCGCTCTTGGCAATGCACGACAGACGTGTGTAAAAAACCTACACTATAAAGGTAGGGGTGATTTTTTGGTTTACGTGTTTTCGAGGATTGATTAAAAATGAGCAGCTATGAAATCAGTCAGAGTCCATTTTTGGGGCGCTTCACAAACCGTGACAGGTTCTAAATTTTTTATTGAAACCCCCGAGCACAATATTCTGGTAGATTGCGGCATGTTTCAAGGTTTAAAAGAACTCCGCGAGAAAAACTGGAAGCCATTACCAGTCAATGAAAAAGAGATAGACACCGTATTGCTCACCCACGGTCATTTAGATCATACCGGATATTTACCCCGATTGGTGAAAGAGGGTTTTCGTGGGAAAATAATCGGAACGGCACCTACTTTAGCCATTACAAAAATCATTCTCTTAGACAGTGGTAAAATTCAAGAAGAGGAAGCAGAAAGATCCAATAAAGAAGGATACGCAACCCACGACCCCGATGAGCCACTTTACACCGTTCACGATGCCAAAGCGACTTTAAATTTTTTCCAATCGCAAGAAAAGGATACTTGGTTGCAACTTTCCGAACGAATAAAGTGTCGATTCCGATACAACGGGCACATCATTGGAGCTACGTACATCGAGCTTAAGATCAATGACAAACTCTTTGTGTTTTCGGGCGATATCGGTAGGCGGGAAGACCTGCTACTTTATCCGCCAGATAATCCCGAATGGGCCGACTACCTATTTATGGAAAGTACGTACGGCAATAAGAATCACCCCGCCGATAGTGTGTCGGAGAAGTTGGTGTCGCTGATTAATAAAACCGTTCACAATCGCGGAAATCTTATCATTCCTTCTTTCGCCGTAGAACGATTGCAAACTTTGATGTTTCTCCTTCATAAACTATACAACGAAAAACGTATTCCGAACATTCCGATTTTCATCGACAGCCCGATGGGAAATAATGTGCTAACTGTTTTTAAAGCTTTTCTAGAGTGGCATAAATTACCCGCCAAGGATTTTTATGCAATGGATAGGCGGATGAACATCATAACTTCCTATAGAGATACTTGGAAAACCATCGATGATCCCAGACCCAAAGTAATTATTGCCGGTAGCGGTATGGTTACAGGCGGTCGGGTGTTGACCTACCTTCAGAAAATGATCGATAAGCCCAATACCACCGTACTTTTGGTGGGTTATCAGGCAGAAGGTACGCGAGGCAGACAATTATTAGAAGGTGCCTATGAGCTAAAATTCTACGGAAAATACTATCCGGTCAATGCCGAAGTAGATCATATTGAAAGTCTTTCGGCGCACGCAGATCAAGATGGTTTGCTGGCGTGGGTTAAAGATATAAAGAACGTGCCCGAACAAGTATTTTTAATTCACGGCGAACCCACTGCACAAGATGCCCTTCGTGTTAAGCTTCAAGACACGTATCGTTGGAAAGTAAACATTCCAAAACTCAATGATGTCGTAACATTATCGGTTTGACGATGACGTATCGTCGGGATTTTACGACATCCTTCCCACTTCCGTTTCCACTAGAAATCATTATTGGTTTTTCTCTGTTTTAAAGCGATAGGGCCCGCTAGTGTTATTTTGATTTTCAGACAAAACAGTCAGAAATAACAAGTGGTATTTAAGATGATAAATGTCAGTAAAAGTGGGTGTAAATGGTCGAAAAACTGAGTAAAATCCTGAAAGCATGGCATAGCTGATAAATGTCATTATTAGACGGAAAGATGCGCGATATTTTTATACTCGATTAATAAAAACAGACGTAACTATGACAACAAAACAATTAAAAAAACTAATCGGAAGTATGTTAGTAATGTTGTTTGTGATGCAGGTTTCCGTAGCACAAACATATACTTTGAACAATGCGACATCTTCCTTACAAGTTGACGGAACTTCGAACCTTCACGATTGGGATATAAAGGCCGAAAATCAGAAAGGAAAACTTACAGTGACACTCGATAACGGAAAAGTTACAGAAATTAAGGACTTGTCTTTTACGGTGTTGACAGAGAGTTTAAAGAGTGGAAAATCTGGTATGGATAAAAACACGTATAAAGCTTTAAATGCAAAGAAATATAAAGACATCACTTTTAAGCTTACTAATGTGAAAAGCCTTGATTGTGGTAGCAGCAGTAATTGTAAAGTGACTGTAACCGGAAATCTGACAATTGCCGGGACCACGAAGCGCATGGACATCAGTTTTGATTTGCGAACTTCTGGCAACACCATTACACTGACAGGTAATAAGAAATTCAACATGACCGATTTTAATGTAGAACCACCAACAGCGATGTTTGGAACAGTTACTACAGGCGATGACGTTGATGTTGTATTCAAATCGACCTTTAATAAATAAACAAACCGATAACTATAATTCATAATTAAAAACAATACGAAATGAGAAAATTATTTAGAAATATCACCCTAGCGACAATAGCTTTGCTAAGTGTCCAAGCGTTTTCACAAGAACGAGACGCACGAGATTTAGACAATTTCAGATATCGCGACCTACGAGGTATCAATCAATTTGAAGCACCAAAGGATACCACTTCAACTTTCGACGGACTTCAAGTGCGAATAGGTGGAGCGTCTACCATTCAGTTTCAGGGATTAAGTCACGAAAGTACTGGTCAGCCACTTGATGGAGAAGGTAATCCAATTCAACTAATGGAGTTGGGAAGCAACTTTAACCTGCCAACGGCAAACCTCGATTTAGACATTCATTTATACGACGGACTGCGAATGCACTTGCGCACCTATCTTTCTTCGCGTCACCACCCAGAGCCTTATGTAAAAGGTGGGTACATCCAGATTGATAAGTTAGACTTTATCAGCGAAGGATTCTTAGAGCCATTGATGAACAATGTAAGAATCAAGATCGGACATATGGAGAACAACTACGGTGATGCCCATTTTAGAAGATCTGATAACGCGCAAGCGCTGTACAACCCCTTTGTTGGAAACCTAATTATGGATGCGTTCACTACTGAAGTTGGTGCTGAAGTATATTACTTCAATAGTGGATTCTTAGGAATGGTAGGAGTTACCAACGGAAAGCTAAACCAGTCTGTAGACAAATCAAACGATACCGGACCGAGCTTCCTTGCAAAATTAGGATACGACAATATGATCAATGACGATCTGCGTTTGCGGTTAACAGGTTCTATATATCACACCAATAAATCTGCTAACTCTATGCTTTATAATGGAGACCGAGCAGGATCGAGATATTACTTAGTGATGGAAGCCGAAGGAGCATCGCCAGTGTCAAACTTTACTTCGGGTAGATTCAACCCAGGATTGCGCAACGAAATAACCGCAATTATGTTCAACCCTTTTGTGAAGTATAAAGGTTTGGAGTTTTTCGGAACGTATGAAAGAGCATCTGGTAAAGCCGATGCAGAATTGGACACGAGAAGTTTTAGCCAATATGCGGCAGAATTAATCTACCGTTTCGGAAATAGCGAAAATATCTATGTTGGAGGTCGCTATAACTATGTAGATGGTGAAATGATGGGAGGAACAGAAGTAGATATGAGCAGGTTTAGCCTAGCAGGTGGATGGTTTATGACTAAAAACGTGCTTGCTAAAATTGAGTATGTGAACCAAAAATATAACGGTTTCCCCGCCACAGATCTAAGAAATGGTGGTAAATTTGATGGTGTTATGCTAGAAGCTATCATCAGTTTCTAATTTTTTGGAACGTAAATTAAATTGAAGGTGGAGGAGCTCTAGTTTCTCCACCTTTCTATTGAAGAATATGAACCGATTTCTAACGACTTGTTTTTTCACTTGTGTGCTTTTTACTTCTTTTCAAGGATGGGGCCAGGACGGTTATTCCAAGAAGAAGGTAAACGTATTGCCTACTACGCGGCTTTTTATCAATGGTGAAGCCAATGTCAAAAAGTTTAGTTGTGTTTTTAATGCACACTATTTAGACAAGGAAAGAGAAGTGATGTATGTTCTCGAAAACAATTCAATTCGGTTTAAGAATGCCGTTCTCAGCTTGGCAAACGAAGGCTTTGATTGTGGGCACAGTGCCATAAACAAAGACTTTCATAAACTTCTCCAAACAAAAGAACATCCCAGAATTTTAATCGAACTTCAGAAAATCACCTTGTTGGAAGATAAAAAGGGCAGGGTAGAAGTTATAGTTTCCATAGCGGGGAAGAAAAAGAAATACACCATTCCTATCGATATTATCGCTTCGCCTGTAGATCGCTATGTAGGCCAGCTTCATTTGAATATCCGCGATTTCAATTTAGATCCTCCTACGAAAATGTTTGGACTCATAGTCATTAAAGATGAGGTGGAAATTACTTTCGATCTTTTAGCGAGATTCTAACTTTTCTCTTAAAAACACGTTATTCTTTATAGTCTAAATAAATAAGGAATACGCTCTAATTACTTTCTACAAGGGTGCTTGTTTAGACTATTTCATCACACACAAGATTGTGTGTATCTGATTGTCAAACAGTACTTTGCGCTTCATTCTCTAATAGGGGACAAAAAAGTCTGATTATATGACCAAAGTCATATCCTATTGCGAAGAACCACCTTAGATTTGTATCAAAATAAATTAACAAACATCAACTATGAGACATTTAATGAAATCACTAGCCGCTGTTGCAATTTTAACTTTAGTTGCTTGTGGTGGTAAAGAAGAAAAAAAGAATGACAATGCGATACAGATAGGACAATCTCCAGCTACGGAAGCGCCAGCTAAAGAAGAAGTATCTGATGTGCCACCTTCTAATCGTGTCGATTTGACAAACAAAGGAGTTGGTCCAATTACAGGAACCGTTACTCTTGGAGCGGAAATAGACCAAGCGATGGCTGCGAAAGGAAAAGAAGTTTTTAACGCCAACTGTACCGCTTGCCATAAGGTAGACAAGAAGTTTATCGGCCCGGCACCAAAAGGTATTTTAGAAAGAAGAACACCAGAGTGGATTATGAACATGATTATGGATCCGGAAGGAATGGTGAAAAACGACCCGCTTGCCAGAGACTTATTGATGGAGTTTAACGGTTCGCCAATGGCAAATCAGAACATTACGGAAGAGGAGGCAAGACAAATGGTAGAGTATTTTAGAACACTTTAATAATAATAACCTAACCAATTTTATTGCTCACCCGAGTTGTAATAAGGTTCAAAAACCCAATCAACCATGAAAACAGCAATTAGATTACTCTTCGTTTCAGTTGTCTTACTCGTTTTTTCTTCGTGTAAAAATGAATCAACTACCACAGAAATTTCAGCTGAGAGTTCCGTTTCAACAGAAGCGCCAACAAGACAAGGGCAAGCTTTTATTGAAGATGAAGGGTCGACACCAAACGTGCATCAAATCGCGATGGGTTCACCCGATCACACAACACTTGTAGCCGCGGTTCAAGCAGCTGAATTGGAAAATGCATTGGTAAACGCAGGGCCATTAATGGTATTTGCTCCAACAAATGCTGCGTTCGATGCCCTTCCAGCCGGAACAGTTGAAGATTTATTGAAACCTGAAAACAAAGAAAGGCTAGCGTATATTTTAAAACATCACGTAACGCCAGGAAACTACAGCAAAGACTTCTTGAAGAAATTTAAGAAAGTCGGACAAGCCAGCAACGAAAACGAAACCGTAGAGGTAAAAGGCGATGACGTCTATGTGGGAGGTGCCAAAATTGTAGCGAGCATCCCTGCCGGAAACGGAATTGTTCACGTAGTAGACAAAGTAATTTTACCCGAAAACTAACAAAATAATCAACTTTAATATAAACAATAGAACAATGAGAAAATCGATTAATATTTTAATTGCCTTCGTGATGGCTGCTGGATTAGTTAGCTGTGGCGAACAGGGTCAACGAGCCCAAACAAGCGGAAAAGGCGGGTTGGCAACAAACGCTGCCGAACGCGTATATGTAGCGCCCGGAGAACACGACGAGTACTACGGCTTCTTTTCTGGAGGTTTTACTGGAAACTTAACCGTATACGGACTTCCTTCGGGACGTATGTTGAAGGAAATCCCAGTATTTTCACAATTCCCAACTAACGGATATGGATACTCAGAAGAGACCAAACCTATGCTTGAAACATCTTTCGGATTTGTGCCGTGGGATGATGCACACCACCCTGATATTTCACAAACCAATGGTGTGTTAGATGGTCGGTGGGTTTTTATCAATGGTAACAACACACCACGTATTGCACGAATCGGATTGGAAACCTTTAAAACAGAGGAGATTATTGAAATTCCAAATACCGCTGGAAACCACAGTTCTTCGTTCATTACTGAAAACACGGAGTATGTTGTTGCAGGAACACGTTTTTCGGTTCCCGTACCACAGCAAGACATGTCTATTAATGAGTACAAAGGAAACTTTAAAGGAGCACTTACCTTCATTAGTGTAGATCAAGACACAGGGAGAATGAACATCAAGTTTCAGTTGATGATGCCTGGATTTAACTACGACCTATCTCACCCTGGACGCGATAAGAGTCACGGTTGGTTCTTCTTTACTACCTATAATACTGAGGAAGCACACACGTTACTTGAGGTAAATGCATCTCAAAACGATAAAGACTTTATCGCTGCAGTAAACTGGAAGAAAATCGAAGAATATGTCAATAACGGTGGCGGTACGATGATGCCAGCAAAATATACACATAACGTGTTAGACGAACATACACACACGGCTACATCAACAGTGATAAACGAAGTGTTAACCGTAGATCCGTTAGAGGTTCCTGGTGCTGTTTATTTCTTGCCTACACCAAAATCTCCTCACGGTTGTGATGTAGATCCAACAGGTGAGTACATTATCGGTAACGGAAAACTTTCTGCCGACTTAACGGTACACAGTTTTACAAAAATGATTGATGCTATTGAGAACGAAAAGTTTGACGGAGAAGCTTATGGTATTCCAATTTTAAACTTTGAGGATATTCTTGCAGGTGTTGTAAAACAACCAGGATTAGGGCCACTACACACGGAGTTTGATGGTCACGGAAATGCCTATACTACGTTCTTTATTTCTTCGGAAGTTGTAAAATGGAAAGTTGGAACTTGGGAAGTACTAGACCGTCAGCCAGTATTCTACTCTGTAGGACACGGTATGATTCCAGGTGGAAACTCCCGCAAGCCTTTTGGCGACTATTTTGTGGCAATGAACAAGATTACAAAAGACCGTTACTTGCCCACAGGACCAGAAATGGAGCACTCTGCACAGTTGTTTGATATTAATGGCGATAAAATGGAACTGTTGTTAGATTTCCCAACTCACGGTGAGCCGCACTATGCTGCTGCGATTCCTGCAGATATTGTTGCACCAAACTCTAGAAAGATCTACAGATTGTCAGAAAACAAGCACCCTTATGCGGCGCTGACAAATCCAGATGTTCGCGTAGAGCGAAACGGAAAAGATGTGCACGTTTATATGAATATGATCCGTAGCCACTTTAACCCGGATAACATTGAAGGTATTAAAGTAGGAGACAAAGTCTATTTCCACATTACAAACCTAGAACAAGACTTTGACGTACCTCACGGTTTTGCAATTATTGGAGCAAATAATGCTGAATTACTTGTGATGCCAGGAGCTACCGAAACACTAGTCTGGGAGCCAAAACAAGTGGGTGTATGGCCGTTCTACTGTACTGATTTCTGTTCTGCACTTCATCAAGAAATGCAAGGATATGTTCGCGTAAGCCCAGCAGACTCTGATATTGAGTTGTCTTGGAGCTTAGGTGAAGACTAAAGATGTTTTTAGTTGTGAAAATACTTGATTAGTGATTATTAGTATTTTCAGTAAAGACGGGGGTTGTTGATTTCCCCCGTCTTTTTCAAAACAGCACTTTTCTAGTGCATTAATCAACACAAAAAAATGCACGATTAGGCTTCCTATCTAATCCAAACTGACGTCTAAGCAATCTGCAACACGGCAGGTTAAAAACAAAACAAAATGAAAAAAGCAGGATTATTAATGATTATTGGCTCCTTGCTCTTATTAGGACTTTTTAAATTCCCACTGTGGAATATTATGCTAGGCGCGCCTCAATATCCTGATCCGCTAGGAATGGATATCTATATTCAAGGAATTCAAGGTGTTGAAGAGTTCGACATTCAAAATATAGACGGACTAAATCACTACATCGGAATGAAAACCATTCCCAAGGTAGAAGAAATGTGGGAGTTTGAAGTATTCCCTATCGTCGTTGGTGCAATGGCGGTACTAGGCGCTATTATTGGGCTCTTAGGATTCTTTGGCAAAGTAAGCTACAAATGGTTCCTCGGTTGGTTCATCCTGATGTCGGTACTTGGAATATTAGGCATGTACGACTTTAACTTGTGGCTGACCGACTACGGAACAGACCTCGATCCAAATGCAATTATGGCGTATACAGACCTTGATGGAAATCCGATGACGTATAAACCACCCCTTATTGGTTATCAAAAAATGCTTAACTTCGATGTTGACTCTTGGCCAGCTGCTGGCGGATACATGTTGTTTGTAGGCATGTTCCTCACCGTACTAGCGTTTTTTGTTGGAAAAAAAGAATATCAAAAAGTTGATTGAGAAAACGGTATAAATTTTTAAACGATGAGACAATTATTTTTACTGAGTGTGTTTATGCTCATACTAAGTGCTTGCAACGTAAAACCTGCTGAGATCGAATACGGATCCGATGCGTGCCATTATTGCGATATGACCATAGTCGACCGCCAATTTGCGTCGCAATTGGTTACCTCGAAAGGGCGAGCCTATAAGTATGACGCAATAGAATGTATGGTTCACTCATCGCAAGAACAATTTGCAGATGTGGAAATGGCCTATATGCTAATTGCAGATTTTGACGAGCCTGGAACGCTGATAGATGCACAATCTGCCACCTATTTGGTAAGCGAAAACCTTCCCAGCCCGATGGCCGAGTATCTATCTGGTTATAAAACCAAAGCGCATGCCCAAAGTAAATTAGATGAATTTGGAGGAGAAATCTACAGTTGGAACGAAATTCAATCACATTTAAAAAGAAACTAAAAAATCAACAAAACAAAACAAGACTGAGGTTTATATACTAAAACACCATCTTAATATTGTTATATTGCAGTGTTTTCATCATTCCCTTATAAATCATAAAAGAGGGTTTTCAAAAAATCACTAACTTAAAAGACCTGCAAAAAATTATCTTCACATTGAAAAAAAGAACCCCATTTTTTCTTCTTGGTTTAATGCTTCTGTTTGTGCAATACGCGTGGTCGAATACCATCACCGTTTGCAGCAGTTGTGAAACAAAGACCATAAAAGAGGCTATTGCAAAAGCAGAAGAAGGCGATACAATCCTTGTAAAACCAGGCATCTATAAAGAAAGCAATATAAAAATCGACAAAGGCCTAACGCTAATAGGCGAAGGACTCCCCACCATAGACGGCGAAGAAAACGGAGAAATCGTCACCATCGGAGCAGACAATGTTACGATAGACGGCTTTAAGATTATCAACGTAGGTGTGAGCTACACCACCGATTTCGCATCCGTGAGAGTGGTGACGAGCAAAAATTTTGTCATTCAAAATTTAGTTTTAGAGAAACTCTTCTTCGGAATTTATATTCAGCGATCGCATCACGGAAAAATTTTAAACAATAAAGTAACGGGAGAAGCCATTTCCGAATTCAACTCGGGAAATGCCATTCATCTTTGGCACAGCAACAATATAGAAATCACCGGAAACGACGTACGGCATGTGCGCGATGGCATCTACCTCGAGTTTTCCGACGATATCATCATCCGAAGAAACATCAGCAAATACAACGTCCGCTACGGCTTGCACTTTATGTTTAGCAACGACGACCTCTACGAGTACAATACGTTCGAGGGCAATGGGGCAGGAGTAGCCGTTATGTTCTCCAAACGAATCGAAATGCACCAGAACGTGTTTAAGAAAAACTGGGGAACAGCATCGTATGGATTGCTGTTAAAGGAAATTAGCGACGCTAAAATCTCCAACAACGTCTTTTTTGAAAACACCGTTGGCATTACCTCCGAAGTGTGCAACCGGATTGAATACACAAACAACGACTTTATCAGCAACGGATGGGCGATGAATATGAAAGGTGGATCGTACACCATCAAGGTTACGAACAACAACTTTTTGCACAACTCCTTCGATATTTCCTACCACGGCAGGATGAACGACAACCTGTTCGACGGTAATTATTGGAGCGAATACACAGGATACGATTTAGATAAAAATGGCATTGGCGATGTGCCTTACCGTCCGGTAAAGCTTTTCTCATACATCGTAAACCGATCGCCAGAAGCGATCATCCTCCTGCGTAGTTTATTTATAGATATAATAGATTTCTCTGAAAAAGTGTCGCCCGTATTTACGCCAGACGACTTGATAGATGAAAATCCTAAAATGAAAAGAATCGAACATGATTGAAATTAAAGATCTACATAAAAAATTCGGTAAAAACGAGGTGCTAAAAGGCATCGATCTTTCGATTGGAGAAGGCGGCATCTTCTCAATCCTCGGACCCAACGGGTCTGGAAAGACCACCCTTATTAAATGTATGTTGGGCATGGTAATCCCCGATTCGGGACAAATCACCATCCGCGATGAAGTGATAAAAAACAACTACCAATACCGCGAAAAGATTGATTACCTACCTCAGATTGCACGGTTTCCGGGCAACCTAAAGGTCAAGGAAATCATTGCGATGATCAAGGATTTGCGCGCTTCCAAAACCCAAAACGAAAAAGAATTGATCGAGCTCTTTAAACTCGAACCCTTTCTAAACAAAAGGTTGGATAATCTATCGGGCGGAACCAAACAAAAGGTAAACTTGGTCCTCACCTTTATGTTCGACAGTCCGTTGATTATTTTAGACGAACCCACCAGTGGGCTCGACCCGATTTCGCATTTGCGGTTGAAAAATCTGATTTTCGAAGCAAAGGAAAAAGGAAAGACCATTTTGGTCACTTCACATATCCTCAGTTTTGTTGAAGAAATAGCCGATGAAATTGTATTCCTTCTCGAAGGGAAAATTTATTTTAAAGGCAGTATCGACCGGTTGAAATCGCAAACAGAACAACCCGATTTTGAACACGCTATAGCCTCAATTTTATCCTCAAGTTATGCTTAAAATATTAAAATATAGTTTTTACGATTTAATGCGCAGCCGATGGAGCTACGTATATTTTCTGTTCTACTTATTGCTCGCCATTGTCCTCTTGTTTCTAAACAATGATTTGTCTAAGGCAGTAATAACGCTTATGAACGTCATTATTATTTTGGTGCCCTTAATCGGTACCATTTTCGGAATCATGTATCATTACGATTCCCGAGAATTCACCGAACTTTTATTGGCACAACCCATAAAGCGGAGCTCCATCTTTTTAGGGCAGTATTTTGGTGTGGCAACGTCGCTTTCAATGAGTTTAATCATCGGTCTGGGATTGCCTTTTGTGTTCTACGGTCTGTTTTATAGTGGTGCCATCTGGGATTTCTCATTGCTGCTGATAACCGGTGTTTTTCTGACGTTTATTTTCACGGCCTTGGCGTTTATGATAGGCCTTTCCAACGAAAATAAAATCAAAGGATTTGGCTATGCCATTTTACTGTGGCTGTTTATGGCGGTGATTTACGACGGCATCTTTTTGATGTCCATCCTCTATTTCGCCGATTACCCACTCGACAACTTTTCCTTGATCGCCATATTGATGAACCCGATAGATCTATCGCGCGTGCTCATCCTATTAAAACTCGACATATCGGCATTATTAGGATATACCGGTGCTGTATTCCAAAAGTTTTTTGGCACCAGTTTCGGAACCATCCTTTCCAGTATTTTATTGATTCTCTGGGTCGCTATCCCCACATTTTTTATCTGGAGAATCGCCAAGCGGAAAGACTTCTAAAACCTCCAAGTTTTCATGCCCATAATTTTTTGGGCGTGCAAGCCGGGCTATCCGCTACAATTCCTCACTTCCCCGAGAACACTCGGGGAAGCTGCGGGATTTTCGCTACTATCCCTCACGCAATTTGGGCAGTATTCACTTCAAATACGAAACAATTATACTTCCTGATTTCTATAAAAGGTTAGAATATTTTTGTTGCCCGATTTCATGGAGAAAAATCATCGGAAAAACTCTTCAAAAAAACCTAATCTCAGAGTCGATATAACAATGTAATGACCAAGGTAGATTCAATCCATTAGATCAAAACAACCAACCCATGGCGAACGGATTCGATGCGCTAACAGCACTAAAAGGATTTGCTGATTGCAATCTAAAAAAATCATCCACAGTGCTTTTCGCAGGGATGTATCCTCTCCTTATAACGATATAGAAGGTTTTTCTACTTTTGATGCTTATGAATGGGTAAATTTCATAAAAAAGCCACAAGTAGCTGGCTAATTTTTGTTTGATATTGGATGGCTTTTTCCCATTCAACTCAAGAATAAAATGAGAGATTCTGTAGACTTCCTGGTGTTTTTATAAATACGAAACTGGTGATAATTTCTAGTACATCTATCTTTTCTATATAAAAACACTTATAATAATATTTATTTTTAATTAGAAATTAGTTTTTGTTAAGTTTTCATAATTGTTAATTTTTTCAATTATTTATGATATGCGTATTAAAATAGGGTTTCTGATTTATATATCTTTGACCCCAATAATAGAAGAATTAAATTAATTGATATAAAAATTATGTGTGGAATTGTTGGTTATATAGGACATCGTGAAGCGTACCCGGTTATTTTAAACGGCCTGCGTCGCTTGGAGTATCGTGGATACGACAGCGCGGGATTGGCTCTATGTGGGCCTTCAGAATTTAACTTCTGTAAAACCAAAGGAAAAGTGGCCGATTTGGAAGTCAAATGCGCCGACTTGTCTAAAACAGAAACTATGGGAATTGGTCACACCCGTTGGGCCACACATGGCGAACCCAATGAGATAAATTCTCATCCACATTTTTCCAATTCTGGCGACTTGTGCATCATCCACAACGGAATTGTCGAAAACCACGATACACTTCGTCAAGAGCTTAAAGAGCGCGGTTATGAATTTAAATCAGAAACCGATACCGAAGTTTTAATCAACCTCATTGAGGAGATAAAAATCACCGAAGGGGTTAAATTAGGAAAGGCTGTTCAACTTGCGTTAAAATACATCGTTGGTGCTTATGCCATTGCGGTTATCGATAAAGACAAATCCAATGAAATTGTGGTGGCGCGTCTTGGAAGTCCACTGACTATCGGTGTTGGAAAAGATGAGTTTTTTATCGCTTCCGATGCTTCTCCTTTCATAGAATACACCAAGGAAGCCATTTATTTGGAAGATGGTGAATTGGCCATTATCCGACGCGGAAAAGATATTAAAGTTCGCAAAATTAAGGACGATTCTATTGTTACGCCCGATGTGCAAACGTTGCAAATGAAGTTGGATGAGATTGAAAAAGGAGGTTACGAACACTTTATGCTGAAGGAAATCTACGAGCAACCCAAGGCAATTATAGATACCTATCGCGGCCGATTGTTGGTCGAGCAAAATATGATCCGCATGGCAGGGGTCGAAGATAATTTAGAAAAGTTTTTGAATGCGCGTCGCATTTTGATTGTAGCTTGCGGAACTTCTTGGCACGCCGGCTTGGTGGCAGAATATATTTTTGAAGAATATGCACGTATCCCAGTTGAGGTAGAATACGCTTCCGAATTCCGATATCGAAATCCTGTGATTTACAAAGACGATATCGTCTTGGCTATTTCACAATCTGGAGAAACAGCCGACACGATGGCAGCGGTTAAATTGGCAAAACAAAAAGGCGCCTTCACTTTTGGAGTGTGTAATGTTGTTGGATCTTCCATTTCTCGCGAAACCGATGCAGGAGCCTATACGCACGCTGGCCCAGAAATTGGAGTGGCTTCAACAAAAGCGTTTACCACACAAATCACAGTGTTGAGTTTAATTGCACTTAAATTGGCCCAGGCTAAAGGCACGATGAACATGAAAGACTTCCATTATCACTTGGAAGAATTAAAACTCATTCCTGGAAAAATTGAAAAAGTATTGGAGTCGAGTCCGTTAATCGAAGAAATATCCGAACAATATAAATCGTCAAGAAACTTCCTTTTCTTAGGAAGAGGATTCAACTTCCCGGTTGCGTTAGAAGGAGCTTTAAAGCTGAAAGAGATTTCCTACATCCACGCCGAAGGGTATCCTGCCGCAGAAATGAAACACGGTCCTATTGCCTTGATCGACGAGAAAATGCCTGTGGTGGTTGTTGCGACTAAAAAAGGATATTATCAAAAAGTGATGAATAATATCGAAGAGATTAAGTCGCGTAAAGGAAAAATTATTGGTGTTGTTACCGAAGGTGATGAAGGGGTTAAAGATTTAGCCGACTATGTAATCGAGGTGCCCGACACCATCGAAGCATTTACGCCGCTATTGAACACGATACCTTTGCAGTTGTTGTCCTACCATATTGCGCTGATGCTCGGCAAGAACGTAGATCAACCGCGGAATTTGGCAAAATCGGTGACGGTGGAGTAGTTATCCAATCCGAATCCGCGCATCCACCGCCGTAATCGCGCGCTGCGTACCCATCAACGGATTGATATCCATCTCAATAATTTCTGGCGCAGCTTCGACCAATGCAGAAAGCCGTTGGATGATATCCACGAAGATGGCTTCGTTGATACCTTTTTTTCCTCGTGTGCCTTGAATGAGTTTGTAGCCCCGAAGCGAACGCACCATGTTTTCCGCTTCACTTTTAGAAATTGGACTCAATCGCGCAGATACATCGTTGAGCACTTCAACAAAAATACCGCCCAAGCCACAGAGGATGGTGTGGTTAAATCCGGGTTCTTTCATCACCCCGACAAACAATTCCAAACCTGTTAGTTGAGGTTGTACCATGACTGCAGTAACGTCATCAATGTTCATCAATTGGTCAAAAGTTTCGGAGACTTCTTCGGTGTTGGCGATATTCAGAATGACACCTTGCGCATCCGATTTGTGCAACGGTCCTACAACTTTCATCACAACAGGGAAATCGATATTTGCCACAGCTTTCAACAGTTTTTCCTTTGAGCTTTCAACAATTTCATGCACCCTCGGAATGCCAGCGGCATCCAATAATGCTACGGTTTGTTCGGGCGAAAGATATCCTTCGGAAGTAGTATCAATTACGCTTCTAATTTTTTCTTTATCGACTTTCGGCAATGAAATTTTTTGCGATTGGGGTTCGGGCGTATTGTAAACCTTTGCCAAGGCTTTCCCTAAAACCACTTCATCTGGAAAATGAATATGACCTTTTTGTAAAAAGGATTTAATTTCGTTTTCAGCGTTGATTACAGAGGGCAAAACAGGGAAAATTGGTTTTTCGCATATTTCTAATTTCACACTCAATACATTGTACACATTTTCAACATTGAACAAACCGGCACTTCCAAAAACCACGACCATCGCATCGATATTGTCAAATTTATGCTCGCAATAATCGATGATGATGCCCAGTTGTTCTGCGGTTCCTGTAGCAAGAAAATCTATCGGATTCGCAATTGAAGATCCCGGATAGAGAAAGGATTTCAGTTTTTCGGCATCAGGTCCAGAAATCTCAGGCACTTTCAATCCACCTTTAGAAAGTTGGTCTGCCAACATTACTGCCGATCCACCGGCGTGGGTGATAATGGCAATGTTTTTTCCTTTTAATTTTCGATAATTAAAGATAGAAGCCACACTTAACAATTGCTCTCTGCTGCTGCAATACACGATTCCAGCTTTGTGAAACAGCGCGCGCACGGTCATATCGCTGCTGGCAATGGCGCCCGTGTGGGAGGTAGCCGCGCGACTCCCTTCTTCAGTGCTTCCCGCTTTAATGGCGGCAATCTTAGCGCCTTTTTTAATCAAGGAAGAAGCGTGTTTCAATAATTTCTTGGGATTGGAAACAGTTTCCAAATAAAGCAGTTTTACGAGTGGGTCGGTTTCTGGATCAAAATGATTGTCCATATATTCCAAGATATCCTCCACCGTAGTTTGGGCTGCATTTCCAGTGGAAAATACATTGGCAAAAGAAACGCCTAACGACATTCCGGCTTCCATAATAAAAACAGCTGTTGCGCCCGAACCTGAAATCAAATCACATCCTTTAGGATTGAAGGGGGGTACTGGAGCGGTGAAAACTCCTTTATAATGTTCGGTGATAACCCCGATGCAGTTTGGGCCAATCAAGCATCCGTTCACGCTGTTGACTGTAGCTGTGATTTGTTTTTCCCATTTTTTTCCTTGTTCGTCGCCTTCTCCAAATCCTGCAGAAATGATGATGAAAGCTTTTGTGTTTTTTTCTTCAGCCAAGGTTTTGATGGTGGCTGGACAATATTTTGCGGCAATAGCGAGAATGGCAAGATCGGTATCTGGGATTTTTTCCACCGAGGAATAACTTGTAAGTCCTTGAACTTTTTCCTCTCTAGGGTTAACAACACGAAGTTCGCCTTTAAAACCACCTTCGAGAATATTTCTGAGCATATTCCCTCCTGGTTTCTTGATGTCATTGGAGCCGCCGATAACGACGATGCTTTTGGGTTGGAGGAGTTGTTTGTTGACCATGTTTTTGAGCGATAAAAGATATAAAGGTACGAATTGAAGAAAAGGAGGGATATGATATTAATCATAATCCAAGAATAGTCAGATCGATTCAGTTATCTTTATCTGGGAAAACAATAATGCAGACGAAGTAGAAATCATTGATTATGACTAGAACAAAGAGAAAAGAGAATTAGATGTTAAGCATTGCTCATTGAAAATTACTCATTGCCCAAGTCCTACGTCCTTTCCACAGTTTTAATCACATACCGCGGATCCTGTATCATCGCAAGCCGCTCCATTTTTGAAACTTCAATCGAGATGCAGTCGAATTCTTCCATCACTTTTCCTGTGATGGCATAAACACCTTTTCCGCGAAAGCGATATTGCTTAGCGATATTCGGAAAGTGAACCGTGTCGATAAAATGACCCTGCCGATCGATGAAATTCCCAAAATACATAATGTCGCCCTTTGTTGTCCGTGTTTTCTTAGCGGTGACGAGATAGCCTTCTATGGTGACATATTTACCTATGTGCTTATGTAATTCCGATGCTTGCAGTGGGTTTTCCGAAGGTTCCAAAAGCAAGTCAAAAGGATTGCAAAGTGGAAATCCCAACAATTCTATTTCGTCAAAAGCATCTTCCAAAACCGTGTTGGGCAGGGAAGGGGTTTTATAATTGACAGTGGGGGCTTTGAAAAGTGAGTACACACTTTCTTCAACGGCTTCTTTTTTTATTTTCATATGGGCTTCCCATAGGAGTTCGCGTTTGTTTCGCTTTGTAAACCGAAAGGCATTTATTTTTATAAGAATAACAGCTTGTTCCATTCCGATGGAAACGCGTTCCAAAAAATCGTTGAGATTTTCGAAATCACCATTTTTCTGTCGCTCCGAAATAATTCTTGCGATGGTCTTACTGTTTAAAGATTGCAGGAATCCAAATCCGAGATAAATGTCTTTTCCGTCGATAATAGTTTCATTAAAACTTCGGTTGATGCACGGCGGCAATATATTTCCACCTTTCATTCGGGCTTCGTGCACATAGAATTCGGTGCTGTAGAATCCGCCGCCGTTATTGAGGGTGGCGACCATGTATTCCAAAGGGAAATACGCTTTCAGAAAAAGACTTTGGTAGCTTTCCACGGCATAGGAAGCCGAATGTCCTTTTGCAAAAGCATAGCCCGCAAAACTTTCAATTTGTCGCCACACTTCTGTTGTCAAGGTTTCGGACCGTCCTGCATTTTTGCAGTTTTCGAAAAAACTGTCTTTCACTTTTTGAAACTCTTCCCGCGAGCGGTATTTTCCACTCATGCCGCGACGGAGCATATCGGCTTCCCCTAAATTTAAACCGCCAAAATGATGGGCCACTTTAATAACATCTTCCTGATAGACCATCACGCCATAGGTTTCGGGCATAATGTCTATTAAAACAGGATGGGCATCTTTTCTTCTTTCAGGGTGGCGATAGCGCAAAATATATTCGCGCATCATGCCACTTTTGGCTACGCCAGGCCGAATGACGGAACTCGCAGCCACCAATCCCAAATAGTCGTCCACTTGCAATTTTCGCATCAGCATACGCATAGCAGGCGATTCCACATAAAAACACCCGATGGCATCGGCTGTGCGCAACAAGTTTTTTATCGCTTTGTCTTTTTTAAAACGCTTGATATCGTGAATGTCGATAGGAGGTAAATCTGGGTGGTTATAACCAACTACGCTCACGGCATCTTTTATTTTTCCAAGTCCGCGTTGGCTCAAAATATCGAATTTATACAAACCGATATCTTCCGCCACCACCATATCGAATTGGGTCGTGGCAAAACCTTTCGGCGGCATAAAAGTGGCCGTATAAGTGTGAATGGGTTTTTCAGAAATCAAAATACCCCCAGCGTGGATTCCGAGATAATTGGGGAAACCTTCAATATATTTCCCGTAAATAATCACCAATTGCGAAAGCCGATCCAAGCGATCAAATTGGAAATCACCTTTGGAAAGTTTATCGATTTCTTCTTTCGGAAGTCCGAAAACTTTCCCGAGTTCCCGAACGGAAGCGCGGTATTTAAAAGTGTTATACACTGCGATAAGCGCTGTGTGTTTGAATCGCTTAAAAACAAATTCGATGACGTCGTCGCGGTCTTGCCAGGAAAAATCGATGTCGAAATCGGGCGGATTTTTTCGATATAAGTTGATGAATCGTTCAAAATATAAATCCAATTCCACCGGATCCACATCGGTTATGCGAAGCAGGTACGCGATAATGCTATTGGCGCCACTTCCTCGCCCTACATAGAAATAACCTTTACTCCGGGCATATTTTAGGATCTTCCAATTGATCAGAAAATAAGAGACATATCCTTTTTGTTTGATGACTTCCAGTTCTTTTTCAATGCGTTTCAAAACCCGTTCGCCCAAACGTTTGTAGCGATACGGAATCCCGGCATAGGCCAACTTTTTCAACAATCGAAAATCGAGGTCTTCGCTGGCTGTATAGGATTTTTGATTGTTGGTGGTCTCGTTAGAAAAATCGAAGGAAATCCGACAGGCATCCAACATTTTTTCGGTGTTTTTGATTATTTCCGGGAATTCACGAAATGCTTTCTGGAGTTTTTCTTCGGAAAGAAATACGTCTCTTTCATTTCCTTGTTCTGAAATCGGCAATTTACTGAGTAGCGTATTGTTGTCGATGGCTCGCAATAGTCGATGGGTGTTGAATCCTTTTTTATTCTGAAAAGAAACGGTGTGGAGAATCACTAATTTGTCTTGTCGGTTTTTCCAAGGTGAAAATTTCAATCGGTTGATATCGGTGATTCGTATGCCTAAGAATTCATTTTTCGCAAGCGTATTCCCTTCAAAAGAATCGAAAGGATAAATAACAAAAGTGTCGGATAGTTGTTTTGCTCTCGAAGGAATTTCCATGTTTTCGTTTCCCTTCCGACGGTGAAGAAATTCCGATAGGTATTGGTTGATGTTTTGAAATCCGACGTTGTTTTTTGCCAACATGACAAAGTGTTGGTTTGCGCCTTTTCTGAAATCTACACCCAAAATGGGTTTCACTTGAAATTCAGAAGAAAGTCTGACAAAGTCCAAGCAAGCTGTGGTGGAATTGATGTCGGTCAATGCCAAACACGAGGCACCGTGTTGTTGTCCTAATTCCAACAACTCTTGAATGGCAAGGGTTCCGTAGCGAAGGCTGTAGTATGAATGACAGTTTAAAAACATCAGTTTGGATTTATTCCAAAACTATGGAATAAGTCCGAAAGCAGAAAAAGATTTTTGTTTTTATTGAAGTGTGCGAATCATTGGATGGTCCAATGAATGGGTTTAGGCCGTTTCTTTTTTCGAGATCCTATAAAATATATACGAGGCAACAAATCCGATAATAGAAAACACCATCAGCATCCAAAAGACATGTTGGTGTCCTGTTTCACCCGGAGAGGCGTCTAAGAAATACCCGATGGCCGGACCTGCAAATACTTCGGGCGTATAGCCAATAAAAGAAACAACGCCCACTGCGGTTCCGGTGAGCACCAGTGGGATTTTGCCTTCTTCCATCACGGCGAAATAAAGAACCCGCGCGGCATAAACCCCTACAGCGGTTATGATAATGGACACAAAGAATAATACGTCTAAGTTTTCTGCTAAAACCCCCGAAGCAAAAAGTCCCGCCCCGAGAATGGACAATAAGAATCCGACACATAAATAGATGGAAGGTTTTGAGCGGTCTGCCAAAAATCCAACGGCCACGCCAACGACTGGACGGAGAAACAGGAGAAATGTTCCAGTTTTGGCGGCATCCACTTCGCTATAGAGCATCACTTCTTTTGCGTAGAGCGAGATGATGTCGGTTATTTTATAGCCCACATAAGCACAGAGAATAATGACCATCATCAACCAAACGGCGGGCAATTTTAAAACCTGCACCGTGTTTTTTAGGGTGATGTTGGCGATTGTCGGACCTTCTTTTTCTGTATCCAGTTTCAGAAAGAAAAAAACCATAATTCCGATAAGGGCAACGAGGGCCGACGAGACATAGATAACCGATTGAAACGCTCGGGTTTGTTCTCCAGCCGTCAATGCTGTGTGGGAGTCCGACGTGAATAATGAAAATATAAAAACACCCAACAGACCGAAAAGCGCTCCAACCAAACCACGTCCGCCGTCTAAAAAACCGAACGCTTTTCCTTGGTTTCTGGCATCGCCCCAAATGCGGGTTGCTTTTATCATGGCTGCCCAGAACAAAAAGATGGTTGTGAATCCCCAAAAGCCATAAAGGATGGCCAACGTTTGAAAAGAAGGATTGTTGGCAAAGACCAATCCTCCTGCTGCGGTGAGTAGTAATGCGGCGCTCATCAGTTTCCTGGGAGGATAGCGATCGGCCAAAGGACCACCAAAGAAATAGGAGAATACGGCCACAATACCATAGACCGAGAAGCAGTATCCCAATTCGGTATTGTTTATGTGGAAGACATCCAAGACCGTGGCGCGAAAAACACGCGCTAAAACAAAAGGTAGAATAAAAACTGCTTCACCTGCAAGAATGAGCAGCGCAATAAAAAAGATGGGATGACGTCGCGATTTTTTGGCTTTCAAAACGAATGACGGATTGAGAATGTGAAGTAAAAGTAATAATTCACACAGTCTTATTGCCGTTTTAGTGCGCCGACCTTTTAAAATAGCCCGTGGTATTTTACTGTTTTTGTGAGTTCAGAAGGCTAGGATAGTCGCTTTATTGCTAAAAGCGTGGGTATTATGGCTGACAGTGATTGTAGAATTATGACATGATGGCAGATGTGTCTCGATGGCACAATCCTTGTCATAAGTAGGGCGAGTTCAATCGATAAAAGGTTGCGCTATCAGATTTAGAAAAGTAAATAGAAACAATAATAAACAATAATACATTATGAGTAAAATAATCGGAATCGACTTAGGTACAACCAACTCCTGCGTTGCCGTGATGGAAGGTAGCGATCCGGTGGTGATATCTAATGCCGAAGGAAAAAGAACAACACCTTCTGTAATTGCATTTGTTGAAGGTGGCGAAATTAAAGTAGGGGATCCTGCAAAGCGTCAAGCAGTAACCAACCCAACAAAAACCATTAGCTCTATTAAGCGGTTTATGGGGAACAAATATTCTGAATCGGTTAACGAAACAGAGTACTCTTCGTATAAAGTAGTTAAAGGCGATAACGATACTGCGCGTGTAGACATTGATGGTCGTTTGTATACACCACAAGAGCTTAGCGCGATGATTCTTCAGAAGATGAAGAAAACTGCTGAAGACTATTTAGGTCAGGATGTTACGCGTGCCGTAATTACAGTTCCTGCTTATTTTAACGATAGCCAGCGTCACGCTACAAAAGAAGCGGGTGAAATTGCAGGTTTGACTGTTGAGCGAATTATCAACGAACCAACTGCTGCAGCACTTGCTTACGGATTGGATAAAAAGACGGAAGATCAGAAAATTGTAGTTTTCGACTTTGGTGGTGGAACACACGACGTGAGTATCCTTGAATTAGGAGACGGCGTATTTGAAGTACTAGCTACAGATGGTGACACGCACTTAGGAGGAGACGACGTTGACCAAAAGATTATCAACTGGTTAGCCGATGAGTTTAAAGCCGAAGAAGATTTTGACCTTCGTCAAGACCCAATGGCACTTCAGCGTTTGAAAGAAGCTGCTGAAAAAGCAAAAATCGAGCTTTCGTCTGCAACCCAAACAGAAATCAACTTGCCTTATATTACCGCAACTTCATCAGGTCCGAAACACTTGGTAAAGTCGTTGTCGCGTGCAAAGTTTGAGCAGTTGATCGACGATTTAGTAAAGCGCACGATGAAGCCTTGTGAGAATGCACTAAAAGCTGCAGGTCTTTCTAAGAGCGATATCGATGAGGTGATTTTAGTAGGTGGTTCTACACGTATTCCAGCAGTTCAAGAAGCTGTTGAGAAGTTTTTCGGAAAGAACCCACACAAAGGCGTAAACCCAGACGAAGTAGTAGCCATTGGTGCTGCCATTCAAGGTGGTGTGTTGACAGGAGATGTAAAAGATGTACTGTTGCTAGACGTAACACCACTTTCTCTTGGAATTGAAACAATGGGTGGTGTTATGACCAAGCTCATCGAAGCAAACACTACGATTCCAACTAAGAAAAGCCAGATATTCTCTACCGCTGCAGACAATCAGCCAAGTGTTGAAATTCACGTACTGCAAGGAGAGCGTCCGATGGCACAGGACAACAAGACCATTGGTCGTTTCCACTTAGACGGAATCCCACCAGCGCGAAGAGGCGTACCACAGATTGAGGTTACTTTCGACATCGATGCTAACGGAATCATTAAAGTAAGCGCGACAGATAAAGCAACGAACAAATCGCAGGATATTCGAATTGAAGCATCTTCAGGATTGACAGAAGAGGAAATCCAACAGATGAAAGCTGATGCCGAAGCCAATGCTGCAAGCGATAAAGCTGCAAAGGAAAAGGCAGACAAGTTGAACGAAGCCGACGCGATGATTTTCCAAACAGAAAGTCAGTTGGAAGAGTTTGGTGATAAGTTATCAGACGATAAGAAAAAGCCAATCGAAGAAGCTTTGGAAGAGTTGAAGAAAGCACATCAAACACAAGATGTTGCAACCATTCAGCCAGCGTTAGATAAAATCAACGAAGCTTGGAAAACCGCTTCTGAAGAAATGTACAAAGCCCAAGCCGAAGCTCAAGAAGGCGCACCAACAGGTGATGCCGGAGCCGATCAAGGCGCAGGAAGTGCAGACAGCAGCGACGTAGAAGACGTAGACTTCGAAGAAGTAAAGTAAGCAGAGAGCCATTTCCGAATGCAATTCGGAAATGTGCGAATCGCTTATCCCGAGCGCAGCCGAGGGATCTCTTATGTCAGAGAGAATCCAAGCGCAGCCGAGGGATGGAGCGAATTGCTTATCCCGAACGGAGCCGAGGGATGATAAAAATGCAAAAACCGCAATCTTTTTAGGTTGCGGTTTTTTTATAATCCCCGCTGTCGTAAAAACTGAAAAGTGGTTGCTATATTTTCTCACCATAGTATCACTAGCAAAAGTAAGTGCGATAATACATCGAATAACGGATAAACTGCTCAAGAAAATTGGCTTCCCGTTGACTTCTTGTATCTTTGGGAAAGTTTGAAAAATTGAGGCGATAATTAGCTTGTTTTCAATACAGTCAGAGCTATTTAAGTGATTTATTTTTCTGATGATCAGAGGGGTGTCTGCTTTTAAGAGACATTTCTAAAACCGTGGCTTCAGATGAAGTTTTAAGGTGAAATCCGAACTGTTTCTATGTGAAACGTAAAAAAAACATAGCGCTATTTTATAAAAGAACATATTTAAGATGACCGAAGATTTATTGATAAAATACAGCCAGACCTTTCGGAAGTATTTGATTGAACAAGGCATGATGGACGAATGGGCATTGTTATTAAACGTCGTTTTTAATACTGTTATTGTAATTGGCGTACTCTTCGTCGTAAACGCTATTCTTAGAAGTTTTATTATCAAAGCGTTTAAGGCGTTTACGATTAGAACGCGAACTACTTTTGACGACCACCTCGTAGCTACTGAATTTCCAAGATATGCAACACGATTAATCCCAATAGCAATTCTATGGCGATTGATTCCAATTCTATTTCAGAACCTTCCAACCTTAGATTACTTGAGCTTGCTAGCACTGAAAGTCTATCTCGTGGTTTTGTGGGCTTTAATAATACGAAGTGCTCTTCGGGCATTGCGTGCTTTTCTGTCGGAAAGAGATCGATTTAAAGACAAACCGGTCGATAGCTATGTGCAGGTATTGATGATTTTTACATGGGGAATTGCCATATTTTGGATTATGCAATTATTGACAGGCTATTCCTTGAAGATATTTGCTACTTTAGGAGCTGCATCGGCTGTAGTCTTATTGATTTTTAAAGACACCATATTAGGTTTTGTGGCGAGTATTCAAGTTTCAGTAAACGACATGGTCCGCATTGGCGATTGGATTACGTTCGAAAAATTTGGTGCAGACGGCGATGTTGTAGAAATAAACTTGGCTACGGTTCGCGTACAAAACTGGGATAAAACCTATACTACAATTCCTACGTACAGTTTGATTTCAGATTCTTTCAAAAACTGGAGAGGGATGCAAGAAACGGGAGGAAGACGAATCAAAAGATCCATCTATATCAAACAGTCGTCTATAAAATTTCTCACTGAAGATGATTTAGAACGACTGAAAAAAATCAGTTTAATAAAACCCTACATCGAACATCGACAGCGCGATATCGATCGGTATAACGCGCGTATTGGTGCTGATAAAAACCTCCAAATCAATGGGCGGAACCAAACCAATCTTGGCATTTTTAGACACTACATAGATTCCATCCTCAAAGAAAATACGGCGCTTCACAAAGATTTGTCCATGATGGTAAGGCATCTGGCACCAACCGAACATGGATTGCCTATCGAGATTTACTGTTTTAGTCAGGACATCCGCTGGGTGAACTACGAGCGCATACAAGCCGATATTTTCGACCATCTTTTGGCAGCCTTGCCCTACTTCGATTTAGAAGTATTTGAATTGCCTACAGGGAAAGATTTGGAAGGGTTAAAGACCGTAGGAGATTGATTTAGTCGTCAGAAGACCCGGCTGCCAACCGATCCTTTACAAACTCTTTTTTGGTTTTGCCATGGCGTGTTGGGCGACCGTTTTCGTCTAGCCCTACCATAATAATTTTCTCGATGCTAATAATGACTTCGTGCGTCATCTTATTGCGCACTTCACAACAAAGGGTTATCGATGTGTTTCCAAATCCGATGATGTCGAGTCCGATTTCAATAATATCACCTTTTTTAGCCGAACTACGGAAATTAATCTCACTGATAAACTTGGTTACTGCACGTGGGTTTTCAAGTTGAATGATGGAGTAAAGCGCGGCTTCTTCGTCGATCCATTCAAGCAACCTTCCGCCAAAGAGCGTCCCGTTTGGGTTGAGGTCTTCGGGTTTAATCCATTTTCGGGTGTGGAAATTCATTGGTTATCGTATTTAAGTCTAAAAATAGCTAATGTAAAGATTGTTTGCTACGATTGCACATCTTGCAATCGAAATAATCTTGATGTTTTATTTTTTTGTTCAAAACTGTTTGTTTTTCTTAGAATCGGAATAAAAAGCAAAATAGGTTTTATTTTTTCCACAGCATTCTTTATGTTTAAAGCACACTTTTAACCCTCTGGATTATTAACGGAAAATGATAAAACAGCACGATAGGGTTTCGTAAAAAGGGCTTGGATTGATTTAGAATCAAAGAAAAAATCCACAGCTAGTACAACACTAAAAAGAGTTTAAAAATGAACGGAAAAGCAAGGATTATCCAAGAAGGAAAGTATGCAAACTTTCCACAACAACCACACGGAGGTAAATTGGTTGACTTAGTATTAAAAGGAGAGGAGTTGAGGGATGCTCTGAAAAGAGCTGCAGAACTTCCAGCCATTATGGTCGATATGGAGGCTGTAATTACGATAGAAATGATTGCAACCGGTGTGCTGTCGCCCAATGATGGATTTATGGATGAAGCCAATTACAAATCCGTGCTCAGCAAGGGTCGTTTGGTGAATAATCTTGTTTGGCCTGTGCCACTGAGCTTTGCTCCAACGGGAGATCGCAATAAGTTGGTGTTAGAGTCTCTTCGTGTTGGCGATGAAGTAGCATTGATCGATGAGGGCAAAAACCCAATAGCAATACTTACCTTAAATGATATCTTTTCGTACGATAGAAGTTATCGAGCATCACAATTGTTTGGAACGACAGATCGAAACCATCCCGGAGTCGATGCCATATACCGAAGAATGGGCGATACCGCATTAGGCGGAACACTTAAATTATTAAGCCGTGTGGATTGGGGTCCTTTTGAAAAACTCAGACTCGAACCAAAAGATACTTGGAGAATGTTTTATGATGAGAAGAAATTCCGCTCGGTCGCTGGATTTATTACAGGTGCCAATCCATTACACCGAGGTCATGAATACATCCATAAAAACGCTTTGGAAGAGATTGACGGTTTGTTGATTCAGCCCCTTGTCGAAATGGCCAAACGCGAATATACGCGTCATGAATTCCGGATGCTCGCATACCGAAGTGTTTTAGATACCTATTATCCTAAAGGCCGGTCGATTCTTTCGCCTTTACGGGTAACGTATATTTTTGCCGGACCTCGAGAAACAGTGCTACACGCATTAATTATGAAAAACTACGGATGTACCCATGCGCTCATCGGACGAGATCACGCGGGTATTGGCGAATTCTACGACAAGTATGCAAGCCATACCGTTTTTGATGAATTCGATCCCAAGGAATTGGGCATTGATATCCGACTGTTTCACGAGGTATTTTACTGCACGCGATGTAGCAGCCCGGCATCCAGTCAATCTTGTCCGCACGACGAGCGTTATCGAATCAATATTTCGGGTACGGGGATTCGCGAAATGTTGCGGCATGGAATTATGCCGCCAAAAGAAATTGTTCGTCCCGAATCGGCACGAATTGCTTTACAGGGAATCCAGCCAAAAGGGCTCGATGGAAATAATGAATCTATTCAACCCGTTGGAAAAACCATCAACAGTATGTTCCCGTTTTATTTAGAACGGAATGCACTGGGCGGCCGAAAACGAGATAAACCCTTAGCAATAGAAGATTTGACGAACCGGAGTTTGGAGCTGGTCAATATCGATGTTCGTTTGAATGCAGATAGGATTTATCGAGACATCTATAATGAATACAGTAGTATTGGCGACATTAATCGCAACTTGCAACCCACTTGGGTCACCGAAGCTCGAGAAGCCATACACGAACAACAAAATTTGGTTATCCAGGATTTAAAGGAAAAAGTACAACAAGCTCCCGAAATTGCGTCCGACGAATTCATGTATCAAGATAAGGAAGAAGCTGAACGCGAATTAAAAGTGGCGAAAAAAATCAAACAGGATATTCCCAAACCCATTCATACAAAAAATTTAGAGTATCGCACTTGGAATCTTTTACCTTACAAAAGGTATCGAGGCAGTGATGAACCCAATGAGGATTAAATAAAATTTTTAGAAAAACGACATTCTTTCGAGTACTGAAGGCGAAAATTTGCGGGACACGTCTTCACTGGCAAATTTAAATTGGGCTTCACTGTGGTCTTTTTCAGACTAGTACTGCGCCAACAAATAATTAATCAGATCGGTGGTGGTTACAATTCCCACTAAAACTCCATTGTCGAGAACGGGCAACGAGTGAAAACTCTGTCTGGCCAAAATTTCGGCGGTTTCTTTAATCGTACTATCTACTTCGATAAAAACTGGAACCCGGGTCATAACATCCGGAATGCCGAACATTTCATAAATTACGGGAACAGAAAACTCATCACTTTCATCCAAGTCAGCAAAACTGAGGCGCAATAAGTCGGTGTGACTAATCATGCCCACCAAGCGTTTGTTTTCAACAACAGGAATGTGTCGAATATGATGCCGGTTGAACAGTTTTTCAGCTTCATATAACGATTGCTTCGGGCTAAGCGTAATTAGCTCTTTGCTCATTATTTCGGATACAGGAACATTTTGTTTCATAATTCAATAATTTATAAAAAAGGTGTTTTCTTTATTTCTGTGATGTAAAGTTAAAGAGAATGAATCACTTTAAGTATGACATTTAGCATAGTCCGATAAAATCCTGTGTGCCGTTTCAGTGTTGCGCCACAGGTTTCCGTCAATTATACGAACCACAGAAACTACTTCGAATGTTTCAAAAGCGATTCTCGATTTACTTCGTGAATTCCGTCGAACATTTCAATTTTCAGTCGTTCTTTAAAAAGTTTTGTTCCTTTCAACTGTTCTTCTGTTTTTCGCGCTTCGGTAATGTATTGATCTTTGTTTCCGTAGATGTAAATTGCTTCGGTTTCGGGTCTTAAAAAGTCGAAATCTCCAGGTTCTAATTCTTCCGGAATGCCACCGGAATGAAGAATAAGCTTGTCGCAATCTATTTTGGATTTCGCTATCCAACGTGCTGCGACAGACACACCTTGCGAATATCCCATGACGATTAACTTGGGAATATCTCGTGTAATTTCTTTTTCATAGATGGCATTCACATAGTTTAGAATGTTTTGTATTTCTAATCGTGTATTTTCTCGTGTCAACCACGATGCGCCCACGTGTTTAAAAGAGCGGTCTTGGTAGTATTTTGCAGGTGCTTGGGGTGCGATGATGTAATTTTCTTCGGCATCTAATTCCGTAAAATACCTGATAAAATATTTGCTCATATAACCCAGTCCGTGAAAGGCAAACCAGACATTTTTGGTTTTTTCTGTAAACTGATTTAAAGTAGAATACGTGTTTTTTGTCGAATATTTGACTTCTTTTTCTTCGCTCATAGTGTTGCAGGTTTTCCTTGTGATTACAAAAATACGAGAATTAGCTGAGGGAGGCTATAAATTGAGAAGGGCTGGATTTTCTTGTACGTGGATTGGA
>Ga0209075_1000512_pt1 | contig 38079 bp, 19 predicted proteins | sample Stecom2011_FD_187523 | JGI IMG/M metagenome (GOLD analysis project Ga0209075, IMG submission 187523) | Agricultural soil microbial communities from Utah to study Nitrogen management - Steer compost 2011 (SPAdes) (version 2) | ecosystem: Environmental > Terrestrial > Soil > Agricultural land...
AACATCAAAATAATCATTCTCAAATGTATCCCAATTAAACACTTCTTTTCTATAAACATTTTGAAAAAACTCTTCTTTGGATAGTTCCGTTTTACCATCAATTTCCAACGAAAATTGAATGCTTTTGTTTTCTTCGTTTGCATTTAAAGTTTTATTACCATAATTTATTATAACTGCAGTCATAAGACTAAAAATTATTACAAATATCTTTTTAATTGCTTTCATTGTTTCACCCTCGTAATGTGCTTTCTATATCATCTGGCCAAAATTTATTTTGTTGTGATAAGTGATTTAGTAACATATTTGTATCTGCACCTGTAATTCTACCGTCCTCATTAACATCTGCAGCCAACAATCTGCTTGTTATAAGTTCTCCTTGTTTTGATATATAATTCAACAACATATTTGTATCAGCTCCTGTAACTCTTCCATCACCATTAGTATCACCTTTTAATACTATATGGACTCTATCTAAGACACTTCCATCTTCGCCATATACTACTATTTGTCTTCCGGTTGCTACTACATCAGATTCCGTCAATACATTTTCATTTGCATCTAAGAATACTAAATTATCATTAATAAAGTTTTCTTTTAAGTTTTCAAATGTTTGTCCCAAGAAGACTCCTAGTAAATACACTGGATTATCTTCATCATAGGAAACCCGCTCTTCAATTGGAATTGTTGTTGCTATTTCAGCATGATACATTCCTAACATACTTTCTTCTTTCAGCTGTATATATCCCGCATATTTATATCTAGCTATTAGTGTAATATCACCAATAGTTCCTCTTTCAATTACTTCTATCCTTATTTCTTCTGGTTCACTAAATGGTAACATTATAGTTCTCATTGTTGGCTTAACCATATACCAACCTTCAAATTCATATCCATCTTTATAAGCATCTTGAAGTTTAATTTCATCTTCTACTGTATAAATATTAGGATTAAACGCTTCTCCACCGTCTAAATAGTAATCAATATAATAATCTTTTAAGATCCAATATGCGGTTAGCACTACATCTCCATATATTTCATCATCGATACGTTCTTTTATGCTAAAGGTTGCTTTATCATTTAGTCTGTTATATTTGTTGTCTCCAATATACCAGCCAACAAATATGTAACCATCTCTTAAATATCCTGTTGATTTAAGTGTTACTAATTCGTCATATGCTGCTAATATTGGTTCCATATTTCCTTTTACTTCCATAATTTCTCCTTCTTCATATCCATCTTTAAAGATAATGTTATATACCCGTGGTGTGAGGGATGCGGTTACGATTAAGTCACTTTCAATTGATCTTAAATCTTTATCCCATCCTATAAAGTTATATCCGTTTATATATGGATCAGCAATTCTACCGTTGCTACCAAATTCTACTTCTTTTTCTAAGTAAACAAAGCCTTGTTCAATTTCATTTATTATAAATGTAACAGTAAATCTTCTTAAGACACTTTCAAAGTCTGCATTTAATTCAATGTTGTTTGTTATTGGAGTGTCAAAGTTAAATTCTTCATTGTTTAATAACCATTTACTAAATTCAAATTGATACTTTGCAGTTTGTTCTTTGCTTGGTATACCACTTGGTATTAATACATTATTACCGTACCATACCTCTTCAATATGGAATAGTTCTCCATTACCATCAAAGAATTTAACTGTAAAGGTTTTTAATACTTCTCTAAATACTGCAACAAATCTATGGTTTTCAGTTAATTCATCTGGAACCGGAATATTCCAACCATCAAATACATAATCATACATTTCATTGCCTTCTTTAGTTGGAATATTTGTTGGTGGAACAATTCTGTCACCATATGATCCAACGATATGTTTAATTATTGTTGTTTCATCGTCCATGTAGAATGTGTATGTAAATTTACGTAATGTGGCAATATAATAAATCTCAATTATTGTATCTTCAGTAATATAGCTAAAGTCACCTATCCAACCACCAAATGCGTATTCATGAGTTTCGTTTGATGGTTTATGAGGTATTCTTTCAGCAATCGGTTCGATTGCTCCGCTTCCATAATTAACCATTTGTGGATTTTCTATTAAATTACCATATTCATCAACAAAACTAACTTTGTATTGTTGTAACTCTTCATAAAATACAGCGTTAATTGTTAAGTCTTGATGGATTCTTATATTTATTGCTTCCCAAGCTTTAAATAAGTATTTAAATTGCTTTGTTTCAGATTTAGTTGGAATTCCTTCTGGTCTAGTTGGCATTTCATTAAAACGGACTAGTTGTTCATCAAATATATTTCCATCACCATCTAAGAATGTTACTGTGTAATAACGATCATGTCTAATATAGATAGGATAATAACTAATATTTTCTGTAATTATTTCATTAAAGTCTGGACTCCATTTATCAAATTCAAAATAATATTGTGGTGTTGTTGGCTTTACAGGTCCGTTTGGTGCAGTAATATATTGACCATACGTTCCAGTTACTATATGAATTACGTTATTTTCATCATCATAAAATGTTGCTTTATAGATTCTATCGATTGCTTCATATGATAATTTAATTACTTTATCATTTTGTATATTATTAAATGACTCACTCCATTTAACAACATAATCATATTCGTTAGTTGAAGGTTTAATTGGAACCTCTGGTGGAGTTGCACTTGAACCTTTTCTTACCATTTCTTCTTTTAAAATAGTTCCGTCTTCATCTTCAAATATTACTAAATACATTCTAGCGGTTGCATCAAAGTTACTATTGATTACTAAGTTTTCAGTAACATTAATAAACTCTTGATTCCATCCTGTAAATATATATGATATTTCATCAGTCGGAGTTTTTCCTGGTATTCCTGGATTTATTGCATTTTCTCCATATTTAACTATTTGCTCACTAAAGATATTACCATCACCATCAATGAATGTAACTATAAATTCTTTATTTAATTTAATATATGTTGCAAATATTTCTAAATTGCTTGTTACAAAGTTAAACTCTTTATCCCATCCATTAAATTGATAGAAATAATCTTCTTCATCTGGTCGTACTGGATCAATTGGAGCATCCAAACTACTTCCGTAATGAACGTCAAAATGTTGTTTTATAATAGTTCCATCATAATCATAGAACGTTACATCATAATAACGATCAACTGTATCATAAATAGCTACTAACTCGCGATTTTCTTTAATGTTTAATAAACTATTATTCCAACCTGTAATTGCTCTTAATGTATTTTCATCAATTACTTCATAACTTAGTTTAGGTCTAGGATCAATAGCGTCACTTCCATACTCTATTACTTGATGATCAAGAATTGTAATTCCATCTTCATCATAAAAGACTACATCATACCAACGATTAACAGCTGTAAATAATGCATAAACTTCTAAATCGCTTGTAATATTAGTAAATTCTTTATTCCAATATCCTTCAAACAGATAATATATTTCATCTGTCGGTGTTTTAAATGCTTCACTTGGAGCAAGTGCATTTAATCCATATGGAACTTTATCAGTTTTAATTATGTTATTATCACCATCGTAAAATGTAACGTTAAACATTTTAACTAGTTGTGTGAAGGTTGGTTTTATAATTAAGTCTTGATCAACAAAACTAAAGTCATTGTCCCAACCTGTAAAAATATAATTATATCTTCCTTCAACTATTTTCTCAGGATCAACTGGTGCTTCTGCATAAGATCCATATTCAATTATTTGCTCTAATAATATATTGTCATATGCATCTAAAAAGATGACTACATAGAATCTATTTTTCTCAATAAATCTTGAATATATATCTAAATCAGAATCTACTTCACTAAAATCTTTATCCCAACCATTAAATATATAAATCTTTTCATCTGTTTCTTCTTTATATGCAATTACCGGTGGAATTGCATCATCTCCTGGATATACTTTTTCAATTTTAATAACATTGTTATTACCATCATAAAATGTCACAACAAAATAATTGAATTCTTCTTCAAAAAGTGCAGTAATAATACGGTCTTCTTTAATATTTAAACCATCATTATCCCAACCAATAAAATTATATTTAATTTGATCTGTACTTGTTTTAAATCCTTCTGGTAATATTATATTTTTACCCCATTGAACTTTTTTAGTTATTGTTTCATCACCATTAATAATAGTTACATCAAACTCTTTTAATCTTGAACCTTTGTTTAAATATACAGTAAGATCTGATTCAATAAAGTCAAAGTCTTTATCCCAATTAATAAAGTAGTATTCATAACCTTCCGTTGGATGGTTACTATAATCAACAACTGGAGCAGTTGCTGATTTTGCATATAAAACTTGTTCGGTTTTTAAAATTAAGTCTCCATCCATAAAGGTAACTGTATATATACCAGGTACTACATCTTGGTAATTAGCATATACATAAGTATCTCCTTTAATATTTAAGTAATTAGTTTGCCATGAGATGAACTTATATCCTTTTTCATTAGTCCCCGTTTTATAAGGAATGCCATAAGGTATTGTTGCATCATTTCCATAATAAACGGATTGTGTGTCAAACACTTCATTTTCTTCTGCCATAAAGTAGACTAAGTAACTTCTTAATATTTCATTAAATATTGGTTTTATAATTAAATTATCTTTCACTTCAAGATAATCTTGATCCCAACTATTAAACTCATAAGTATATTGATCACTTGGTTCTAATTCGGGAGTGTATTCTGGTGCTTTTGCTGCACTTAAATATTCAATTCCTTCTTGTCTTGATATTTCGTTACCATAAGCATCTTCAAAAATAACTGTATAATATCTATCAACTATTTCAAATTCAGGGTATACAAATAATGGTCCTGTTATATTAGAATAATCATTAATCCAACCGACAAACTTATAGGCTATATCATCATGGTATGTTTTACTTGGCTTGCCTGTTGGAGTTGCTGCACTATCACCATATTCAACTTCTTGACTTGAATAAATTACATCATTACCATCATAAAATACTACAAGGTATTTTCTTAAACTTTCTTCATATAATGCATTAACAACTAAATCTTCTTTAACATTATCAATATCTTTATCCCAGCCAATGAAGTTATAATCAAATTGCATTGTACTATCCTTTTTTGGAAGGTCTTCTGGAAGATCTGCTGCAAACAAGTATTCTGCAATTGAAGTATGAATTAATATTCCTTCATTATAAAATTCTACTGTGTAATATCTATCGACTGTTTCAAAGATAGGACTAATAGTAATTTCACTTGTAATAATTTGATTGAAATTAAAGTCCCAATCAACAAACTTATAAGCAATATCATCATGATATGTTTTTGTAGGAATTATAGAAGGTTTTGTTAAGTATGTTTCATATTCTCCTATTGCAACTTTAAAAATATCGCCATTACCATCTAAATAAGTAATTTCATAATAACGATCAATTTCTTCATATATAGCTTTTACTTTATAAGGTTTTAATATTTGGGTATTATTAAAATCAAAATCCCAACTAATAAATTTATATATATATCTTGAATCCTTATTTTTATTAGGTATTAAACTAATTGGTTTATTTAAGTAATCGCCATGTCTTATTTCTGTTGTTCCAATTACTTTGTTATTACCGTCAATAAATTCAATTAAATGATAAGTTTCTTCCCATTTAGCATAAACTGTAATATCTTCATTATAATTGTATGTTTTTAATGAGTCTCCTTTACTATTAGTAATTTGGACTTCATTTTCTCCATCTAAATAATACCATCCTAAAAAGTCATAACCGAAATAAGTTGGAACTCTTAAATTATAATGTTCGTTTGGAGTTATATCTTTATAATAATTATTTATTTCACCATTATTATCATCAAAAGTAATTCTAAAAAGTTCAGTCTTTGTTGATTCAAATGATAAAGTTCTAACTTCTTCTCTCTCGTCTTTAGCAAAAACTGCAAGTTGTGGATAGTTATTACTATCAAAAATGTTATTTCTTGTAGTCCAATACATTTGACTATCTTTAAAATCGATGTTTAAAGCACCCGTGCCAATTGAGTTTTCACCAATCATAAACCTTTTATCTAAGCCGTTAACATTTTCGCCATTATAACTAGTTCCAACTGCACCGTTTGGTTTTATAATACTTCCTACATTTCTATAAGAATTTAAGATTGTATTATCATAATAACTATTTGAAAATTGTCCATTTTCGTAGTGACCAACAATTGTTCCTAAAATGTCTCTACCATAAATTATTCCGATATTATATGTGTTATATAGATTTCCTTCTAAATAAGCTACTATTCCACCAACAATATTGTTTCCACTAACTCTACCACGATTATAAACATTTCTAACAATTCCTTTATTAATGCTTATAATACCTGCAGTTTCGTTAGCTCCAAAAATAGTTGCTTGGTTATAGACATTTTCAATTAATCCTTCATTTATTGAAACAATACCCGCGGTATTGTTACCACCTTTAATTGAACCACTAACAGATAAATTTCTTACTTTACCATTTGGTCCAACATAACCAAATAAGGCTTGATGTGATTTATTGTTACTACTATTAATTTTTATATTAATTCCTCTTCCATCTAATGTTCCATTAAATGGATTATTAGTTGATCCAACTGGAATAAACTGATAATCATTAACTGAATCATAGAAATTTAAATTAGATATTTCATTATTAACAATAAAGTATTTATTGTTGTAATCATTACCATTACTTGTGCTATCAGCAAGTAATAACCAGTCACTTTCGTTTCTAATGAAATATGGATTGTTTAAACTTCCATTACCAACTATAAAACTATTTGTTGTAACTGATTGTAGTGAATCATTTAACACTTGTTCAACACTACTATTTGCAAAGACTTTAATTTGTGGGTAAAATGATGATTCATCTTTTGAACCTTTCATTTCATAACTAGATTTATAATATAAATTTAAATTATTTGAACTAATTGCAGTCATTCCTAACATTTGTCCGTGGAATAATGGAATAATGTTAGAATCTTTTTCATTACCAACTGCTTGAATTGGTTTTTTTAATGTTGCCTCTTCATTGTATAGATTAAATATATCTTCATCATAAAATGTTCTTGAAATATTACCACTTAGGAAATGTGCTATAACAATTCCAATATCATCTTCTGATAACACACTACCAAAATGATAACTATCTATTAAAGTTCCACCATTAAAATAAGCAATAATTCCAGCAGCTTGAGTATTTCTAGCAACAATTTTTCCACCATTATATACTCCCTCTATTCTTGCTTCATTTAAAACTCCTACTATACCTCCAGCAACACTCTTGTTTGCGGTTATATTTCCAGAGTTAAAACTATAATATATATTTTCATTAGTTGTTCCAGCAATTCCACCAACAACACTTTCTGTTGCTGTTATATTTGCTATATTATATGTGTTTCTAATAATACCACTGTTCATACCAACAATTCCACCAACGTTACCAAATCCAGTAACAGAAGCACGGTTATAAGAATTATTAATTTCACCTGTACTTTGTCCAGCAATTCCACCAATATAACTACTATTAGATTTTACAATACCGTTGTTAGTGGTATTTGAGATAACACCTGAGTTAAATCCGACAATTCCACCAGTATCATTTCCTCCTTGTGAATCACTAGTGCTTGTAACTTGGGCATAATTAGTAACATTATCTATATTACCTAAATTTCTACCAGCTAGACTTCCCGTATAACCTCTACCAACTACACTACCATTAATAGTTAAATTAGTTATTTTAGCATTTTCACCTAAAGTATGGAATATCCCTTGATATGAATCATTTGAATTAATATTAATTATAAATGTTGCGTTATTACCATTTAAAATACCATTGAAATTGTAATAATCTGTTCCAATAGGTAAATAGTTTAAATCACTAATTGATAAATCAATTAAATCAACACCATCTGCAACTTTAAAGTGTTTATTAACAAATTCATTGCCATTTAAAACATATTCATATATTGTCATCATGTCATATCCATCATAAATAATGTATGGATCACTACTAGTTCCACTACCATCAATTTTTTTATGTGTAATTGATTTTAATGAGTCATTATTAAATATTTCATTATTAAAGTTAATATACTGATATAACTCTGGGAAATATGATGTGAAATCTGTTCCTTGTTTTAAATTATATAGTGAACCATCAAAGTCCATTTGTGTATCCGCATCACCAATTGCATAATATACAGTCATTTCTTCAAGTGTTCTTGAACCTATATTGATACTATCTTTGATGTTATAAATTGCTGAATTTGGTTTATATAATGAACCACTATTTCTAATGTTTTTAATTTCAGTTTCATTATAATATGCACTTCTAATTGAATTGTTATTATTAATTGCAATTCCTGCAACAACATCACCATTAGCAAGCATTCTACCACTATAAAAGACTTCATTAATTAAGCCCTCATTATTTACAACAATACCCGCTATATGATTGTTTCCTTTTATATTTATAACTGCATATGAATTGTTGATTTCACCACTGAACTCATTTACTAAACCACCAACATAGTTTGAATTTGATGCACTAATATTACCATGTGAAAAAGCATAGTTTATGTTGGTGTTAATTGCGTTTGCAATTAACCCACCAACATAATTATTGCTTGTATTTATATTACCCATGAAATAACTTAACTCAATATTAGCATTGTTGGTTGATCCAATTAACCCACCAACAATACTATTACCTGTAACATTACCTTTAGTAGAGACATTTATTATATTGTTTTCACTATAACCTGCAAGCATACCAATATAGTTATTACCACTTACAGTGCTATTATCAATAACTATATTATTTAATTCACCTAAGTTATAACCGGTTAGTACACCAACATAGTTACTTCCTTTTACATAACCCTTAATATAAATATTTTTAATTTCAGCACTACTACCTACATAACCAAAGATCCCTTGGTAATCTTGCTGTTCATTATTAATTGCAACTTCCATTTGTCTTTCATTACCATCAAAGAAACCGTTAAAAGCATTATCTTTAGTTCCAATTGAAACATAATTATCTTTAATACCATCAAAGTTTATGTTTGATGTATCATGAACTTTAAAGTAAATATTATTTGTATTAAAGCCTTGTTTTACTACTATTCCAAGCGCTCTTAAATCATAGCTTGAATAAATTAAATATGGAGTCAAATTATTTCCTTCACCAAAGAATAATTCACTAGTTACTGATAAAAGTGAATGTTCTTTTACAAGTGGTTTTTCACTTGTTTGAAAGACTTTAAGTTGTGGTAAATATGATATTAATTCTTCATTTTGTTTTAAAATGTATAACTCTTTATCTAAATTTACATCAAAGATTTGGTCACCAGTTATTTGATTTTTATAAATCTTGCTATATTCATTAATAGTACTATTTCCTACTGCTTGAGTAGGTTTTCTTAAAGTTGTTTCATAATTATTAATAGTATCAATTGTATAATAACTGTTTTCAATTGTTACTTGACCATTAATTCTTCCAACTAATCCACCAACATAATTTTGTCTACCTGAAACTAAAGCAGAACTATATGAGTTTGTTATTATTCCCGCTAAATATCCAACTAAACCTCCAGCTTCAGTTGAATTTGTATTAATGCCTAGTGCTGTAACATTACCAGTGTTATATGAATTATGAATTTCTTTGTTTCTTGCAACTCCGCCACTAATACCACCAGCATAACGAGTTGTTGCTGTAATTGTACCGGTATTAAATGATGTATTAATTACTCCATCGTTATATCCTGTAATACCTCCAACATATTGTCTAGTTGATTCAATGTTTGCTAAATTATATACATTTTCTAATAAACCGTAGTTTCTACCTGCAATACCACCAACAAAATCATATCCTAAAATACTACCTGTTACACCAAAGTTTTTAATAACAGCGTCACTACCAACTACACCAAACACACCTTGATATGAGGTGTTTGTTCTATTAATATCTATATTAAATACGACACCATTTCCATCAAAGTTTCCTTGGAAACGATATGAATTGTTTCCAATTGGAACATATGGTGTTCTTAAATTTGTTAAATCAATTAAATCAACGTCACTAGCAACCACAAAATACATTCCAGCTAGTGTATATCTTGCAGTTATCATTTCTGATAATGCTTCCATGTCGTGTTCATTTCTAATGATATATGGATTTTCTTTTGACCCATCTCCTTCATTAAACTTATTAACAGTTACACTATCTCTTGATCTTTCTACAATTGCTTTATATTTGCTGTTTGCAAAAACATTTAATTGTGGATAGTATGCATAAAATCCAGTTGATGTTTCAAATTTCCAATTTAAAGTTGATAGTTCAACAAACCCACTATATAAATCATTGGTTGTTACACCTGTTACATAATCAGTACTTGCTTTGTTACTTACTGCCATAAATGGTTTATTTAAATTATTATTATTTGAACTAACTTCGATTAAAGAAGTATTGTAATAAACATATTCTTCTATTCCTTGTGAATATCCTACTGCTCCACCAATGCTTGTTTTACCAAACACTTCTGCTGATGAATAACTACTTGTTAGTTGTGCATTGTTGTAGCCAACAAGTCCACCAACATATTCATTTCCTAATACTTTCCCTACTGTATATGTATTATCAATTATTCCTTCGTTATAGCCCGCAATACTTCCTACATAATTATTTCCATTAACACTTGCAGTTGTGTAAATGGTTTCTAAGTTACCTTTGTTAAAACCTGTAATACTTGCTGTGTAGTTATTACCAAGTATATTTCCTGAAACAGATAAATTTTTAATTGTAGAAAATCTTCCAACTACTCCAAATAAACCTTGATATTCATTACTTGAATTTAAATTTAAGATGAAGTTTGTTCCTGTACCGTCAAAGTATCCTTCAAAGTTGTTTGTATTATTTCCAATTGGTTTATAAATAATTCCATATGTTAAGTCAATTTCTGAAACATCATCTTTAACTTTAAAGAAGTCACCTTCAAATGTTAAACCACTAGAAACTAAATTCGATAAGTTTTCCATATCGAAACTTGTAACTATAATGTAAGGATTATCAACAGTACCCTCACCAACGAAGACATATGATTTAACTGATTCTAATGAATCTTCTTTAACGTAATCACTATAATGACTTTCAAAGACTTTTAACTGTGGATAATATGTCTCTGCACCTGCTGTTGGAATAAAGACAAAATCATCATCATTTAAATTTGAATTAATTTTAGCGTTGTTACCTGTTAATAAGGTTTTTTCTAATCCCTTAACATCTTCTTGATTTAGTTTATTAAAAATTGCTTGGCTTGGTATAACTTGGTTTGAAGCTAATAATTGTGCTTCAATAATAGTTTTATCATAATAACTATTAGATTCATGAGTAGTTCCACTTACACCACCAATTAGGCCACCTATTCTATTATTAGTTCTTCCAACAACCGCACCTGCACTATAACTATTAGATAGTATTGTATTATTATATGATGCTCCGATTATTCCACCTGTCCAAATTTGTCCTGTTCCAGTTGAAGTAATTGAGCCTCTATTATATACATTATTAATTGTCATGTTGTTATTTGCATAACCAATAATTCCACCAACAACAATTGATGCAGTAATATTACCATAGTTAAAAGCATTATTAATAGTTGATCTTTGACCCCAACCAACAAGTCCTCCTATATCACGTGATGTTGTAGTTACATCTGCCATGTTATATGAGTTTTCTATTGTTGTATCAGTTATAACACCAATTAGTCCACCAACATATTGTCGACCTTTAACTTCTGCATTATTTCTAATGTTTGTAATAATTGAACCGTTTGCTTCACCAGCAAGTGAACCAACTCGGTCACGGCCATGTATATTTCCTTCAATTGTAATGTTTTTAACTTCTGATCCTTGACCTAAGTATCCAAATAAACCAACATAATTAGTGGTTGATCGATTATCATTGATAATAATAGTTACTTCATTACCATCAAATCCACCTCTAAATTGTTGATTAACTCCTGACCCTCTACCTATTGATACAAAACCTAATTCTTCAGATGTTAAATCAAGTGTTTTAACACCATCTTCGACTTTAAAATATATTCCATCTAAGTTATCTGATAATGTAATATCAGATAAAGCTTTCATATCTTCTTCGTTTCTAATAATATATGGATTGTTTTTAGAACCAGTACCGTATGTAAATCTTATAACTCTGCTATAAATTTCTGAATTTAGTCTTATCGTATTATTGTCATTATTAGAAAATGCTTTTAATTGTGGATAGTAATCATATATTCCGTTTGTCTCTTTTAAGGTCCATAAATCACTTGTAAATCCTGACATGCTATCTTCACTGAAGACATCTAAACCTGTCATTTGTTCTTTTTCTAAACCATATTCATATTCACTCATATTACCTATTGCATTAATTGGTTTAATTAATCCTTCAATAATATCATCATATCCAATAATAGTTTTATTGTAATATATTAAACCAAATTCTCTATTATTACTATAACCAATTAATCCACCAACATTTGATTTTCCATGAACTTTACCACCAGCATAAGCATTTTCAATTGAACCATTATTAAATCCAATTAATCCTCCTATGTTATTACCGGCCGAATTCATATTTCCAGTACTAAAAGCATTAGTAATTACTCCGTTATTATAACCGACTAATCCACCAACGTTATTATTACCTTTGATATTTACTTTGGCATATACATTATTAATTGAACCATTATTATATCCAACAATTGCACCAATATTGTTAATGCCTTTTAAATCACCTGAAACAGAAAGGTTTTTAATACTTGCATTTGATGATGTATGACCAAATAAGCCTAAATAGTTTGATTCACTTTCTAAATCAATTATAAAGTGGGCATAACTACCATCAAAATGACCTTTAAATGCTACTTCTTCATTACCTATTCCAACAAAGTCAACTGTTGTTAAATCGATACTTGCAACACCAGCTGCAACTAAATAATAAACATCTAATGCATCATAATCTTCATTAATTGCTTTAGATAATATTTCCATATCATAAGCATTTCTTATTAAGTACGGACTTTCTTTAGTTCCATCTCCCATAAATGGGTTTGTTCTTACGGATATAATTGAATCATTAACAAATATTTCATTTTCATTATTTGCAAATACTTTTAATTGTGGATAAAAAGCATAATTACCTTCAATACTCTTGAATTCCCAATTATTTTGAGTAAATCCACGTGCTTCCATACCATTTTCAAACATTGAGACTTTATCTAAGCTCGTTCCACCTTGATTTTTTGAAGGCTTCAAAGATTTTGGTTGATCATAATTTTCATAAATAGATATATCAAAATATAAATTTGTTCTTGTTGTTTGAGTTGACATTCCAGAAGCATTTGAACTTGTTCTTGCCGGATTTAAATAACCTATGACTCCACCAACATTTGAATCTGCTGAAACTAATCCTGATGAATAATTGTTTCTTACATATACATATGTTGCTGGTGAGTTTGAAGAGTTTGTTCCACTTCTTCTTAGATATTGCCATGTATAACCTAATACACCACCAACATATCTTGTTCCTACTATTTCACCGTGGTTATATGAATTATCTAGTGTTCCCGAATGTAGTCTTCCTACTATTCCTCCTACACTTTCTCCACTTGAGATTATATCTCCATCATTATATGTTATATTTACTACTCCATTTTGTTGATGTCCAACAATTCCACCTACATAATTTACCGCTTCTATATTAGCTAAGTTATATACTCCTGTTATTGTTCCACTTTCCTGGTAACCTACTACTGCCCCTACATAATTTCCTGCTTTTATACTTCCTGTTACTGATAAATTCTTTATTGTTCCTTTTCCGAATCTTCCAAATAATCCTTGATATGATGAACTTGTTTCTCTATTTATTATAAACTGAGTATTGTTTCCATCAAACGATCCGTAAAATGGTTTTCCGTCAATTCCAATCGGACTAAAGTTTCCTAAGTCAGTATCCTCGTAATCATCTGAAACTACAAAATAGAAACCTTCAAAAGTGTTTCCGTTTTCTATCTTTGATTTTAGATCTTCTAAGTCTTCTTTATCATAAATAATGAAAGGATATTGTTCGTTTCCTAATCCGTCACTTACATCTATTATTACTGATTCTAACGAATCTGATACGATTTTTTCGGATGATGTATTTTTAGAAAATATCTTTAGTTCTGGATAATACGCATACCCATCTTTACTTTCTTTAAACTCCCATGCGCTTGATGTTAATCTAGTAGACATTGAATTGAACATTATTCCGCTATCTATACCTACTATATTTTCAGTAGTATTCGCTACCATTGATGGTTTGATATATCCACTTGGTTGATCATAATTAGCTATAACTGTTATATCGTAATATAAGTTTGTTCTTGTTGTTTGATTCGACATTCCAGAAGCATTTGAACTAGTTCTTGATGTATCTAAGAAACCTATTATTCCTCCTACATTACTACCTCCTGAAACCTTTCCTGAACTATAACCTTGAGTTATAGATACAGCGGTTGATGGTGAGTTTGAAGAGTTTGTTCCACTTCTTCTTAAAAACTTCCACGTATAACCTACTAATCCTCCTACATTACTTCCACCTGTTATTTCTCCTCTATTGTATAATTCACTTACTCGTCCAGAATATAACTGACCTATTATTCCACCGACTTGTGAATTACCATGTATTTTAGCTGTGTTATATACATTTCTTATAGTCGAACCAGCATTTTGCCTTCCAACTACTCCTCCAATATAATTTCTACCTATTATATTTCCTGATATGGAAATGTTTTCTATAATTCCTGTGTCTACTACACCAAACAAACCTATATAATCATTGTTAGGTCTATTAATATTTAATATGAAGTTCGCACCGTTTCCATCAAATGAACCTTTAAATGGATTACTGCTTGTTCCAATAGGATTGAAATCATCTAAATCGATATTAGTATAATTTTCATCAACTCTGAAGTGATACCCTATATAAGTATTTCCTTCACTTACTTTTCTTGACAGTTCATCCATATCATTTTTATTTCTAATTAGGAAAGGAAAATCCTTTGTTCCTAAACCATCGCCTATTTCTATCTTTGTTGATTGCTCCGACTCATTTACTATTTGTGATTTATCACTATTTGCGAAACTTATCAATTGAGGATAATAGGCATAGTCCCCACTTTTCTCTTTAAAATACCATATACTACTTGAAAATCCTAAGCTAGAACTTGTGCCATACACTAACTTATCTGTTGTCATTTGACTTCCAGTTACTACTGTACTTGGTTTTTCTTTCTTAGGTTGATCATAATTAACTAACACTGATACATCGTAGTGTAAATTTGTTCTTGTTGTTTGAGTTGACATTCCAGAAGCATTTGAACTTGTTCTTGCCGGATTTAAATAACCTATGACTCCACCAACATTTGAATCTGCTGAAACTAATCCTGATGAATAATTGTTTCTTACATATACATATGTTGCTGGTGAGTTTGAAGAGTTTGTTCCACTTCTTCTTAGATATTGCCATGTATAACCTAATACACCACCAACATATCTTGTTCCTACTATTTCACCGTGGTTATATGAATTATCTAGTGTTCCCGAATGTAGTCTTCCTACTATTCCTCCTACACTTTCTCCACTTGAGATTATATCTCCATCATTATATGTTATATTTACTACTCCATTTTGTTGATGTCCAACAATTCCACCTACATAATTTACCGCTTCTATATTAGCTAAGTTATATACTCCTGTTATTGTTCCACTTTCCTGGTAACCTACTACTGCCCCTACATAATTTCCTGCTTTTATACTTCCGGTTACTGAGAGGTTTTTTATTGTTCCTTTACCAAAATATCCAAATAATCCTTGATAACTTTCTGTTGTTTCACGGTTTATTATAAACTGGACATCATTTCCATCAAATGAGCCGTAAAACGGTTTGCCATTTATTCCTATTGGACTAAAGTTTCCTATGTTAAAAGACGATTTTCCATCGGCAACTTTATAAAATATCCCTTCGAAGGTGTTTCCTGCTTCTATTTTTCGTTTTAATTCTTCCAAGTCACTAATTTCTCTAATTAAAAAAGGTCTTTCACTTGAACCAATTCCATTTACAATATTTACTGTGTTTGACTCTTCTGAGCGCCCACTGATTTGAAAGTTACTATGATTAGTAAAATATTTAAGTTCTGGATAAAAACCGTAATTTGAAGATATTTCTTTAAAATCCCATGCACTATTAAGTTTGGAAGTCATATTAGTAAACATTTCACTAGTACTTACTCCAATAACATTTTCAAATGTGTTTGCTACCATTGATGGCTTTAAATAGCCTACTTGTTGATCATAATTTGCGATTACTGTTATATCATAATATAAATTACTTCTTGATGTTTTAGCTCCATATGATGAGTGGGAATATCTTCCTGTATTATATCCGCCAATTACTCCTCCTGGAGATGTTTTAGCAGATACTTTTCCGGAGTTATAACTTTGTGATATTGTTAAATTATAGGCAGTTGAATTTGATCGATATACATATAAATAAGTATATCCTACAATTCCTCCTGCATAACTTTCGGCAACTATTTCTCCGCGATTATATGTGTTAGTTGTTGTTCCTTGATTTAAGAAACCAACAATTCCTCCTACTTGACTATTTCCTTTGATATTTGCGGTGTTATAGACATTTCTTATTGTTGAGCCTAAATTTTGTCTTCCAACTACTCCACCGACATAGTTTCTTCCAATTATAGTTCCTGATACTGATAAGTTTTCGATTATTCCACTTTGTACTAAACCAAAAAGACCAACATAGTCGGTTTCCGGTTTATTGATATTTAATTTGAAATTTACGCCTGATCCATCAAAAATACCAGAGAAAGGTTTACCTGTTGTTCCTATTGGTGTAAAATCACCTAAATTGATTTCACTAATTCCAGATCCTACGACAATTACCTTACCGCTAAATGTATTTCCATTATTAACCTCATCTGATAATGTTTGCATATCAGATGCACTACCAATAACATAAGGACTTGCTTCGGTACCTAATTGACCTTCTCCCATAAATGTTGTTGCTGGTTGGGAAGGTCGATAATACACTGTCTCTACAACATCTTTTTCTTTTTCATCATCATTGTTTTCATTATTGTAATTTTTGTTGTTTGAGAGGACAAATGTAATTGATAAAATTAATAAAATGAACGTTGACAATAGTAATAATCGTCTGGTTCTTTTTTTCATTTACAAAGTTCAACTCCTTAAAACAAAAATAGACTATTTGCACAGTTGCAAACAGTCTATAACGCCAAATTATACGTTCTATTGTTGCAACTGGCTGCCATTTTAAAGGCCCTTTAGCTTTGCGTCACTAAGTTTCCTTAGTTTTGCCATTAAATTTTCTTTATATTCCAATTTTAACATAGTTAAAGGTTTTTGTCAAACCAATATTAGGGTTTAATGCTTTAATAGACAATTTCAGCTAAATATTTGTAACTTTTGAATAGATTTTATGTAATTTAAACCTGAAAATATTCTAAAGGGCAAAAGAAGTCAACCCTTTGCCCTTTAGACTATTTGTTATTATCGTCCTTTTTACGTTTTCTATATATTGAAATTCCCCAAACTATTCCTCCAACCGGAACAATAATTATTAAAAATGGAATTAAGAAAACTACTACTTGTAGTGAAGTTTGTAATACTGTTACAACGCCATTCCAACCCATCTTAAAAGTTCTTGATAGTTTTGTTCCATAACTTGGTGGATTCGGATTTGCAGTTGGTCCATAAATCCAAAGTTTTACAACACTATAATCAACTAATGAATCATATTCTAAAATAGTTCTGTTAAGTGTTATTAACTGTGTGTCTATTTGTGAAATTCTTTCATTAATTTGAATCATTTCATACATAGATGCATTTTCATATAACTCCATTAGTCTTGCTTTTTCTAATTCAAATGCTTCAATCCTTGAAGATACATCTAAATAATTTATTGAAACATCTTTAGATTCTAACCTGAAATTGGTTGTTTCATTGTTAGTTCTAATCGAATCAATAAAACTATTAAGTCTACTTGTTTTAATTCTAAAGGTAATGTAGTTACTATTTGAAGTTAAATCTTCAGATTCAATCCATTCATCCTCTAATAACAAATCTTTAATTTCATTTGTAGTTTTTATTAAATCCGGTGACTTAATAGAAAGATTTGCTGTATAGATAATTTTTCTGTTTGTATTATCAACAACAATTGAACTTCCTTCGCCACTACCTTCTCCTTGTGAATTATCAGCACCAAAGTTAGAATCAGCTGAACATGCAGTTAATAAAAATAAACTCATTAGTAAAACAAAAAACAGTAAAATTCTTTTTTTCATTTAAAAATTCCTACTTCCTTTCATCTAGCCATTTAATAATATCTTGCATTACTAAATGCTGATTATAGTCATTTAATAACTCATGATAACCATTGTCATAAAGAATAATATCTTTATCTTTAGAATATATTTTATTAAACATTAATTCACTAAACTCAGGTGAGACAATTTTGTCATCTTTGCCGTGTAAAAATAAAACTGGCACGTCATATTTTTCAATATTTTTATGCAAGTACTTAACACCTTTAATAAACATCTCACCAAGTAAGCTTAAATATAATCTTTTTAATCGTAGTGGATCTTTTCTTGCGTTAATACTGACATTAGGATCTTTGGCTAAATCATTGTTAAATATATTACTACTTACACTTATAAAACTTAAATACTTAAAGCCTATATATTTAAATATTTTCATGTCTTTCGGTGTCTGTGTTGCTGCAGCAACACTAATAACACCAGCAATATCACCATACTTAACTTGATACAAATTAACTACTAAACCACCCATACTATGGCCTAGTAAAAAGATTTTGTTATTATTTCTTTGTTTGTAATGCAAGACAACTTTGTGCAGGCTATCAATATGTTCATGGAATGATTTAATTTTTCCTCTTTTACCACTACTCTTCCCATGTCCTAATTGATCATAAGTGATAACATCATAATTATTATCATTTAAAAACTTTGCTACATGTTCATACCTACCGCCATGTTCGGCTATACCATGAACTATAATAATGGTTGCTTTGGGTTCTTCTATAAAATAATTTTTTTGATAAATCATATTTTTTTACCTCGCTTATATATAATGATTATATCATAGCAACCATTTTATTTAACATCAATTTATAATCAACAATTTTTTTGGTTTTTTAATCTTTCTTCTTCTGTTAAATTTAGTATTTTTAAAAATTATTTTTGATCATTTTCTATGGTATAATACTAATAATATTAAAGGGGGAATAGATATGTTAGTTGTTGTTGGTGGCATGATTGGATTAGGTAAAACTACTCTTGCCGAATATTTATCAGAAAGATTAAATGCTAAAATATATTATGAAAGTGTTGATGATAATCCGATTTTACCACTTTATTACACTGCTTCGGATGAAGAAATAGCTGCAAATAGATATCCTTTTTTACTACAGTTATATTTTTTAAGTAGTCGTTTTGAAACTATTAAAAATGCATCAGTAAATGCAACTCACTCATTTAGTGTTATAGATAGATCCATTTATGAAGATTGGTACTTTGCTAAAACAAATTATAATTTAGGTAGAATGAGCGACTTAGAGTTTTCAATTTACGAGAAACTTCTTAAAAATATGATGGGAGAAATTGAAGGAATCCCACAAAAAGCACCATCATTAATGGTTTATCTAGACGGTTCATTTGATACTGTCTTGGATAGGATTAAAAGACGTGGCCGCTCATATGAGCTAGAGCCAAGCCTTGTTGATTACTACCGTCTTTTATGGGATGGTTATGGCGATTGGTTAAAAAACCATTATGACGCTAGTGAAGTATTAGTTATAAATACTGATAATTATAACATTGTCGATAATATTGGAGACCGCAACAAAGTCTTAGATTTAATTGTTGAAAAACTTAATATATTAAAAAAATAATAAGGATTAAATTTCCTTATTATTTTTTTCGTTTTATTTAGTTCTTTTTAAAAAGTTCTTCAAACGGTAAAGGCTTTGAAAAATAATAGCCTTGAATTAATTGACATCCCATTGACTTTAATTTATCACTTTGTTCTTTAGTCTCAACACCTTCAGCAATAACTTTTAAATTTAGACTATGGGCTAAAGCAATTAAACTTGCGGTAATTTTCTCATCAATAACATTGCATTCCATATTGCTTACAAAGCTACGGTCAATTTTAATATAATCAACTGGAAAATCCCTTAAGTTAATTAGCGAACTATAGCCTGTTCCAAAATCATCTAAATAGATGTTAATTCCTTTAGATCTAATTTTGTTGATGTTATCAAGTGCATTTGGGGTTGCTTCTATTAATGATGTTTCAGTTATTTCGATACCTATTTTAGATGGCAATATGTTGTTTTTAGAAATTTCCGATAGCAACTTATTCGCAAATCCTAAATTACCTAATTCCTTAGGTGATACATTAATGGTTATAGTAACATCTTTATCATTTATTTTTGCTGCTAGTTTAGTAGTTTCTTCAATTATTAAAAAACCTAGTTCATATATTAGTTTGTATTCTTCAGCTATTTTAATATACGTGAGTGGTGATGTATTAATATATTTTTCATTGTTCCACCTTAGAAGTGCTTCATATTTAACTACTTTATTAGTATCAAGATTATAGATAGGTTGAAGATACATCACAAACTCTTTATTTTTTATACCTTTTTCTAAATCTTTTTTAATTGTTTCACTAGCAATCAAATCAACTTTTAGTTTATTATCATAAAAAATAATTTTATTGCCATCATACTTATAAGCGACATTTAAAACTGTATCAATAATATTTTTTAATAGAATGTTTTCACTTAAAACATTTTGATCAACATTAATTACTCCAACTATAAACTCAAAACTAAGATTTATATCTTTCAATAAACTAGCTTTTAGCTCATTTAAGTAATCATCAATAAACTTTGTTTGTTCCTCATAGATATGACGGTTTTTAATTACGATTGCAAATAAACCCCTTTTTAAATGGAATAATAATTTATCGTCTTTATTAGCACTTTTATTCAATTGTTTTTTTATTGCCATTATTAATTTATAATTAGTAATATTATTAGTTGTAATAATGTCTTTAATGTTTTTTATACTAAATAATATTAAACTTGATTTTTGTTTGTTACTAGAACTATTCACATATTTCTCAAGTGAGTTGTAGTTAGGTAGATTTGATTGTCTGTTATTATATATTATTTTGTTTTGTTCCATAATTATTTCTGAATAATTTTCACTTAATAGTAATAATTTATTATGATAAATTAGTTTTTTAAATATATAACTTTTATTATTAATTTGAATTGACACTTCATTAAGATTCTTATTGTTTTTAAATAACTTAATTATTTCTAATACTTCTTCATTACTGAAACTTTGTTGAGTTAATTTATTAGTTTTAATAAGTTCGTACTTGTAATTAGTTAGTATATAGAAAATATTTTCATAGCTTGATAAAAAATCTTCCAAATAATTAGATTTAACATCTAACTTATTTCTAGTTAAAATAATATAAATAATTAAAATTAAAAGGGCAAATATCGAAATTATTGTCGCATACTTAAAAATATTAATTTCATCTACCAGTACTTTTTGTGACATTTGTATCATATAGACGTTATAATTATCGTTAAACTGAACTGTTAAAACTTCTTCCTTATTAGTTGAAAAATTATAAAAATCATTTTGGTTAATATTATTTAACAACTTTGTATCAATCGCTGGAATTGACCTATTTCCACTCGCACTAAATAAATAATTTTTATCTTCCGGCATAAAATAATACAAGCCTAGTGTATCATTATATAGCGATGTTGAATCATCTATATATAATTTATTGTTATAATATATAATAATTTTTAAATTATTATCATTACTATTTTTTAATATATTATTTAAGGTGTTTAATTGAATATCTTTTATCTCGCTTTGATCAATTAATAAATTGTTCTCATTGATTTCAATTTCTTCTATCTTATCTTGATCAAATGTTTCATAAACGATATCGTAATATTTACCTTCTAACTTACCTTCGACTTCTGTTACAAACATATTATAATTTTGTTCAACATATTTTTGTTGATTATTTGTTAATATGTTATAAAAATATATAAAAAATGTTGTAACTATCAGTAGAATAAAAAATGTGAAAATTATTATTAAAGAATGTTTAGCTTCGAGTAATTTTTCCATTAATTTCCCTCTAATTTCTTATTTTCCATAGGGCCATTATACCACTAAACATTTATATTTTTAAGATAAAAAAGAAAAGATGAATAAATCCATCTAATCTTTGAACGTTATTAACGAATAATTTGATTTGAGTATTTTTAAATCTTCTTTCGAAATGTTTTTAATGTTAATGACAAAATGATTTATTTTATCATTAACGTTTATATTATCTAATAATTCTTGATTAATAATTATATCTTTTTCTAATAATAAAGTAATTATAATTTCATCATTTTGAAAGGCTAATAAATTTTTGTTGATTGTCTTTGTTGTGCCTTTTCTAAGTTTATTATATGTTCGATAACTTTTTGAAAATATTATAAAAGTATAATACCTCTCTCTAATGTCCTTATAATAATTGCTAGTTATATAAAAGGGAATTTCAAACATAAATATAACAAGATAAATTATTATAAATAATAGTAAACCACCAATAATAAATGGACTTCCTATTAGATATAAAATTAATAGAATTATTTTTTCATGAACCGGTTTTTTCGTTTTATTATTCATATTTAAATATTATTTTTTATATCTTCAAGTAAGTTTGGATTGAATTCTTTGTTTCTAATCATAATAATTTCGTGTTTATATGGTGGAAGACCTTCTACATAAGGTGTTTCTAATATTTTTGGTATATCTTTAAATACTTCATGATAAATTACATTAATTAATGCATCAAAACCGATGTGACCGAAACCAATATTTTCATGGCGGTCTTTTCTTGCCCCTTTTTCATTTTTACTATCGTTAACATGAACAACGCTTATTTTATTTAATCCTACAGTTTCATCAAACTCTTTTAACACGGCTTCTAAGTTATTTTTAATATCATAACCACTATCATGAACATGGCAAGTATCAAAACAAACTGAAACTCTAGTTTTATCATTAATTAAACTAATTATCTCAGCTAGTTCTTCAAAAGTTCTTCCAACCTCATTACCTTTACCCGCCATTGTTTCAAGAGCAATTCTTACTTTTGATTCTTTTGTATTTTCAATTACTTGGTTAATTCCTTCTGCAATCCATTTAATTGCTTGTGGTCGGTCTAGACCAACTGCACTTCCGGGGTGTAGAACAATTTGGTTAACATGCATTGCATCAGTTCTTTGAATTTCTTTTGTTAAAAATTCAACTGCAAATGAACGTTTTTCTTCACTTGGATTAGCAAGATTCATAATATATGGTGCATGAACAACAACATTGTCAAACGATAAGTTGTTATCTTCCATTAGTTTTACTGCTTCGTCAATTGCTAAATCTTCTAGTTTTTTTCTAATTGTATTTTGTGGTGCACCAGTATATATCATAAATGAATTTGCATTGTATTTAAGTGCTTCATTAACTGATCCTTCATACATTTCTTTTCCCTTCATTGATACATGACTACCTATTTTTAACATTTCTTCTCCCTCTCTTAGCTTCTTTAATTTTTTGTTTGTTTTTCTTGCGATAGTTTGGTTTAACTTTTTTTGGTTTTGGAATACTTCTAATAGCTTGCATTTCCTTTTCGGTTATCTTATTTGTTTCTCGAGTTTTTCTTTTGTTTAAGTTACTATTGTACTCAACAAAGTCAAACCCCATTTCTGATAATCTCTTTACTTTGAAACGATCATCGTTATCAACTATTGTAATTACAACCCCAGATTTATCCATTCTTCCAGTTCTACCACTCCTGTGTTTGAAAAATTCTAACTTGTATGGTAAATCATAATTGATAATATGGCTTGCATCAAAGTCAATCCCTCTAGATGCTAAGTCACTTGCAATTACATATTGATATTTTAAATTATGAATATCATTTAAGATGTTTTTTCTTTGATGTTTATTTAAATCTCCTGATATTAAAGCAATATTTAAATTTAATTCTTTTAAGTTTTGATATACTTTAATTTGATCTTCTTTTTTACTTACAAATATTATTGCTAAATATGGATTTAAATTATTTAAAACTTTTTTTAGTACTTCATCTCTTGTTTCATAATTTATTCTAATTAAGCGGTGTTCAATATTTAGTTTATGTTGATTTGTAGTATCAATCAAATCATATGAACCAAAATATTTCTTTATAAATTGGTGCATATCATTAGTAATTGTGGCTGAAAACAACAAATATTTGGTTTCAATAAATTTGTTGATCATTATATCTATTTGGCTTAAATAATATTCATCAAACATCATATCTGCTTCATCTAAAATCAAATATTTGGTTTTTCTTATATTTAATCCATTATTACTTAAATCATTTAACTTCTCAGGTGTTGAAATTACAATATGGGGTTGGTAATTTGAAAGCCAATTTAATTCTCTTTGACGATTCATATTAGCATCATATGATTTTAGTTTAAAGTCATCTTTAAGTAGTGGTGTAATCATATCTTTAACTTGATTAATCAATTCATTAGTTGGAACAATTATAATTGCTTGCAGAAAGTTTTTTTCAAGCTTGATACTTTCAACAAGCGGTATTAAATAAGCATGTGTTTTACCTGTTCCTGTTGGTGCAACCCCCACATAGTTTTTATTGTTATTAAAGTGTTTAAACGTTTCTGTTTGTATTGGCGTAAATTTATTAAAATTTAATTCGGATAAATATTTATTGTATAGCATATTAACGCCCCCTTTTCCTTTATTATTATATCACGTTTCATCTTTTAATATTTTTTGATACGTAAATAAATTATAATCTTCTTCATATTGTTTTTCTAAAATAATATTACTATAGCCAACCCCTACTAGTCTAAGTGGTGCGTCAGTATAGTTTTCATACAACAGTTCTTCCATAATGTTTTTAAAAGTATCATAGTCATTGCTATAATCACTTATTGATTTACTTCTAGTAATTGTTTTAAAATTACTTTCTCTTAGTTTAATTGTAATTGTTTTTGCTAGTAAATTTTCTTTAATAAGACGGTGATAGATAACTTCATATAAGGAAGATATTTCTTCTAAGATTAAATCATAACTATCGATATTATAATTAAAAGTTGTTTCATTACTTACTGATTTTGGAATATCATATTTAGCCGGATCTACTTTGTTACTACTATTTCCTAAAATACTATCGATAAAGTTTTGATAGTTATCATATGACATATATTTTAAAATTGTTTCACGATTTTCTTTTCTCGCAAAATCACCAATTGTTAAAATACCTTCTTTTTCTAAATACGGATATGTTTTAATCCCTAGCCCATGAAGTTCTTTAATTGGGAGTGGTAAAATCTTTTTAGGAACATCTCTTTTTCTAACTACTGTTATGCCCATTGGTTTTTTTAAATCAGATCCCATTTTGGCTAAATACAATGTTGGAGCAATTCCGATTGATGATGGTAATTGGTGTTTTTCATATAATTCTTGTTGCATTTGTTTAGCAAGCTCTAATGGATGGATATCATTTGTTATTTCAGTTACATCTAAATACGCCTCGTCAATTGATGCTTTTAAAACTCGGTTGGTATATGTTTTTAAAAATTCAAAGAAAAGGTTTGAATATTTTTTATATTCACTATGATTAATAGGTACTACTAAAACCTTTGGATATATTTTCATAGCTTCGCTTATTGGCATCGCCGACCTTATCCCTAAAGCTCTTGCTTTGTAGGAGGCTGTTGTTATAACACCGCGTGATGCCATAACTGATCCACCAACAACAAAAACCTTATTTTTTAAATAAGGCTCATTAATTTCTGATACAGATGCGTAAAACGCATTTAAATCAATATGAAATATAATTTTAGCTTTGTTTTTCATTGAATATCCTTTATCTTTTAGTGTTTTTATGTTAATATATATATTGATATAAAACCTGAGGTGATTATATGGCAAAAAATAAAAATGTTAAGCCTAGAGAAGATTTAAAAGAAAAAGTAGATTATAAAAATCCTGCAAATACTGTATGGGGAAAAATTATTATTTGGATAATTTTATTCTCAATGGTTGGAGCAGTAATATTCGCCTTAATATTGGCGTTAATTAATATGTAAGAATAAAAAGGCTTATAGCCTTTTTTATTTTTTCAGTAACATTTTAGCTTGCTCGATTGCATAAGGACTTAATGATTCATCAGATAACATCATCGCAATCATTTTAATTCGCTCTTCTAAATCAAGTTCTTTTATATTTGTAACCATACGGTTATTTTCAAGTTTTTTACTAATACCATAATGATTATTAGCACGAGCTGCTACTTGTGGTAGATGAGATATGACAATCAATTGAAAACTATTACTTAATTCATACATTTTATTTGCAACTTTTGCTGCTACTTTACCACTAATTCCAATATCTATTTCATCTAGTATTAAAAGGTCCAAATTGTTTTGTTTTGCATAAATTGATTTAATCGCAAAAGTAAACCTTGCTCGTTCACCTCCACTTGCAACCTTACTTAAAGTTTTAAGTGGCTCGCCTTCATTTAGAGATACTAAAAATTCGATTTCATCTATGCCTGTTTCAAGTAATATTTTATCTTCTTTTGCAAAAGTATTAAATTCAACTTGGAATTTCGTGTTTACTAAGTCTAAATCTTTAAGTTCAATAATTACTAAACTAGCAAATTCCTTAGCTAGTTTTTTTCTTTGTTCACTTAAGACAAGTCCTTCTTCATAAGCCTCGTTAAATAGTTTGTTTACTTTGTTTTTATATTCTTTAATATATTCATCATAATTATCTATTAAAGCAACCTTTTCAGCAATTTCATTTTGTTCAATAATAAGTTCGTTAGCAGTTTTTTGATATTTCTCTTCTAATTTACTTATTTCGTATAATCGTTCTTGCATTAAGTTGAATTCCGATTCATCAAAATCAAGTTCAAATAGTTTATTGTTTATAGTTGATTTAACTTCCTCAATTTCGTAATATAAATTAAATAGCTTTTCATTCGCTTCTTTGTAATCCAAATCAAAATCTTGAATTTTTTCTAATAGTTTAGCACTATTGTAAATTTCATCAATATTAATTTTATTATTAATTAAGTTATATGATTCTTTTAAGTTTGATGAAATTTTATCAAAATGCTTTAATTTTTCAATTTTAGTTTCTAATTCTTCTTTTTCATCTTTAACTAGATTAAGAGCTTTTATTTCGTTTAATTGATATTCTAAAAATTCTTTTTGAGAAATATCTTGATCTTTCTTTTGTATTAAATTATTTAAATGCTTTCTAGCATCTAAATAATTACTTCTTTTGATTAAATAATTACTTAACAAATTATTTGTTTTCTTTTGATTCATTTGATCAATAAAATTTAAATATTCATTATTATCTAATAGTATTAAAGTGTCGTCTTGATTATGAATACTGCCAATTTGATCTGTAATTGTTTTTAAATATGTTAATGTTATTGTTTTATCGTTTAAAGTTATTTTGTGACGGCCACTTTTATCAATTTCTCTAGTTATTGTAATAGATGATGGTAGTTCTAAAAGTGTTTGTTTTTCTTTTGTAAGTGAAAAAACAGCAGTTACAACCGCTTTATCACTTCCGTGTCTTATCATTTCTTGATCTGATCTTTTCGCAAATATTAAATGAAGCGATTCTAAAATAATTGATTTACCAGTTCCAGTTTCACCTGTTAATACAGTTAAACCAGATTTAAAATCTATTTCAATATCTTCAATTAAAGCGAAATTAATAACTTTTAAGCTTTGTAACATTAATTACTCTTCCTTTGCCTCTTTAACAATTACCGCCTCAGCTTCTTTTAACATTTGATGACTCTTTTTAGTTAGTTCTAATCCTAATTGGTATTTTTTAACTGCATCATCTAACGAGATGTCTTTATCTTCAAGTTCTTTAACTACTTGTTCTAATTCAGCCATTAATTCTTCGAATGTTTTATTTTCCATTATTTATTACTCCTTTTTATTTAATATTTTAGCGTTTGCTAAACCATCATGAAATGTTATTTCAATTTCTTCATCTAAATTAACATCTTTAATTGATGATAATATTTTGTTATCTTTATTTTTAGTAATTGTAAAACCTCTTTGCATAATACTTAAAGGGTTTACTCTTTTTAATATTTCTTGTAAACTATTTAATTTTTGATCCTTATTTTCTAGTAATCTTAAATATAGTCTTTCATGTTTGTCGGTGTATTTATTTAAACGATCCTTTTCTTTATCTATTATATAGTAGTAGTTTTTATTTAAATTTACTTTAAATTGATCTAATTTTTGTAAATTGTTAGTTAATTTATTTTTAGGAGATAAACTACTTACTTTAAGTTTTAAATTATTTACTTTATTTAAATTAGTATTAATTATTTGTTGATAATAATTATTAAGAAATTTATTTAAGTTATTTAGTTTGACATTATAATCATTTAGTTTATTTAATGGTCCAGACTTTTCAAGTCTTTCGGTTAAATAAACTAATGTTGTTTGGTGTTTGTTAAGTAAATTTTTTACTTTAAATGTAATATTATCTTTTATGTCTTTTAATGAATCAACTAAATCTGTTGTATTTGGGGTTGCCATTTCAGCAGCTGCTGTTGGTGTTGGTGCTCGAAGATCAGATACTAAGTCTGAAATGGTATCGTCTGTTTCGTGCCCTACAGCGGTAATTATTGGTATTTTTGAGTTATAGATAGCAGTAATTGTTAAAAGCTCGTTAAACCCCCATAAATCTTCAATTGATCCACCACCACGCCCAACAATTAAAACATCAACATTGTTATCTTTATTTGCTTGTTCAATTTGTTTAGCAATACTTTTACTAGAACCTGGTCCTTGAACTAATGCTGGATAAAGAATAATTTCTGTTAAACGATATCTTCTGTTAACTGTGTTTGTAATATCTTGAATAACTGCACCAGTTGGTGAAGTTATCACACCTATTCTTTTAGGATATTTAGGAAGTGTTCTTTTTTCTTTATCAAACCATCCTAAGTTTTTTAATTTCTCTTTTAACTCTAAATATTTTAAATATAGTTCTCCCGCACCATCAGCTTGCATTGATGTTACTTGAATACTATATGTTCCTTGTGGCGCATATATACTAATGTTTCCGGTAACAGTTACTTTATCACCATCTTTTGGTTTAAAGTTTAAACTTTTAGCGTGTCCTTGAAACATGATTGCTCTTACTTGTGAGTTTTCATCTTTAAGTGCAAAGTATAAATGCCCACTTCTATGATGGGTAAAGTTTGATATTTCACCTTTAAGTTTGAAGCCTTGTAACATACTTTGGCCTTCAAGTAAGTTTTTTATGGTGTAGTTTAGTTGTGATACTGTCATTATTTGTCTTTGCAAAGTATCACCCCCTTAAACTTTTATTAATGTTATCTAACACCTTGTTGTTAAATTTATGTTGTTTTTCATCATCTAAGTCTGTATATTTTTTAGTGATATTAACTGCTTCATCAATAATAATTGCTGCTGGAGTTTCTGTAAATCTTAATTCATATGTCGCAACTCTTATAATTGCTCGGTCTAAAAAAGACAATCTTGATAAATGGTAATTGTATAAATTATCATTTATAATATCATCAATTTCATCAAGGTTTAATATTATATCTTTTAATACTTCATTTTCTTCTTCAATTCTTTTTAATAAGTCATATTGGTATAAACTATTTACCAAATCTTCACGTATTTTTTTCATCTTATCAGCCTCTATCTTATTTTAACATATTTCATCATTTAACTAAAATATAAAACAGGTTTAATTTACAAAACTAAACCTGCTTATTATTTAAATTATATGATTGTTATGCTGCTAATACTCTTTGCCAAATATTAGTTACTTCGTTTGTTAAACTTGGATTATATCTAAATAACTCATCTTTTTCATTAAATAGAATTTTATATGCTGATTCTTGATAATCTTCATTTTCTAAAATCATTTCAATTACATCAGCTCTTGGTGATGTAAAAGCAATTTCTAATGAGTTTGCATAGGCGTTTTCTTTATCTAATAAGAAATTAATAAAATCATATGCAAAATCAATTTGACTTGATGTTTTTGGAATAACGATCGCATCTATAAAGATGTTTGTTCCTTGATTTACTGGAACAAAGTAATCTAAGTTCGGATTTTCTTCAATTAAGTATGCTGCATCGCCTGAATAAGCTAGAGCTAAGTCTACTCTTGTTGGATCTAACATTAAGTCATATACTTCTTCTGTTGCTATTTGGGTTTTACTGCCCTTTAGACTTGTTAACCATGTTTGAACTGCCGCAAGATCATCATTTCTTGGATTATTAACTGAACGTTCAATTTCATTTTTTGCATAATATTGTTTTAATCCAACCATAATCATGTCTCTAGATGAATCATATAACATTTGGTCTCTCCCATCTTCTAAGATATTCCAACCTTTTTGTTCTAAGACTGATTTATTTACTTTAGTTTTATCATAAATAATTCCAAATGATCCCCAGAAGTAAGGAACACCATATTTTAATAAATCAAAAGATACTTCATCTTCTTTTAACATATTAATTGCTGCCATAAGTGATTCATCAATATCTGTTTGTTTGAAAGTATCTATTCTACTCCATTCAATTTCTAATAACGCATCTTTTGAAACTAACTCTTCTAAAGCATAATCACTTGGAATAATTAAGTCATATGTTGCTGTGTTATATTTACTTAACATATCTTCATTTGATTCAAATTCGATAATTTCTACTCGATATTCTGAATTTTTATTAAATTCCTTTAAGAAATCTTCTCCTATGTATTCTAGTGGTAAAAACACTTTTAATACTGGTCTTCTATCACAAGCAGCTAATACTACTGCTAAAACTAATATTGTTACTATTGAAAACACTTTTTTCATTTTTCTTACTCCTCTATTTTTCTTTTTTTAGATTTAACTAAATCAAATGTTATTTTAATTCCAATTATTACAACAATAATTGAAGATAGTGCATTAATAGTTGGGACAAACCCTTTTCTTAATGTGTATAAATATATTGAGATGTTTTGAATTGCTGTTCCACTTACTGCAAAGTAAGAAATAGCAAAGTCATCAAAAGACATTGTAAATGCAATTGCAGCCCCTGCAAATACTGCAACTTTTATTTGCGGTATAATAACTTTAAATAAAGCTTTTATTGGGGTTGCTCCAAGGTCATAAGCTGCATCAGTTAAATTTGGATCTAGGCTTCTAACTTTTGGATAAACTGTAATGATGACATATGGCACACTAAAGGCAATATGTGCAAGTAACATTGTTGTATAACCTCTCGTTATAGAAAATGCTCCAAATAATATAAATAGTGATACTGCAGTAATAATTTCCGGGTTTAATATTGGGATGTTATTTAACGATAAAACTGCTTCTCTAATTACTTTTCTTTGCTTGGTTAGTGCAATTGATGCTAGTGTACCAATAATTGTTGAAATTACAGTTGATATTAATGCTACAACAATTGTAACTATTACTACACTTCTTATTTCATTATCAACAAATAATTCTTTATACCACATTAAACTAAAGCCACTCCATCTAGTAAGTGATCTAGATGCGTTAAATGAAAATATTACCATTGAAAGTATTGGAATATAGATAAATCCTAATACTAAACTTAGAAATATTTTGTTCGATATTTTAGTTTTCATTAATACCCACCTCCTGATACTTATCAACTTTTTTCATTATTGTTACCATTAATAATATAATTGCTGCTAGAACTACTGCAATAGCTGCACCATAACCATAACCACCGTACTGTCTTTTAGTAATTGCTTGTTCAATAATATTACCAATTAAGTTTTTACCTGATGGTCCTAAATATTTTGGTACTACAAGTGTTGTTGCCATCGGCAAAAACACCATAATTATTCCTGATAATACACCTGATAAAGATAGTGGTATTACGACTTTTATCATTGTTTGTGTTTTTGTTGCACCTAAATCAGCTGCTGCTTCAAATAAATTATCATCCATTTTGTCTAATACTGTAAATATTGGTAAAACCATGAATGGTAGAAAGATGTTAACCATTCCAATAATTAAAGCAGTTTCGGTTAGATGTAGTCTTAAGTTTATCATTTCAAAAACTTGTTTTATAGCAAGTACTCTTAAAATCATATTAATCCACATTGGTGATGTAATTAAAAGTATCAAAAGCATTTTAGTTCTTGGTTTAGATCTTGCGATTATAAATGCAAGCGGATAGCCAATTAATAAACTAAAGAATGTTCCTAAAAACGCAATCCAAATTGAACGCCCCATACTTTTAATAAAAAGTGGTTCTCTAAAAAAGTTTAAGTAATGATTAACAGAAAACGTTAAATCAAAATTACTTTCTCCTTCTAAAAATGAATATAGTAGTAATAAAAAGATTGGTAAGACAATTAAGATAGATAGTATTATATAGTAAGGTATACCAAGTAATAAGTCAAACTTAATCTTCTTTTTAGGCTTTCTACTTTGTCTCTTAGCACCTTTAAAAATGTTGAATCTATCCATTATGATTCCTCCATTACATGGATATCTTCAGGATTAAATGTAATATCAACCTTGCTTCCAAGTGCTGAGTAATCGGTTGTGTGGATTGTATATATTCTATCTTTAGTAATAACATCAATTTCATAGTGTACACCTTTAAATGCTACACTATCAACTTCTCCTGTTAATAAACCTTTACCAACTTCAACTATATCAATATCTTCTGGTCTAATAACCACATCAACTTTTTGGTTTTTTGCAAAACCATAATCAACACATTTATAATCTTTATTATCAAAACTTACTAAATAATCATCTTTCATTATTCCTGGAATAATGTTAGATTCACCAATAAACTTAGCAACAAATGTGTTAATAGGTTCATTATAAATATCTTCAGGACTTCCAACTTGTTGGATTTCACCATGATTCATAACAACAATCTTATCACTCATAGTTAGTGCTTCTTCTTGATCATGTGTAACAAATATAAAAGTAATTCCTGCACTTCTTTGAAGTTCTTTTAATTCATATTGCATCTCTTGTCTTAATTTTAAGTCAAGCGCTGCTAGTGGTTCATCAAGTAGTAACACTTTTGGTTCATTAATTAAAGCACGAGCGATTGCTACTCTTTGTTGTTGTCCACCAGATAGTTGATGAACCGCTCTATTTTCAAAGCCTTCTAGTCCGACCATTTTTAAATATTTTGTTACTTTATTTTTAATTAATTGTTCAAAGTCTTTATTATTAATAAATGTTTGTTTAATTTCCATAATTTTTGATTCATTAATTTCTTTTAATGCATTAAGTTCTTTTATTAAATCATTTTTTAATTGTAATTCTTTTTCTCTTAATTCATTTTTAGGTAATCCCAATGATTTAAATTCCAGTTTAGCTTGTCTAAATTTATTTTTAAGTTCATTTTCTTGTTTACTAAAATCAGTTTTTATTTTATTTATAACCTTTTTTTGTTCAATGTTTTTATCCTTAACTCGCAAACCAAAAGCAACATTTTCAAAAACATCTAAGTGTGGAAAAAGTGCATATCGCTGAAATACTGTATTTGTTGGTCTTTTATGTACTGGAATTAAGTTCATATCTTTACCATCAAATATAACTTCTCCTTCACTTGCTTCAATAAATCCACCAATAATTCTTAGTGTTGTTGTTTTTCCACAACCAGATGGACCTAAAAGTGTGACAAATTCATTTGGTTCTATAACTAAATCAATCCCTCTTAATACTACTTGTCCATTAAATTCTTTTGTTACATCTTTAAGTTCAATTAAAGCTGCCATAGCAATTCCTCCATTTCATGTTTAATATTTTTAATTTTTAGTCGATTTTATTTAAATAAGTTTAGTAAAACTATACTAAAAGTTCAACAATAATAAACCGAACATAGATATTATATATTAATTATTTCGAATGTCAATAATAATATATATTTTTTCGTAAAAAAAGTAGACAATTAGTCTACTTAAAAATCACCGTTAAATATTGAGTTTTTTAATATTACATAATCAACTTCTTTAATAGAGGAAATATCTTTTCCACCTGAATAAGAAATTGAAGATTGAAGGTCTTGCTCCATTGCTTTTAGAGTATCGTTAATACTTCCTTTATATGGAATAAGTATATGTTTACCTTCGATATTTTCAGCAGTTTTCTTTTGACTTTGTGAAGCACTACCGTAATAATCTTTATATTTTCCGTCTTCTTTAATTACTAATTCTCCTGGTGACTCATCATGACCTGCAAATAATGAACCAATCATAATCATTGAAGCTCCAAATCTAATTGATTTAGCAATATCACCATGATGTCTAATTCCGCCGTCTGCAATTAAAGGTTTTCTAGCAACAAGACTACATCTTTCAAGGGCTGCTAATTGCCATCCACCAGTTCCAAAACCGGTTTTTAATTTAGTAGTACATACTTTACCTGGTCCAATTCCAACTTTAGTAGCATCAGCACCAGCGTTTTCTAAATCAATTACTGCTTCTGGTGTTCCAACATTACCTGCAATAACAAATGTTTCTTTTAAATGTTTTTTAATATGTTTAATCATATTAATTACTGATTCAGAGTGACCATGTGCGATATCAATTGTAATAAAGTCTGGTTTTAGGTCTTTTTCTTTTAACTCAAGTATAAAATCATATTCGTAATCCTTTACTCCAACACTAATTGATGTAAATAAGTTTAATTTGCGCATTTTTTTAATAAATGGAATTCTTGATTCTTCATCAAAACGATGCATTACATAAAAATACCCATTTTTAGCTAAGTGAATTGCTAAATCCTCATCAATAACTGTTTCCATATTGGCTGGAACAACTGGCATTTTAAATGTAAATTCACCGAATTTAACTGATGTATCACATTCTTTTCTACTATTTACTATACACTTTCTCGGTATCAATTGAATATCTTCATAATCAAATACTTGCATGTTAGCCCCCTATATTATTTATTCCATTAATTATTATATCATATTTTCATCTTTATGTTTGATTTTCAAACTTTTTATGAGAAAAGCCAGTTCATAAGAACTAGCTTTAATTTTGTTATCGTATTTTCTTTAGTTAGAAATTTCCGTAATAAGCATTTTTTAATATTTCTATCATATCGGTAACCATTGGTTGTCTTGGATTAGCAGTTGAACATTGATCTTCATATGCTAAATAAGCGAGCATGTCGACGTTTTCTAAAAAATCATTTTCTGGTGTGTTTTGTTTTTTAAAACTCATTTCAATATTAAGTGATAAACCTAAATCAAAACACGCTTTAGCAAACATAGAAACACCTTCTTCAATAGTTTTAGGTTTTAATCCAATTGCTATAGCTAATTCATAATATTTTTGATCAGCTTTATAATAATCATATTTTGGCCACATTGATAACTTATCCGGTTTAATACCATTGTATCTAACTACATGTGGTAGTAGGATTGCGTTAATACGTCCATGAGGAATATGATATAGTCCACCAACTTTATGAGCCATTGAATGAGAAATTCCTAGAAATGCATTACCGAAGGCCATTCCTGCCATCGTTGAAGCATTATGCATTTTTTCTCTTGCTAGAACATTGCTACCATCATCATATGCTTGTTTCAAATATTGAAACACCATTTTAACTGATTGGAGAGCTAGAGCATCTGTATAATCATTTGCTAGAACAGATACATAAGCTTCAACCGCATGAGTTAATACATCCATTCCAGTATCTGCAGTCACACTTTTTGGTTGAGTTAATGTTAAAGATGGATCAATGATTGCTACTGTAGGAGTAAGTGAATAATCTGCTAGTGGATATTTCTTTTGTTCTTTTGTGTCAGTAATTACCGCAAAAGGTGTTACTTCACTTCCTGTACCTGAGGTAGTTGGTATACAAACTAGTTTCGTTTTTTTACCTAATTCTGGATATCTAAAAGCACGCTTTCTAATATCCATAAACTTTTGTTTTAAATCATTAAAATCAACTTCTGGATGTTCGTAGAATAACCACATTGCTTTTGCAGCGTCCATTGGTGAGCCTCCACCAATCGCAATCAATGTGTCTGGTTCAAAAGACTTCATTAGCTCATAGCCTTTCTTTACTGTTTCAATTGATGGATCTTGTTCTACATCACAAAATAATTGATAAGAAACATGATTTCTTCTTAGTGCTAATTGGTCAGTTACTTTTTTAACGTAACCTAAATCAACCATTGCACGATCAGTAATAATTACAACCTTAGTAACATCATGCATTTGTCTAATATATTCAATTGAATCTTTTTCAAAATATATTTTAGAAGGAATTTTAAACCATTGCATATTATTTTTTCTATCTCCAATTCTTTTAATATTTAGTAAATGTACTGCTGAGACATTATCTGAAATAGAATTTTTCCCATATGAACCACATCCAAGTGTTAATGACGGAATGAATCTATTATAAATATTACCAATACCACCAAATGTAGCTGGTGAATTTACGATAATACGACATGCTTTCATTGCAAGACCAAATAGATCTTTTAATTCTTCTGAATTTGTATGTATTACAGCTGAATGGCCTAAACCATTAAATTCAACCATTTCTTTTGCGAATCTAATTCCTTCTTCTTGATTTTCTGCTTTAATAACCGCTAAAACTGGACTGAGTTTTTCTCTTGTTAATGACTCCTTTTCTCCTACCATCATACATTCAACTAACAAAATGTTAGTTCTTTCAGGAACATCAAACCCTGCTAGTTTCGCTATTGTTGTAGCACTTTTACCTACTATATTAGAATTTAAACTTTTACCATCTGGAAATAATAAATCTTCTAATAATTTCTTTTCATCTATATTACATAAATATGTATGAAGTTCTTTGAATTCTTGTAATGCTTTGCTATAAATATCTTTATCAATAATTACGGCTTGTTCTGAAGCGCAAACCATTCCATTATCAAATGACTTTGATAAAACAATGTCGTTAACAGCTCGTTTGAGATTAGCACTCTTCTCAATATATGCAGGTACATTTCCTGCACCAACTCCAAGTGCTGGTTTACCACAACTATATGCTGCTTTTACCATGCTGTTACCACCGGTTGCTAAAATGGTTGCGATGTCTTCATGATTCATCAATCGATTTGTACTATCTAAACTTGGTGTTTTAATCCACTGAATGCAATTTTTAGGCGCTCCAGCTTTTACCGCAGCATCATGTATTATTTGTGCTGCTAAAGAACTTGATTTTTGAGCATTTGGATGAAACGCAAATATAATAGGGTTTCTTGTTTTTAATGCAATCAATGCTTTGAAAATCGTTGTTGAAGTCGGATTAGTAACTGGGGTTATCGCACAAATCACCCCAACAGGTTCAGCCACTTCTTTAATTCCCGTAATCTCATCATTACTTATAATACCTACTGTTTTTAAATGTCTCATATGATTAATTACATATTCAACTGCAAATAGATTTTTATTTGCTTTATCTTCAAAAACCCCTCTATTAGTTTCCTCAACTGCCGCTTTTGCCAGCAAGCCATGAGCGTCAATTGCTGCAACTGAAACCTTTGCTACAATATTGTCAACAGTTTCTTGGTCTAGAGTTAAAAATCTCTCAAGAGCTTTTTTTCCTTCTAAAACCATTAAATCCACTTCATGTAATGCTTTTTTAGACATAACATATCTCTCCTTTGGTTATATTAAATTTTTGTATAGTTTATTTATGAATTAATAATATAACATTTTTTAAAAATATGAAAGGTCTTTTTAGATGAACACGTTTTCAAATGAAAGTTTTTCATT
>Ga0209075_1000513_pt1 | contig 37954 bp, 37 predicted proteins | sample Stecom2011_FD_187523 | JGI IMG/M metagenome (GOLD analysis project Ga0209075, IMG submission 187523) | Agricultural soil microbial communities from Utah to study Nitrogen management - Steer compost 2011 (SPAdes) (version 2) | ecosystem: Environmental > Terrestrial > Soil > Agricultural land...
AGAAAACGGCTAGCGCGCATGATAAGGTTCCGTTGCTGTCTGAAACTATGGCTTTAACGCTCAGTAGGGAAAGCCCGATAAAGGCAGCTATTGTAAGGAGTGCACCGCAAGCAGTACAGACTTGGGGCAGAAGGCCCACATCAATAGTGTTCCCTCTCCCCAGGAGGGAGAGGGGAGAGAAGTGCTCGAATCGAAATATAGGAGACAAGCAGTGCCACTAACCGCAAAAGAAATACAAGCCATCATCCGGGAAGGGGTTCCCATGGCGGAGGATATCGACTTTCGGGTGGATGAGGTGAGTGCCGAGCGGGCTGTTGCCCGGGTGCCGTTTTCGTCCCGTCTGGTTCGTCCCGGCGGCACCTTGTCGGGCCCGACCATGATGGCCCTGGCGGATGCGGCCATGTATGCGGTGATCCTTGCAGCGCGGGGACGGGTGGAAATGGCGGTCACCAGCAATCTCAACATTAACTTTATCCAGAAGCCACAACCGGTGGATCTTGTCGCGGAAGCGATACTATTAAAACTTGGTAAGAGACTTGCTTTCTGTGAGGTGAGGCTCACCTCTGAGGGCAGCCCAGACTTGGTCGCGCACGTTACCGGAAGCTATTCGATCCCTCCCCAAACAGAGTAAAAGGCCGGCTCCAGAAGGGCTTTGCGGCAAAGGCGAGATTGAATTCTGTCTATCTTAACCTCAGCATGATTCCAGAGTGACGAAAGTTTGAACTGTGTCACACATTGGTGGTGCGGTCATCGTGACATCTCGTCATGTGCCGGTGCTGTCTATGGTCTGGTATGAGGTGGTATCAGGTATGACAAAGCGAACAGAGAGTCGATCAGGGGTTGTGATTGAGCAACGCCGGACTCCGGTTCAGGAACGTAGTAAGGACCGGGTGAACTTGATTCTTTCCGTTGCCGCGGAGGTCATCAGCGAAGTAGGAGTGGAGGGCGCCAAAACCTCGGAAATCGCCCGGCGAGCGGGCATCTCTTTGGCTTCTTTATATCGTTATTTTCCCAACAAGTCGGCTATCGTCAAGGCAATCGCCGAGCAGCATATCGAGAAGCTGGACAAGCAAATGAAGAGCTTTGTGCAGGACTTCGACCTGGAGCATGGCTTTGACCAGCTAATTGATACCTATGCGCGCTTCTATCGGGAAGAGCCGGGCTATAAGGAGATTTGGTCTGGTGTGGAGGCTATGCCCGAGTTGCAGGAGCTGGATCTGGGTCAGCTTTATGATAATGCGCAGGATATTTCGGAAAAGGCCCGGGAAGTGTTTCCCAGAATGGATCAGGATCGCTTGTGGCTGATCTGTGTAATGTTGCCCCGGATCTGTAGTGGTACCCTGCGCCTGGCCATGAACATGGATGAGCCCAAAGCGGCAATGATGCTGCAGGAGCTCAAGTTGATGCTGAAAGCATATTTGAGGGAAAAAGGGGCACGGCAGAAATAAGCGCTGCCTTGGATCCGGGTTTGCCGGTTCCACACTGGGAACCCCGCCTTTTGCTTGAGGATCAGAATAGGGGGACCCGCAGGTTCAGGCCGAAGGAAAAGAACTTGGCCTTTTCATAATCCAGCCGGTCGGCCATAAAGACAAATGACAGCCAGGGATGGCCAATTCGCAGGCCAAATGCATCCACCCTGGGTTCCGCAAGGAGAGCCAGCTCCCAGCGACCGATGGAATAGGCAAGGGACGGGAAGACAAAGACCCGGTCCGGCTCCAGATACAGCTCCAGGGGAACGCTGAAGTTACGGTAGTGGAAACTGCCGCCTAGCAGGGCTCTGGGGGTAATCCGCTGGCGAAAGGAACTGCTGGTTTCCTTGCCTCGCACAGACGCTTCCTTGTAGCGCTCAAACGGATCTTCCGTGACTTCCGGCTCCGCATCTGCCGTGGCCACAGTGCGGGGAGCATCCCGCCAATGGATATAGGAGATCAAGTCGTAGGTCTGGAGGTGGAAGCGCCAGTGATGGCTGGGGCGCCAGTCCACGGCAATATCGAAGGTGTAGCCCGTCCCCCGGATCTTGTCCCCACCCAGGTTCCGTTCAAAGATGAAGTCTTCATCATACCGATAGTCCAAGTCGAGCCGACCGCTATAGATATCGTTGCCGAAAAACTGCGCCTCGCCTTCTATCTTGCCGTCCAGCAGGCCGTTGGCAAAAAGCAGGGAGACCGACGGTGTGACGTTCAGGTTGTCTCGTATCTGCCAGTCGTAGTGGACGGCGAACCCCTGGCTGCGCTGATGCATGACGTCAAGGTACACGTCATAGTTGCGGGGAGTATTAGGGCGCTGTCCAGCTCCTTCTTCTTCATAGTAAAAGCGGGCCGTATCTTCACTGAACTCCAACCGGTAGTCGTAGCGGGCCAGGTAGCCGATTCGCCAATTCTTCCAGCGAAATCCCAGTTCAAATCGGTTGTAGGTGAAGGCCAGCTCGCCATTGGTGAAGTCGATGGGCTCATTGTCGATGATCTGGTCAATGGGGGCGATTTCACTGAAAGTGATGGTGTCCAGCTTGGTGTAGACCCCATAGTCTGCGCTCTGGGCGAAGACCGGCAATAACCCCAGAGCCAAACAGAAAGCCCGCAGCGGGTTAAAGGGGGGGAGTCTGTTAAACAAATAAAGCCGAGGGTGCAGCGGCGCTGATCCTTGCGCCGCTGCCTGTGGCTGAACACTCTTCATATTATTATGGCCAGGTGTAGGTGGGTCGGTCGGCTCGGCCGGTTGTTATTGTAGGGTTTCGAATTGGCCGTCGCTGTAGGTCACCTTGAGCAAGCGGTTGTCCAGCATTTGCAGGGAACCGACGTTTTTACCTTCTGCCAACAGAGTCCCTTTGATGTTCTTCAGCGGGTTCTTGCAGTTGCGTAAGGGACGGTCACTTGAGGCTTCACAGGCCACATCCATTTTCAACTTCGCGCCATTTTGGTTAATCAAGCTGAAAAGCTGGGTAGGACTTTGTAGGTCAGTGCCACCTGAGTAATCGTAGCGCAGGGTCATGGAGCGCCAATCGCTGGCCAGGTTGGAGCTTAACCGCAGCTCCGCCGAGGCTTCCCGGTAGCCGGTACGATCCAGGGAGACTGACACCCAGCTACTCTCCCGGCCCGGGATACCTTCCTCAAACAGCAAAGTGGCGGAGAAGCGGGAAAACTGTTCGGGGGTACCGTTGAGCATATCGCCCCAGGTATCAAGGTTCCACTCCCGTATGGCTTCTGTGCTGGTCAGGTTGCCCGGGTTATGGATGTTGAGATAGGCCCGCAACAGCAGGTACTCATCGGTGGCGGTGGTAACCTTGCCAGTGAAGTCCAGGAGCTTCAGGCCGGCGGTGACCGACTTTCCAAGCTGGTCTGCATGCCACCACCCAAACCAGTCTGACAGGTTGGCAGGCTCTCCATAGTGGGGCGTATCAGACATGAGCTGGAGGCTGCCTTCGAAGGTACTGCCGGCCAGGCTTTCGAGCCGGCCCTCGAAACTGAAGTTCAGTGGGCGGACGTCATCGAGATCGTCGGTGTCATCGCTTTCCACCTGGAGGGTGCCAGTCATGAGGTCGCCAGTCGTGCTGTGCAGCGTCCCCTGGAAGGCCAGGCTGCCCTTACGGATATCATTCTTGTGCTTTCCGGTTTTGGAGTATTGCTCCAACTCGCTGCTGAACACTCCCCTCAGGGAGCCATGGTGAGAGCGGAATACACCGTCGGCGATTGTCTGGGCGGAAGGCGTATCGCTGCCGGAGTCCAGGAGCAGGTGCCAGCTGCCTTCATATTGGGTCTGCTGCTCGTCTGACAGGACAATGGTGCTTTCCAGGCTGGAGGTGTGGAGCTGGCTTTGGGCTGTGTGCCAGTCGTCTGAAAGCTGGGCCTGGCCGGGCTTGAGACGATAGTGCCAGCGGGCAGAGGCAATGGTCAGGCTGACGCCCGTGTTGTGATCCAAAAGCTTTCCGGAGAATTGAAACTCCGTCTCGCCCGAGTTGTCGGCGTTGACCTTCTCAATTCTAAGCGTGCTGATGTCGCTGATGACCAGGCCATTTTTGTTAAGTAGTTGGCCCTGCAATTCCACCAGGTCGCCGGAAAGATCCAGGGTCGGGCAGAGGGCGGGCTGGTGAACGATTTCACTGGCCTGCAAGGCCAGGGTGCTGGCGGCCAGGCAGGGGTAGAGGTCGTTCCAAATGCGTTCGAAGACCCGGTTGGACGGCATCCCAAACAGGCGGTAGGCATCCTTCAGTAAAGGGTGTTGTTTTTCCAGGGCGTTGGCAAGTTGCTCCAGGTCCACTAAACGGGCGGAGTACTTGTCGTTGTCGGCGTCCAGTTCTTCCATCAGGCTATAGGCCCAGGAGCGCAAGTCGGAAATCAGGCGCTTGCCTTTGGCCAGCGGATCCAGGAACGGGCCTGGATAATCCCGGTCAGGGGTGGGTAGGGGAACCGGATTTTTGCCATGGCCGGCACCAATGTGCTGGAGAATTCCGAAGCGGGCAATCAGATCGGAAATGGGCCAGCCGGAATGTTCTGGGGTCGCACGTTGTATGGCGGTTTCCGCCAGTTTCATGATTCCACTGAGGCTGAGTTGATGTTGGCCCGGAAGGTGGCCCGGCAACTGGTTGTTGGTGAGAGTTTCGGTAAAGTGCTCCACAGCCTGCTGGTACCCTTCCGGCTGTTGGAAAGCCCAGGAGTTCAGCGCAGTTACAACCGCGCTATGGGCAATCCTGTTCCGGTCTTCGATGGTTTGAGTCGATGAACGGGAGCCAACTGTTCCATGGCTGTGGTCACCTTCCATCCCAAACAGGCTGTTGACCTGGCTTTGGGCCCGCCTGAAGTCAGTCGTGGAGGGAGTGCCTGATCGTTGGGCCAGGGCCCAGGTGGCATGAGTCAGGGGGCTGATGGCGATCGGCGTCTTTTGTCCGAGTTGTTCGGCGGGAACAAAGCTCTGCAACTGGAAGTATCCTGGCCCGGGCTGATAGGTTTCGCCATGGTCAATCAGGCCATTTTGGTTCAGGTCTCCTGCACTGGATGGGGGAAAGGTTCCGCAACCTTCCGGTAACAGGGAATCGCAACGCAGGAGGGTGCTCTCGTCGGTTTCCGCTGTTAGAAGAACAGGCCCGGTATAGTCCAAGGTTAATTGGTAGGTGCCGTCTGCGTCTGTACGGGTGGTGGCGAGTTCTTCGCCGGTATCGGCCCGCACAGCCCGGACAATGGCGTCAGAGGCCACACCATGGGCCACCTGGCCTTGGAGGTTGGCAGGACCAGGTTTGGATCCGTCAGAGGAGGAACCTCCGCCACTACAGGCCGCAAGTCCGTAGAGGAGAACCAAAGCGCTTGCACAGAGAATGGTTTTATTGTGGTTCATGAGATCTCCTTCCTTGATCCCGAAATACCGATCCATACGAGACAAATACTATTGTTCGCCTGTAACCACGTCTAAGGAATCAGCCCATTAGGCATTGATTTTGTGGGCCCATTGTCAGCATTCGCCATGGGTTTGAAGGCAATGATTGAAACGGACGACCAAACAGAGTATTCCTGCACACAGATAGGTGATGGGCTAATAGGTAGGTAGTGCAATGGATATCGAGCGGTTGATGGTGGCGGCGGAGCAGGGGAATGTTGGTGCCCAAACCCTGTTGGGCATGTTTTATCTGGACGGAATTGGGGTGGAGCGCAGTTATCCGCTGGCCCTCCGCTGGCTGTCTAGTGCGGCAGACCAGGGGGCGCCCCGTGCCATCGTGAACCTGGGAGCCATGTACGAGCAAGGGCTGGGAGTGGAGCAGGATATGGATGAAGCCATCCGGCTGTATGAACAGGCGGCAGGCCGTAACGAGTTTATGGCGTTTATCCTCCTGGCTCGTATCCATGTGGATGGCCGGGGCCGGTTGGCAGACCAACGCAAGGCCGCTGAATGGTACCGGCAAGCTTTGGCGCTGGAACATGCGGGGATGGAGTCTCCAGAGCTGGATGAGGCCCGGCAGTTTTTGCAGAAAACCGGTCTGGATCGGGAGCATTGATTCCCATGGAGCAGGACCTGGTAGAGCAATGGGCCAATTTGTCGGTAGCCGAGGCCATTGCCATGCAAAAGGAGTTGGCTGTACAGGTTGTTCGCCAGGATGAGCTGGGGCAGGTGACAACGGTGGCGGGGGTTGACGTGGGATTTGAAAGTGACGACACGGCACGGGCCGCCATTGCCGTGCTGGGGTTCCCGGATCTGCAGTTGCTGGACTATGCCATTGCCAGGGCTCCGGTGAACTTTCCTTATGTTCCGGGGCTGCTTTCCTTCCGGGAATGCCCGGTTATCCTACGGGCGCTGGACATGCTGAAGGTGGAGCCTGACCTGCTGTTGTGCGATGGAATGGGAATCGCTCACCCGAGACGGCTGGGCATTGCCTCCCATATTGGCCTGCTGACCGGAAAGCCCACCATCGGGGTTGGAAAAAGCCGGTTGACCGGCACCCACGGCCCAGTTCCCGAGAAGCGAGGAGAATGGACAGCGCTAATGGACAAAGGCGAGCAGATTGGGGCGGTCTTGCGCACCCGGGAGGGAGTCAAACCCCTCTACATCTCTCTGGGCCATCGCATTAGCCTGGCTACCGCACTGGATTATGTGATGGCCTGTACCACTAAATACCGTTTGCCGGAAACCACCCGCTATGCGGACGGCCTGGCTTCAGGGCGCGGGCAGCAGTGGCTGGCCAAGCAGCAGGCGTTGCTGGATCAAGGGAAGCTTTAGTCTGGTATTGGGGGCAGACAGCAAGCCCTGTTGGGCTTATAATGCGCCCCAACGCAGGAGAGTGAGGAACCATCCTCCGCCGAAGGCGCAAACTCCCATAATCGCTCAGGCACAGGCACTGCGTTCACAATCAATAGATACGCTATCTGGAGAGAGGCCGTCGAGAGCGGCCCACCGAAGGGGCAAAGCAGTCAGAGGACTGTGTAAACTCTCAGGTACAGGGGACAGAGGGAGTAGCGTAAGAACCTGGTTTTGCGGGAATGGCCTGAGGCCCCTGCAAAAATCCGGTTCTGTGTTTAGTAATTACCCATAACAGAAGCAGCGGCTTTGGTACGGGCCTCATCCGGGTCGAAAGTCGCCTTTTGGGTTATGGGATAGTTACCTATCGGAGTCCCCCCTGTGCTGACCTATATCTATGTGATTGCCATTACTGCTGAAGCCATGTCCGGAGCCCTGGCCGCGGGCAGACGCCGTATGGACATGTTTGGGGTCGGTCTGATTGCCTTTGTAACCGCGCTGGGTGGCGGAACCGTGCGGGATATGGTCTTGGGCAACTATCCGATCACCTGGACCCAACACCCCCCTTATATCTACCTGACCATCCTGGCTGGCCTGTTTACCATGGCTGTAGCCCGCTATATGCACCATTTGCATAAGATCTTCCTGGTGCTGGATGCCATGGGGCTGATCGCCTTTACCGTGATCGGCTGTAACGTTGCCTTGCGGCTGGATTACTCCCTCCCGGTGGTGATCATGGCCGGTATGATGACGGGCATCTTTGGCGGTATCCTGCGGGATATTCTTTGTAACCGGGTACCGGTTGTGCTTCAGCACGAGCTCTATGCCAGTGTGTCCCTGGTGGTAGCCATACTTTATCTGAGTATGCTGGCGCTTGACATAAACCATGACCTGAACCTGCTGATTTCCTTTGGCTTAGGCTTGGCCATGCGACTGGCGGCGATTCGCTGGTCCTGGTCGTTGCCGGTGTTTCATTACGCGCCAGGGCGGTGGAAAGATTAATTGTAAGAGGCCTCGTCCACGAATTAGGGCGGGCATTTAGAAGGTTCCGGCTTGGGGCTCAGTTCCCCTTTTGCAAGTGAAGGCGGGTGACAGAGGTGTGGCTAACACGTTTGTCACCCGCCTTTTTTTGCGGAACAATAGCGGCCTCGGATAAAACAGTACAAAGAGACACATTATGAGTAACCTGGTCAGCTATGAGTTAAACGGGAAAGTCGCGGTCATTACGATCCAGAACGGAAAGGTCAATGCGCTCTCCCATGAAGTGTTTGGGCAGTTGAATGCGGCCCTGGATCAGGCTGAGCAAGACAAGGCAGTGGTCGTGCTGACCGGCCAGCCCGGGATTTTTTCTGCCGGCTATGATCTGAAAGTCATGAATGAAAGCCCGGAAGCGGCCGGTGCCCTGGTGAAAGTGGGTTCCACCTTCGCCAAGCGTTTGTTGTCGTTCCCGACACCAGTGGTGTCCGTCTGTACCGGCCATGCGGTTGCCAAGGGGGCCTTTATCCTGCTGTCTTCCGACTTGCGGATCGGCGTGGAAGGACCCTTCAAGATCGGTCTGAACGAAGTGGCCATTGGCATGATCATGCACCACGCCGGTATTGAAATCGCCCGCAACCGCCTGTTGCCCCAGTACTTCCAGCGCTCGGTGATTAATGCGGAAATGTTTAGCCCGGAAGATGCGGTGAAGGCGGGATTCCTGGATATCGTAGTACCCGCGGAAGAACTCAAGGCGCGAGCCATTGAAGAGGCCACCAAGCTGACGCAACTGGATATGCGGGCCCACCACCTCACAAAACTGAAGGCCCGTGCTGGTTATTTGGAGGTGTTGTCAAAAGGCATCGAGCAGGACGCGCTGGACCTGGGATTACGCTAAATAGCTATCCCATAGCCTAATAGCGAGCTCCTAACCATATGGGCGGCTTTTGGGTGTGTTGGGCATGGGCTCCAGAGCCCGGCCCACCTGACCCAGGAGCCGCTCATGACCGTTATGATTTAATGCCCAAGTGGCCCGACGCTGATAGTCCAAGGGAATCGAAGAGGAGCCAAGGAACATGCTCATCGTACATCACTTAGAAAACTCCCGCTCACAGCGGGTGCTCTGGCTGTTGGAAGAGCTGGGGCTGGAGTACGAAGTCAAGCGCTATCAGCGGGATCCCGAAACCATGCTGGCGCCGCCGGAACTGAAGAAGGTTCATCCGCTGGGCAAATCGCCAGTGATTGAGGATGAGGGAAATATCGTCGCCGAGTCCGGCGCCATCATCGAATATCTACTGGACCGTTACGGGCAGGGGCGCCTGCGTCCCCAGGCGGGGACTCCCGAGCGGTTGCGTTTCACCTATTGGCTGCACTATGCGGAGGGTTCCGCTATGCCGCCGTTGCTGCTTAGCCTGGTGTTCCTCAAGATGCCAAAGGCTCCCATGCCGTTCTTTCTCCGGCCCGTGGTGAAGGGGATTGCGGACAAGGTCATGAAAGGATTCGTCAATCCTCAGTTACGTCTGCATCTCGACTACATGGAAGCAGAGCTGGGCAAGAGCACCTGGTTTGCCGGCGATGAGTTCACGGCAGTCGATATCCAGATGAGCTTTCCGGTGGAGGCAGCGGCAACCCGTAGTGATCTGGTGGCCCAACGGCCCAACCTGAAGGCGTATCTGGAACGTATCCATGCCCGGCCGGCGTATCAAAGGGCCCTGGAGAAGGGCGGCCCATTCAAGCTGTTAACCTGAGTGAACCTGCCCAGGGCAACCCTTTTTTGCCAGGGATGACCCTGGGGCTCTTCAATCCATCAGCTCCTACCAAAGCTTCGGTATGCTGGGTGGAATCCAGTCTTCCCCAAACAGGTCGTCCAGGATCGGAAAACTATCCCAGCGATCCGTATCATCGGGCTCTGGCTCTGGCTCTGGCTCTGGCTCTGGCTGAGGCTGAGGCTGAGGCTGAGGCTCCGGTTTGGGTTTAGGTGTAGGCTTCGGTTCCGGTTTAGGTTCCGGTTTAGGTTCCGGCTTGGGTTTAGGCGTAGGCTTCGGCTTGGGTGCTGGCTTCTCTCCGGGGTTATCGGGCGTGGGATGATCATTGCCGTTATCATCCGGTAATCCATCGGTGGGCGCCCGAGGGGTATCGTCCTGTCCCGGCTTTTCGCTGTTATCGGGAGTGGTCGTGTCAGAGCGGGGAATCAGGCCTGATAGGTCAATGTTACGGTCAATCTGGCTACAGATGGGCCGATCATAGGCGTCAATGACACAGGCCTTGATTCGCAGCCGATCATACAGCCGAGACAATTGCACCTGCTCACCATCGCACCAGAAACCGTGGGCATAGGTGCTGCAGGTTTGGGTTCCACTATTGCCGCAGCCCCACTGCGCCTCTGCCTGCTTGCTACAGGTACGCTGGAACAGGAGCTGGGGTTGCAGCCTTGGGGAGGCCTCGCCCAGCTCCTGTGCTTCGGCGACCGCCTCTTCCACACCTTCATCGGTCAAATACCATTGAACCACGTATTCCCTGTTGGGGCTTGCGTATGAGACATTCCAGGAGAAGCTGACCTCAGGCGCTTGTGTATCGAAGACGATCAGGTTTCCACTGCTGACAGCAGTGTTGTTGAGGCGGATGAAGCTGATCAGATCCTCATCCTCTCGGGAGCAGCCGGTCATCAACAGGGGAAGAAGGGCAACTGCGAGTCCCAGGCGCCATACCATTTTAGTCCCTCCAGACCCAAAATCCGCTGTAAGCCGGAATCTGTTTCAGCTCCTCCACCTTCTGTTCATACAGCCGTAGCTGGATATCCTGTTTGGAGGAATAGGCTTTCCAGGCACCATCCTGATAGGCCCAGACCGCGTTGTAGTGGTCGAAGAGCTTCATGTTTTTAATGGTGCGGGCGGTGCCCAGCAGTACCCAACGGCCCTTGGCCTTTTGAATGCTTTTTTCGAGCTCGGCTTCGGTTTCCCGGTCGGGATCATTGCTATTGCCATTGTTGCCGTTATTGCCCCACCAGAAACGGTTTGGCTCTGCCATTGCCTGGTTTGGTGCGCCAGATGAAGGGGGCGGAGATGAGGAGGCCACAAACGCGCACGCCTCGATGCGGGCATTGCCATTCTGGATCTGCAGTCCCTGCCCATTGCTGACCAGGGTGAGGCCCTGCAGGGTGAACGTGCCCCCGGGCTGGCCGTTACCCAATACCAACACTTGTTCGGCGCCTCCACCGTCGAGGATGAAGGAGCCGGAATCCGCGGAGTCGCCGATCAGGGATAGGTTATGCCCGTGGGGGCTCTGGTAACGGAATGGGCCGGCCTCGCCCGTTGTATAGGTGCCGGGTGCCAGGTAGATGGTGTTGCTTTCATTGTTTTGTTGGGCGTCAACTAGGGCTTGGCGCAGCTCCTCTGGAGTGTTGACCAGGTAGATCTGGGCCAGGCTGGCAGTGGGTAAGCAGCAGGCTAAAAGCCAAAAGCAGAAAGAAATGGGAAAACTATTGGTCATGGCTCACCGGTATGCACCGCTCCTTGTGGACAGGTTCAACTGGTTGCCAGAGGCAGGTGTCACTATCCGGCTAGTGTCACTTTTTAAAACTCTTGGAAAGCCAGGGCCTGTGTAGTAATGCCCGTAAGTGACCCTTCCCTGATAGCCTCGGCTTCATGAATTGTTCAGTCCAGGCCTGCCGGAAAGTAGGAATGTGATATGCTTTGTTATAAAAGTGTGATCCAGTTCACAAAAACGCGCTAAGAGCCTTTCCTTGGGGCAAGGGGAGCAGTCCGCTCAGCTGAGCCAGGGACGATACACTTGATCAATCCAGAGCTGGTTGAAGGTACGGCTGTCACGGTAATGGCTGGCCAGGGTCTCGGTCCAGAGCTGGGCTCGTTCCGATAGGCCCCGCTGTACCAACTCCAGCGCCTTGTTATAGACGGCCTGCTGGAAGCTTTGCAGGCTTGGGGATTGCCCGGTGAGGTTGTCAGCCGATACCCGGAACTCATGGCCACAGGCAGCGCTGAAAATCAGTTCCAGGGCTTGGGGGTGGACTTCCACCTGTTCGAACTGGCGCTGTTGCTCTGGGGTGCGTCCATCTGGTGCGTACCAATACCCGTAGTCCTCCAGCTGGCGTCGGGCAGGGCCTGCAACACACCAGTGGGCAATTTCATGCAAGGCGCTGCGGTAATAGTCCCGGGTATAGAAGATACGGGCAGGTTGTTCGTCCGTGGCCGGCTGGTATAGGGGTTCCGGAGCGCCACCGACCAGGATGGTATTGTAGGAGTCACGAAAGCAGTGGTTGAACAGTGACTCAAGGTGTGATGCGGACCAGCAGGTTGTGGAATTGCTCATCGGGATGTTGATACGGCAAGTAGATGGGCGGTGAAATCCATGGTTGATTGGTTTTGCCAGGCAAACTGGCAGAATTGGTCAATCCCCAACGGGGCGGGATAACATAACATGAGTCAGGTGCGAGTCATAGATACAGCGTTAGGCGAGAGGGGAGGAACAGTCAATGAATAGTTCCAGTGACTTGCAAGTCGGGATACAGGACATCGCACCGTTGGGGCTCAAAGATCTGCTCCAGGAAGTCCGGTGTATTCCCGAGCTTGCCCGGTTGGCACTGCAATGGCGGCAGGTGCGCCCTTCTTCGGGCGATGCGGGGCAACCCGTGTTGCTGTTGCCGGGATTCGGCGCGTCGGACTGGATGATGGAACCCTTGCGCCGCTACCTGATTCGCCATGGCCACCGGGTCTATCGTTGGGGACTGGGGCGCAATCATGGACGGCTGGGAGAACTCCTGCCAGCTTTGCGCCAGCGGATTCAAACGATTGTGGAAAAACGGGGCGAGCCTATTCAGGTGGTGGGCTGGAGCCTGGGGGGCTATATGGCGCGAGAAATCGGCCGGGATCAGCCGGATTGGTTCCGGCATATCGTGACTCTGGGCAGCCCGGTTTTTGGCGGGGCCAAACACACGGTATTCCACAACTTATACCGGCGCCAGGGAATTGATCTGGATGCCATCGCGGCTCGGATTGAAGAGCGGTTTAACACTCCTCTCCAGGTTCCGGTGACGGCGATTTATACCAAAACCGACGGAATCGTGTGCTGGCAGGCCTGCCTGGATCACTATTCACCTCAGGTGCGCCACCTGGAGGTCAGCGGCTCCCACACGGGCCTGATCTATAACCCGGATACCATCAAGCTCGTCGAGCAATGTGTACGGGAGATGGCTAGTATCCCCTAATCCAAAAGGTAGCGCTGTAGAACAAAAATGGGTTTAGAAATTGCGAATGTGCAATTTTCTGCTATAGCTGTAAGGATAAAAATAATCACCGCTATGGATAAAAAAATATACCGCTGCGTCATAAACTTCATGTGGCTGTGTAACCAAGCAAGGATCCTGGAAGCGGAGTTGTGGCCAGGCCGTCATGGGCTTGGTCGGGGTCATTAAGGGACTATTGCTATGATGCACCGGCTTCGTACAGATTTTCATCTGTCGGTAATTACCCTCCTGGGCCTTTGTGCCATCGTCGGTGTTCTGCCTTTTGCCATTTACCGGTTTTGGGTTGGCTTGTACGTCACGGGCATAATCGATTCGGCAATCGTGGCCGGTGTCGTCTTTGCGGTGATCTATGCCTGGAAAACCGGAGATACCTCCCGTACCGGTTTATTCCTCGCCATCGTGACCTGTGGCGGCGCGGTGGTGGCCACCCATGTGGGCAGTGCTGGGTTGTACTGGCTGTTTCCCACACTATTGACCAGTTTCTTTTTGATTAGGCCAGAGCTTGCCGTGGTGGTGAATGCGATCGCGGTGGCTTTGCTGACCCTGGATGGCAGTGCCTTTGCCTCCAATGTTGACCGTTGGACCTTTGTGGCGTCCTGTATGGTCGTTAGCCTGTGTGCCTATATCTTTGCCCAGCGCACCGAGACCCAGCGGGTGCAGCTGGAAAGGTTGGCCACGAGGGATCCGCTCACGGGCGTGCATAATCGCCGGGTGATGGAAGCTGAGTTGCAGCTGGCGGTGAATTCCCAGCGACAGACCGGCATGAGTTTCGGGCTGATCATGCTGGATCTTGACCACTTCAAGCAGATTAACGACCGCTATGGGCACAACATTGGCGACCAGGTGCTGATCCAGCTGGCCAAGCTTGTGCTGGACTGTACCCGGCGGGCAGATCACCTGTTCCGTTTCGGGGGAGAGGAGTTCGTTCTGCTTTTGACGGGAGCTGATGCCGATGGTATGAGGGCGGTTGCCGAGAATATTCGCCATCGTATCCAATCCGAATTAAAGAGCCCTGGCGGGCAGGTAACGGCGTCCCTGGGGTGTGCATTACTGGCGCCTAATGAAAGCTGGCCGGCCTGGCTCAAGCGGGCAGATTCGGCCCTTTATCGGGCCAAGGCCCAAGGGCGTAATTGCGTCATTATTGATTCAGGCGAGGAGCACCATGCCGAGGAGTCCAGGACGAACTCGTCGGCCTCGGGGATATCGGTAGCTCCCGACGCGGGCCCCGTCTAAGCCAAAACAAGGCGGCCCCTGCCTACGCCCCGCAGTTAGCAGGGCTTGAACCCACCAGCTTGCCTTGCTTGGGGGGCTCCCGTAAGCACGGGTCCCTTCCGCAATCGGTCAGAATAAACTGCCGTCCCTAATGGCTCGGGGTTGTGCCTGAGGCAGATAAAGCCCGGTTCAACGGGCCGCTGGCCAACGGCTCATATCCGGAAACAGAAAGTGAGCCAGCCGGATGAAGCGGGCCAGATTGCGTTTACTCCTGTCTTTCCCTTGGCCGAAAAAGGTTCATTCCATTGTAAAGTTCTGCGCCTCAGGACGCTGAAACCCTGCGCCCATTGAGGAAAGTCCTTGTAGGCAGCCCCAGAGGATTGTCTGTAAAGTTGCCCCCATGATGAGAAGAACCGGGAGAGTGTGAGTGGCAAGTCAGGGTAGTCAAACGCAGGGTGATCCGGAAATCAGGCGTGGCCGGGACAACATCAGCATAGGAGCGCTTACGTTCCTGCTCGCGGGCTTGGCCATGGTGGGCCCCTTCAGTATTGACACCTATTTGCCGTCCTTCCCTTCCATTGCTGGCGAATACGGCGTCGAGCCCCTACTGGTCCAGCAAACCCTCAGTGTGTACCTGTTTTCCTTTGCGGCCATGATGTTATTTCATGGCGTGTTGTCTGACACCTTTGGGCGCCGTCCCATCGTGCTCTGGGCGCTCGTGATCTATACCCTGGCATCTTTGGGAGCAGCCTTTGCACCAAGTTTCTCCTGGCTGCTGGTATTCAGGGCTGTGCAGGGGGCTTCGGCCGGTGCCGGCATGGTGATTGGCCGTGCCATTGTGCGTGACCGGCTGGCCACGGCCCAGGCTCAGCGGATGCTCGCCAATATGACCATGCTGTTTGGGGTGGCGCCGGCGATTGCTCCTATTCTGGGTGGCTTTCTCGAGAGCTGGTTTGGCTGGAAGGCGGTCTTTCTGTTCCTTTCCGCCTTCGGTCTTCTTAACTGGATTTTCTGTCTGCGATTGTTGCCGGAAACCTTGCCGCCACCGTCGCGCCAACCCTTGAACCTGAAAACGATCCTGCATAACTACGCCACTGTATTGAGCCGTTCCCGGTTTCGCCGGCTGTCTTTGGCCGTGGGCCTGGGTTTCAGTGGCTTTGGTCTCTATGTGGCGTCGGCTCCCCACTTTGTGCTGGATATCCTGCAGCTGCCGGAGACGGCGTTTGGATGGCTGTTCGTGCCTTTGATTGCGGGGATGGTGTCGGGGGCCTGGACATTGTCCCGGTTTGTGGGGCGGATCAGCTCCCTCAAGATGATCCGTATCGGCTACACCCTGATGACCACGGCCGCTTTGCTCAATGTCAGTTACAACTGGCTGTGGGAACCGAGCCTGCCTTGGGTGGTGTTGCCTTTGACACTCTATACTTTCGGCCAGGCCTGGGTTACCCCCAACGTGACGTTGCAGATTCTGGATATCTTTCCCCGGATGAGAGGCATGGCTGCCTCACTGCAGTCTTTTATCCAAACCTTGATTTTTGGGCTGGTGGCGGGGTTGATCGCTCCCATGCTGTTCGGTGGCGGGTTGCAACTGGCCATGGGAGGGCTGATTGCGGTGTTGTTAAGCATGTTCTGCTACTGGCTGGCCGGGCCCGGTGAGGAATCGGAGGCGGTGAAGGATCCGGCTCCCTAGGAAACCATTTCATCACTTGCCAAGCAGCTTTTGGCCTGGGCTCCGGTGCCTGACCAAAAGCTGCTCGGGATCGTTGTGAGCGAGTTCCCAGTGAGAGCCCCCCCGAGCTTTCCCTTAGGTGCTGATAACAATCCGCAGCGCCTGAAGCTGCATGGAAGCTCGGGCAATGGCCGCGCTACTCTCACGGATCTGGTTACGGAAGAACTCGATCTCTTCGTCGCGGATCGATGGGTTGATCCGTTGCAGAGCCTCTAGCCGCTGAACCTCGCCGTTCAGGCTTTCCTCCATGCGCTCAATGGCTTGCTTCAGGATTGCTGGCAGTTCGGCTGAGGCGTAACGTTGCGCGTGAAGCACCATCTTCTCGGCCTCGGTTCTCACCTGGGCCACGATGGCCTGACCTGTACGCCGCTTGATATCCTGGCACAGCTCATTGAGCTGTTCATGGGACAGCAGCGGGGTCAGGTTCTTGCCGCTGACATCCACTAGGACACGGATCGGTTTGCTCGGCAGGAAGCGTTCCAACTGCAGGAATTTCGGCGCCGCATACTGGACGGAAAAGATCGCCTCCAGCAGCAGAGTGCCCGGGTTGATTCCCTTGACACTCATGGTGGCCAGAGCCGCATTGCCCAGTTCGGTGCTGAGGATCATGTCCATGGCTTCGGTCACCATGGGGTGCTCCCAGCTGAGGAAGTCCATGTCTTCCCGGGACAGGGCCAGGGTACGGCTGAAAGTGACCGTATTGCCTTCGTCCCGCAGCTTCGGGAAGTGGCTGGTCATCTGCTCCGACGGACGCAATACCAGGGCATCCTGGGAATGGAGTTCGTGGGCGACCCCATGGAGATCCCACACTCGCTCCATGTACTCTTGTAGCTCGGGCGTGTTTTCTTCTGCCTCAATCTGGGCAATCAAGGCTTCGGCCTGGGGACGGTTGCAGGAGTTCATTTCCAGCAGACGGTCCCGGCCGGACTGGAGCCGCTGGCGCAGCTCCTGGGTCTGGGTAGCCGTTTGAGCGATTAGGGCGTCCAGGTTAGCGTCAGGGGCCTGCAGCTGTTGCATGAGCTGATCTGCCACCGACTCATAGACGGCCACACCTACGGCGTTACTGGTGGCAAAGGCATCCAGGCCCTCCTGATACCAGCGGAACAGGATTTCCTGGGCCGTCCCCTCCAGATAGGGCACATGGATCTGGATGGCTTCCTTCTGGCCGATCCGGTCTAGACGGCCGATTCGTTGCTCCAGGAGATCCGGGTTCAGGGGCAGGTCGAACAGCACCAGGTGGTGGGCGAACTGGAAGTTACGTCCCTCGCTGCCGATCTCCGAACACACCAGAGCCTGGGCCCCTTGTTCCTGTTCGGCAAAATAGGCGGCGGCCCGATCCCGTTCAATGATGCTCAGCCCTTCGTAGAAGGCCGCGGTACGGATACCGGCCCGCAACTGCAGGTGTTGCTCCAGGGCAATGGCGGTTTCCGCGTGGGCGCAGATTACCAATACCTTGGCGGGTTTGACGGACTTCAGCAGGGTTTGCAGCCAGGCGACCCGTGGATCTTGTTCCACCCAATCTTCCGGGTTCAGGCCAACTTCCGGGTAAAGTCCTTGGGTGCCGAAGCGGTGCTCGGCCGGATACAACTCCGGACAGGGCAGGGGCGATGGCTGCAACTGGCGCTCGGGAAAGCCCTGGATGGCGGCGCGGGTATTGCGAAACAGCACCCGACCGGTGCCATGGCGATCCAGTAGCTTGCGGATCAGTTGATCGGTGTCGATGGTCTCCTGGGCTTCCTCACCCAGGTAGGGGTTGAGCTTTTCCAGCTGGGCGCTGCTGAGGGGGCCTTCCTGTTGCAGCAGTTCCTGCACCAGTTCGTTGAGTTGTTGGTAATTGGCTTCTTCCTGGCGGAAAGTCTCCAGGTCATGGAAACGGGCCGGGTCGAGCAGGCGCAGGCGGGCGAAGTGGCTCTCCAGACCGACCTGTTCCGGGGTGGCGGTCAACAGCAGGAGGCCTTTGCTGTGCTGGGACAACTGTTCCACGCACTGGTATTCCTCACTGGCCTCGTCAGGAGACCAGCGTAGGTGATGGGCCTCATCGACCACCATGATATCCCAGCCGGCCTCTGCGGCGTGGGCACGGGCTTGGGCATTGTTGGTCAGGAAGTCCAGGCTGCAAAGGATCAGCTGTTCTGCTTCAAAGGGATTGTCATTTTCGCTTTCGATCAGAACCGGTTGGTCGTTCTCGTCCAGTTCATAGTCTGGCTCACTTTCCAGCATGGCCTGATAACGGGCTTCATCGAAAATGGCAAAGTGCAGGTTGAAGCGGCGCAGCATTTCTACCAGCCACTGATGGATCAGGGTTTCCGGCACCAGGATCAGGACGCGGCTGGCGCGCCCGGTCTGCAATTGGTAATGGAGAATCAGGCCCGCCTCAATGGTCTTGCCCAACCCCACTTCATCCGCCAACAGAACCCGGGGCGCATGGCGCTTGGCCACTTCAGAAGCGATATAGACCTGGTGGGGCAGGTGACTGGTACGGGCACCGATCAGGCCTTGGGCCGGGGACTGTTGGAGACGGGCCAGGTGGTTCAGGGTTTCTACCCGGAGTTTGTAGGCGGGGTTATTGTCAAACTGGCCACAGAACAGGCGTTGCTGAGGGGTGGTGAACTGGACAAAGCAGCTTAGTTTTACTTCGGACAGGTGGTGCTTGTTGCCGTCTTCGTCGACACCTTCGTAGTACAGCAGGTCTTGTTGTTCCTGGACCGCAGTGACTTCCAGCTCGGTTTCATCGAGAGTCTGGATATGGTCGCCTACCTGGTAGCGGACTCGGGCCAGCGGGGCGTTGTCGGTGGCGTAGGTCCGGTCTTCGCCGGCCGCAGGGAAGGTTACAGTCACTCTTCGGCCTGAGACTTCAGCCACAATGCCCAGTCCCAGTTTTGCTTCAGTATGGCTAATCCAGCGCTGTCCGATCGAAAACTTCATGCTGTACCGTCGACTTGTCTATCGGTGAATGGATATCCGGAGATTGTACGCTCGGCCCGGACCAAAGTAGCAGTCCGCGCCGGCCTGAATTTGGGGGCGCGTATCCTACCATGAAATACAGGAGCTGTTCAGTTTTATGGTTAAGATTGAAGGCGACGGCGAAGTTCGGTGGGGGAGATGCCCTTTCTCTTGCGAAAGGCCCGGGAAAAGCTGCTGTCATTGGTAAAGCCTGCGGCATAGCCGATCTGGCCCACGGTTTTCTGGCTGTTGAGCAGCAGGAACTCGGCATAGTTGATGCGGGCCTCGTTCACCAGGTCTTTAAAGGTATGCCCTTCTTCATTTAGGCGCCGGCTCAGGGTTCTGGCGGACGTATTCAGCTGGGCGGCGACGTCGTCGATTTGCAGGCTTTTGCCGGCGCGCAGGAGCTGCTCCAACATGGAGCGGATCTGACGGGTGAAAGCCGGCTCCTGCTGCAACTCCTGGATCTGCCTTTCCAGCTGCTGCTCGAATTGTTGCATGGTGGCCCGGTTGGAGGTGGTCAACGGCAGCTTAAGGTATTTGCGGGGAATCACGATCTTGTTGCAGGGTTGTCCGAAGAGAATCCGATCCGGATCGGAAAAGGTGCTGTAAGCACTGGCCGGAAACCGGGCCTCATGGATCAGGTGAATGGCCAGCAGCGGAATGTCGGGACGGATATAACGGCGGATACTGTTGAAAGCTCCGAGCACGGTTTCGGTGAGGGTTTCACTGACGGCGCCAAAGTCGCAGCGTGGCCGGAAGATCAGGTGCAACTCATTGCCCATCTCTACCTGAGAAATCTCATAGGCGGGTACCACGACCGGATAAAATTTCAATGCCGCGTTCAAGGCTGCCTGCAGGTTGGGGGAGGTGAGCACTACCACGCCCAGGGTACCGTGGGCGGTCATGGGAAAGTGTTCCAGCAACTGGGCGGACAGCGGACGAGCCGGGTCGGCCAGTTCCTCGCACACCAGCAATAGCTGCTTCAATTGCTGCCCATCGATGGTAGCGCCAGGCATTTCCAGTTCCAGCTTGTTCAACTGGCAACGTTCATACAGATGCTCAGCCGGGAAGCCACGGCCAACAACCAACGCCTCGAACACCTCGACGTATTGGGCGGGGAATCGAAATAGGGTGAGGGGATCGCTCATTTTTCTGGTTATCGTTCTTGCTGATCCGCGAATGGCTGAACCGGCTGGCTCGCCGGATGGCGTCCAATGGTACTGGCCCGGACAGGTTCAGACAAGGGAGGGCCTGGCGGGAAATGCACAGACCTTGGCCGCACCTGTCGACGGTGCTGTCCTAATCTGTCTTTCATCACGATTCTGTATGGGAGATGGAGATGTCGTTATTGGGCAAACTGCTGGATTGGACCTTCGGTACAACGTCTGCCCCAACGGTGGTCAGGGACGCCAGTCAGCGTCTGGCGAATCAGCGTGCCTGGGAGTCTGTGTCAGGGCCTGCGAAAAGGAAAACTGCGCCGCCCGCCGCCCGGCTCATGAAAGTCGCCCAGCGGGTTAAAGAGACGAACAATACCCTGTCTTTGTACCTGGAGCCCGAGGATGGTCAGCCGGTCAGCTTTCGGGCCGGCCAGTTTCTGACCTGTTGCTTTGACATTGACGGTCGGGAGCAGCGCAGGGCCTATTCGATTTCCTCCGTGCCAGGGCGTGAGCCGCTGCGAATCACCGTCAAGCGGATTGAAGATGGGCGGGTTTCCTCGTTTGTCCATGAACACTTAAAAGTGGGCGACAGCATTCGCACCTTCGGGCCCAGTGGTGACTTCTGCCTGCCTGAAGGGATGCGCCGGGCGGTGTTCATTGCCGGTGGTTCCGGTATCACACCGATACGGGCGATGCTGGAATGTCTTCATCAACAACAGCCCGAGATACCGGTCACCCTGCTGTACGCCAGCCGGAGTTCGACCCACATCATTTTCCGTCGCGAGCTTGACGCCTTGGCCAAGGGTTGGCCCAGCCTGACCATCCAGCACGTGCTGTCCCGTCCAAGTGCCCGCTGGGAGGGGGCGCGCGGTCGCCTGACTCCGGAGCGGGTGCGGTCGGTGGTGGAGGAAGCGGCTGGCGACACCTACTTCTTTTTGTGTGGCCCTCAAGGGCTTTCGGAAATGGCCGAGTCGGCTTTGTTGGAAGCAGGGGTGCCCCGGGCACATATTTTGACAGAGCACTTTTTGTCCGGAAGTCGTCCTTCCGAACGCCTGCCGGAAGAGCCGCAATCCATTTATTTTGAGCGCGCCGCTCAGGAAGTGGTCGCCCAGCCCCGACAAACCCTGCTGGAGGCCGCCCTGGAGGCAGGGGTGGAACTTCCCTACAGCTGTCAGGTGGGCGGCTGTGGCCATTGCCGAGTCAGGATTGTCAGCGGGGTGGTGGTCACCAATGAACCCAACTGCCTGAGCCCTGAAGAACAGGCCCAGGGCTATCGGCTGGCCTGTCAGTCCTATGCCTGCTCGGAAACCCGGGTGGATGCCTAAGACGAGGTTCTAAACCCATTGCCATCGGGCGAAATGGGCACGGAAAAAAGCAAGGTGGCCTGAAGGTCGCCCAAATGGAGGAATAGCAAATGATACTGGATAAGATGCTCAATGGTGTACCTCAGCCGGCCCGTAACCGGGTTGAGGCCACGTTGGAAAACGTGTCACTGATGCTACAGGTGAAAAACACCAAGGTGGCAGCCTCTCTGGCGCCTTCCGCGGTGCGGGGGTTGTTGTTGCGCCAGGGCAAACGCAATGACGCGGTGAAAATGCCCGCCAGCCATGATGTTCATTTCGACCTGAAGTATGGCCTGGACTTTCCGGAAATGAATGAGCTGTACCGTCGCGCTGTAGCGAACCAGTGGGACGGCGACAAGGATCTGGACTGGTCTACGGATGTCGATCCCATGAACCCGGAAGTGCCCATTATCAATCCGGACTTCATGCCCTTCGACAGGCTGAAGGAATATGGCATCAAGCTCAATGCCAAGGAGATGGCGGAAGCCAACTATGACATGACCTGCTGGATGCTCAGTCAGTTCATGCATGGTGAACAGGGCGCACTCTATGCCTCGGCCCAGGTGACCGAGAGCGTTAAATGGATGGACGGCAAGTTTTACGGCGCCACCCAGGTCATGGACGAGGCCCGTCACCTGGAGGTCTTCTTGCGGTATCTGGATACAAAGCTGGAGAAGTCCTACCAGATCAACGACAACCTGTTTGTGATCATCGACGATCTGCTGACGGACTCCCGCTGGGACGTCAAGTTCCTGGGAATGCAGATCATGGTGGAAGGCCTGGCGCTGGGTGCTTTTTCCACCTTGCACAACAACACCAAGGAGCCATTGCTGCGTCAGTTGCTGAAGTACGTGATCCAGGATGAGGCGCGCCATGTTCACTATGGGGTACTGGCCCTGCGGGAACATATCCGTAATGAACTGTCTGACGCCGAGCGCCGGGAACGGGAGGATTGGGCCTTTGAAGTGGCGCTGCTGATGCGTAACCGCTTTATGGGCCACGAGGTGTATGAAGAAAAATACCAGGGGCTGATGACCCGGCGGCAGTGGAACCGCTTTATCCTGGAGTCGCCGGGCATGCAGCGCTTTAGACATCTGATGTTCAAGCGCCTGATCCCGAACCTGGATTATATCGGGCTGCTGACGCCGAGGGTGCGCAAGCATTATGAGGATGCGGGTCTGTGGCAGTTCGTGGGCGGCAAGAATGCCAGCCAGCTGTCGGAAAAGGACCTGCTGGCGGACCTGAACTGATCATGCCTGCGGTGGTAACCGGAAGACGCACCTATCAGGTTGGAGAGCTGCGGTTTTCTGCCATCGTGGCCGGGCAGGGGCCATTGGTCCTCTGCCTGCACGGTTTTCCGGACAACAATCAGAGCTTTCGCCACCAGATCCCGGCCCTGGTGGCCGCCGGCTATCAGGTGGTGTGTCCGCTGCTGCCCGGTTATGAGGAGTCGTCACAAAATCGGGCTGGCCATTACGACATGGAAACCCTGGCCGACACCTTGGCGGCGCTGATTCGGGCAATCCAGCACCAGCATGGAATTCAAGAGCCGGTGCACTTGATCGGCCATGACTGGGGGGCGATCGCCGGCTATGCCCTCTGCGTCCGTCAGCCTGGGCTGATCCGCTCCTTTGCGGCACTGACGATTCCCTACAACCTGACACTCGGCGGCGTGCTGAGGCAGGCCCGGGGCCAATGGCTTTATTCCTGGTACATCCAGTTCTTCCAGCTGCGCCATGTGGCTGAAAGGGCGCTGGAGTTCCAGGACTGGGCCTTGGTGGAACAGCTCATCAGGTTATGGAGCCCGACCTGGAGCATGCCTTCGGAAACCCGGCGCAGTATCAAGCATACGTTGGCGCAACCGGGAGTGAAGGAAGCAGCACTGGGGTATTACCGGGCCATATTCGGGCTGGCCCGCCGTGAGCGGCGTGCCCGGGCGCTGATGAATGCCTGCATCCAGGTGCCCACCTTGCAACTGCGGGGAGAACAGGATGGTTGTATCCACCCGGATCTCTGGTTGTTGACCCGTGCCGAGAGCTTTACGGGAGGTTTGACGCAACAGCGGGTGGCAGCCGGGCATTTCCTGCACCAGGAAAGGCCTGGCGAGGTTAATGAGATTCTGTTGGATTGGCTGGAGAAGTGGTAATAAAGAGAGGGCGAGCCGCCACGGCGGGGCCGTGGCGGGATCAAGGAACTCAGAGCTCGGAGCGGAGTTGCTCCTGGCTTTGAGCGGCTTTGTAGCCTGGCAGGACCAGGTTCAGCACGATCGCAGTGATCGCAGCGAGGGCGATCCCCTGGAAGGCAAGAGATTCGCCGCCCAGCACCAGTCCGCCGATACCGAACACCAAAGTTACGCTGACAATCACCAGGTTTCTGGGAATCATCAGGTCCACTTGGCGATGTACCAGGGTGTTCAGACCCACGGTAGCGATGGTGCCAAACAGCAAGCAGAGGATGCCGCCCATCACGGGAACGGGAATCGCCTGGAGAGCCGCACCGAACTTGCCTACAAAGGCCAGCAAAATCGCGCTTATCGCTGCCCAGGTCATCACCCGGGGATCGAAGTTCTTGGTCAGTACCACGGCGCCGGTCACTTCCGAGTAGGTCGTATTGGGGGGACCGCCCACCATGGCCGCGGCGGAAGTCGCCAGACCATCTCCCAGGAGGGTGCGGTGCAGGCCGGGCTTTTGGACGAAGTTCTTGCCGGTGACAGAGCTGATCACCACTACATCCCCAATATGTTCGACCACCGGGGCAATGGCGACCGGAATCATAAACAGGATGGCGGCCCACTCAAAGGTGGGGGTGACGAAGTTCGGCATGGCCAGCCAGGGAGCTGCAGCGATCTTGGTGGTGTCTACGATGCCGAACGCGAAGGACAAGCCATAGCCGACGGCCACGCCGAACAGGATGGGCAGCAATCGGAAGATACCCCGTCCCAGAATCGCGACGACGATGGTCGTGAGCAGGGAGGCACCGGAAATGATCAGCGCAGTGCCATACCCCACTAACTCGGTGGCACCATCTCCGGTTTTGCCCATGGCCATGTTGGCGGCTAGGGGCGCCAGGCCCAGACCGATCACCATAATGACCGGGCCAATGACCACCGGTGGCAACAGGCGGTGGATAAAGTCGGTTCCCCTAAGTCTGACCAGCCCTGCAAGGAGCATGTAGAGGACGCCCGCAGCAACCAGGCCACCGAGGGTGGCAGAGAGTCCGAACTGGGTGTTCGAATACAGGATGGGGGAGATGAAGGCGAAGGAGGAGGCCAGGAAGACCGGCACCATGCGTCCGGTGCAGAGTTGGAAGATTAGGGTGCCGATACCGGCGGTGAACAAGGCGACATTCGGGTCGAGCCCCGTGACCAGTGGCATCAATACCAGGGCGCCGAAGGCCACCAACAGCATCTGTGAGCCGGCGAGAGCACGGTGGCCTACTGAAGAAGTATGGCTCATTTTTTTATTGATCCTTCTGTTTGGTTCCGAAAATGCGGTCGCCTGCGTCTCCCAGGCCAGGCAGGATGTAGCCCTTTTCGTTGAGGCGTTCATCGATTGAGGCGGTGTAGAGGTGGACATCCGGATGGGCTTTTTCCAGGTTGGCGATGCCTTCCGGTGCGGCAACCAGAACCAGGGCGCGGATCTCTTTGCTGCCTGCTTTTTTCAGAAGGTCGATGGTGGAGATCATGGAGCCGCCGGTGGCCAGCATGGGGTCGATGATAAGCGCTCGTCGTTGGTCCATCTCGCCCACCAGTTTGTTGAGGTAGGTGCGGGATTCCAGGGTGTCTTCATCACGCACTTGGCCAACCACGCTCACGTGGGCTGCCGGAATCAGGGACAGCACGCCATCGAGCATCCCCAGGCCAGCGCGCAGAATTGGCACGATGGTGACCTTCTTGCCGGCAATCTTCTCTACTTCGATTTCCCCGGCCCACCCCGTAGTGGTATGGGTTTCCAGTGGGAAATCCTTGGTCGCTTCATAGGTTAGGAGGGCGGCAATCTCTTGTGCCAGCTCTCGAAAGGTTTTGGTGCTGCTGCTGGCTTGTCGCATGATCCCCAGTTTATGGCGGATCAGGGGGTGACGAATTTCGTGCACGGGCATGGAGTGGGTCTCCTGACGCAAAAAAAACGGTTTTCGGATAGCCTGCGTATTTTGCAGGGAACTTTCAGGAAGTGCCATGAATATCTGTACAGAATGTCAGGTTCGTTGATGGCCGCCTCCTATCTGACCACTCAAAAACCATTCCGAGAGCAGAAAAGGAGCAAATTTCCCTGGGGAGATTTTGATTTTTCCCTTGCTCTGGGATAATGGCCGCCCATTTCATTCTTGGTTTCCAACATGCGTCTTGACCGTTTCCTCGCAGAAACCACTTCATTGACTCGCTCCATGGCCAAAAAGGCTCTTCACCAGGGCTTGGTCACCGTAAATGGCGAGGTTGTGAAAAAAGGTGATGTTCAAATCACCGATCAGGAAGTGCGCTATCAAGGGCAGGTGCTTAGCCTGCGCGCGCCCCTGTATCTGATGCTTAACAAGCCGGAAGGCTATATCAGCTCCACCGAGGGGGATCTCCATCCTTCGGTGTTGAACCTGGTTCCGCCCGAATGGCGGGAAGGGCTACACCCGGCTGGACGGCTGGATCTGGATACCACGGGCCTGCTGCTGTTGACCGACGATGGCCAATGGTCACACCGGGTCACTTCTCCCCGCAAGGAGTTGGGCAAGATCTATCGGGTTTGGCTGGCGGACGATTTGGGACACTCGGTCGCGGACCAGTTTGCCGAGGGCATCCTGTTGAAAGGAGAAACCAAACCGACCCGGCCGGCGACCTTGGAAGTGGTGTCGTCCCGGGAGGTGCTGCTGCAGATCCATGAAGGCAAATACCACCAGGTCAAGCGCATGTTTGCCGCCGTGGGTAACCGGGTTGTGAAGCTGCACCGGGAGCAGGTTGGTGAGATCCGTTTGGATCCGCAACTGGAGCCAGGTCAGTGGCGGCATTTAACACCTAAAGAAATAAGCTCAGTGGATCAGGGAAGGTTGTAAATGGCCCCGGAGCAACGCGCTGGACAGAAGGTGGTGGTCATTGGTGGTGGCCCCGCGGGCCTCATGGCAGCCGAAGTGCTGAGTGGGGCAGGTATTCTGGTTGACCTGTATGATGCCATGCCTTCCGTGGGGCGCAAGTTCCTGCTGGCGGGTATTGGTGGTATGAATATTACCCATTCCGAACCATTTGACCGTTTCTTGCTACGCTATGGCGCCCGGCAGCAGGCCCTCGAGCCCCAGATCTCCCGCTTCGATAATGAGGGGCTGCGAGCCTGGGTGGAAGGGCTGGGGATTGGCACCTTTGTCGGCTCTTCCGGGCGGGTGTTTCCCACAGACATGAAAGCAGCGCCTTTGTTGCGGGCCTGGCTGAAACGATTGCGATCCCAAGGGGTGCAGTTTCATATGCGCCACCGTTGGCATGGCTTTGCAGAAGCACCGGTACCCGGTGAGAAGTCTTATGTGCTGGCATTCACAGCGCCTGAGGGCGAGGTGAGGGTCGAGGCCGATTGGATTGTTTTGGCCTTGGGTGGCGGGAGCTGGAAACGGTTGGGTTCCGATGGGGCCTGGGTGCCGCTACTGGAGGCACAGGGAGTGACGGTAGCTCCCCTGAAACCTGCCAACTGTGGTTTCGTAGTGGCTTCCGGGAAGGCCGCCACAGGTTGGTCTGAGCATTTTCGGGAGCGCTTTGCCGGACAACCTTTGAAACCCGTGCGGGCCACTCTGGAGGACACCCAGGGCCAGACCCTGAGCAAACAGGGCGAGTTTGTGATTACTGAAACCGGTGTGGAAGGAAGCCTCATCTATGGGCTCTCGGCGGCCCTTAGGAATCGCCTAGAGCAGGCGGGGGAGGCGGTTCTGAAACTGGACCTGGCCCCAGGCCGAACCCTGCAGCAACTTGAGGAAGCCCTCGCTAAGCCCCGGGGTAAGGAGTCCATGGCCAAGCATTTGAAAAAGCGGGCCGGCATCGAAGGGGTCAAGGCAGGTTTGCTGCGGGAGCTGGCCGGCCCGGAGGACCTTGCCGATCCTCGCCGTCTGGCCGCCCTTATTAAAGCCTTGCCCCTGCGCCTGGTCAGCCCCAAGCCCTTGGATGAAGCGATTAGCAGTGCCGGTGGAGTTCCCTTCGAGGCGCTGGACGAACAGCTGATGGTCAGGAATCTGCCGGGTATATTCTGTGCTGGGGAAATGCTGGATTGGGAGGCGCCTACCGGCGGTTATCTGTTGACGGCTTGTTTTGCCACTGGCCGTGCCGCAGGGTTCGGTGTGCTGGAGCGGTTAGGAATGTCCGCCCGTGAATCCTCCTGAATAATGGCCTGTCCCGGCGGCGCTGCTGGTTGTCCTGCAAGGTTTAGCATCCTATGACCAAAGTTCTCATTATTGGCTATGTTTGGCCCGAACCCCGCTCGTCGGCAGCGGGATCACGCATGCTGCAGTTGATTCAGCTCTTCCGTGAGCAGAATTGGCAGGTAGTCTTTGCCAGCCCAGCGGCCCTGAGCGAGCATCGTGAGGATTTGTCCCTGCTGGGTGTGGAAGAGGTGAGCATTACCCTGAACTGCAGCAGCTTTGACCAGTATGTCAGTGAACTGCAGCCGGATATCGTCCTGTTCGACCGCTTTATGATGGAGGAACAGTTTGGCTGGCGGGTGGAAAGCTGCTGCCCCAATGCCTTGCGTGTTCTGGATACAGAAGACCTGCACAGCCTGCGAGAGGCCCGTCATCAAATCTTGAAGGACTGGCTGAAGCAGCCAGGGCAAGCCCTGGATTCCCTGTTCAACCAAGAGCCCGCGCAACTCTTTCGTTACATGAGTTGCCTGGAGTTGGCCCAGCGGGAGTTGGCGGCCATTTGGCGCTGCGACCTGACCATCATGATTTCCGAGTTTGAAACCCAGCTGCTGACCGAGCAGTTTGGGGTGTCGCCGGAGTTGTTGGTGACTTTGCCGTTGCCAGTTGACCAGATTCCCCCGGAATGGAGCGGGTTTAGGTCGCGGCGGAATTTTGTCAGTATTGGTAACTTTCGCCATGCTCCCAACTGGGATGCAGTGCTTTGGCTTAAACAGGAAATCTGGCCCCGTATCCGTCAGGCACTGCCCGAGGCCGAGCTGCACATCTACGGCGCCTATCCGCCCCCCAAGGCCACCGCGTTGCATAAGGCCCGGGATGGTTTTCTGGTGAAGGGCTGGGCGCCGGAAGTGGAGCCGGTCATGGCCCAGGCGCGGGTCTGCCTGGCACCCCTGCGTTTTGGTGCGGGCATTAAGGGCAAATTAGTGGATGCCATGCGCTGCGGCACGCCCAGTGTCACAACGCCGATTGGGGCTGAATCCATGAGTGCCGGCCTGGACTGGTGCGGTGCGGTCGCTATAACGGTCGAAGAGTTGGTGGCAGAAGCGGTGCGGCTGCATGAGGACGAAGGCCTTTGGCGTCAGGCACAACTTCGGGGCCGGGAGATTCTTGAGCGGGTTTATCTGGGGACTGGGGCAGCCGAGTCTGTACTGGAGCGGATTGAGCATTGCCGCAGGCGCCTTTCGGAACACCGCTGCGGAAACTTTATCGGTGCCATGCTACGCCATCACCAACACCGCAGTACCCAATATATGGCCCGTTGGATTGAGGCCAAAAACAGGCTGTTGACCCAAGACACCCCTGCCAGCTAGGTTTGGCCCGCTTCACACGAAGGCATCACCCTGCTGGTAGGATTCGTCATAGGGCACCTCAGCAACAATGCCGTCCACTTGATAGTCCAGAAGAGGGGAGTCCGGAGAGAAACTGCTGCACTGTTCCTCCCGGAGAATTTCATTGATAGCATCCAACGCCTCATTTTCAGTCTCGACATCGAGCATGAGGCGAACTGTCACAATCTTGGCCATGGCACGCACCCCTGGGATATTGGCAGAGCTTGCTTACCATGCTGGAGAAGGGGGGCGGGCCTTTCAATGCCGGCAAGGTTGGACAGGGTTCAGATTTCCCGGTAGATCAGGTGATCTTCCCAGTCCTCTTCCGCAACCTCATCCATACTAAGCATTTGGCCAGCCAAGGAGATGCCCGCTGTATGCACCGCCTTGGGATCGCCGCAAACCAGATGGTGCCAGGCGGGAAGATCCTTGCCTTCGGCTACCAGCCGATATGCACAGGTTTGGGGGAGCCAGTCCAGTTGGGGCACTTGTTCCGGGGTAAGCCGCAGGCAATCCGGCACATGCTTGAGACGGTTAGGGTAGTCACTGCACCGGCAGGTCTTTTGATCCAGAAGCTGGCAGGCAATCCGGGTGTAATAGACCGTGCCGTCTTCTTCGTCTTCCAGTTTTTGCAGACAGCAAAGTCCGCAGCCATCGCACAGGGATTCCCACTCCTGGGGTGACATTTCGTGAAGGCCTTTGTGGCGCCAGAACGGGTGGGAAGTTGTTTTCATGGTGACTACCTAGTTGCGAATGAACCCTATCTTAGAAGGAAACCAGACTGGTAAACAATGGCCCAGGGAACCCGGAAGGCTTGCCTGTAGAGCCTGGCGGAAAGGCGCGGTTTTCTGCCCGCTCGCAAAGAAATTTGGCTGGTTTTGAGAGGCCTGCCCCATGTCAGGGCTTTTGCGGACGCGGGAGAGTTCCGAAAAAGGTATGATAGTAGGTCACACACTGTAAAAATAGAGAGGGCCTACGGTTATGGCAGACCCTAAGAAACAGGCAGCGACGGTCACGCGCCAGTCTATTGCCCGGCAGACCGCTGAGTTCTTGAAGTCCGGTCAGAAGATCCAAAAAATTCCCAGCGGTGTTAGTGGAATTCAAGGCAGCTTTTCCCCTTATAAGAGAAAAGCACGCTAAATCTTAACTTTGTTCGAACAGGACGACCAGGTTAACCATCTCACCACAACAGTCGGAAGGTTGTGAAAGGTTGGCCGACAAAGGTCGTCCTTTCGTTTTTCTTTGCTTCACGCTTCGCTTTATTTCTAACTTCATAATGTGATTCAACTGGCTTGCCGACAGAAGGATGACGGTTCGGCGAACCTTCGTAGTAACTCTGGCCGGCGAATCGAGCCCTATGTTTATCGACAAACGACAACTGGCAGTCGGTGCCTGTGGTTTTTGCGCGTTTACCAATCTTTATCCCGTCCAGGCCTTAATGCCGGAGCTAATGAGCCACTTCAACGCGACAGCGGCTGAAGTAGGCCTGAGCCTTGCCGCGGGAACTCTCGCGGTGGCCCTGACCGCACCCTTTGCGGGAGCCCTGTCGGACAACTTGGGCCGCAAGCCGATGATCCTGTTCAGCCTGGCGACCGTTGGCCTGGTGACCATGTTGACCATTCTGTCCGGCTCCATTGAGGCGCTGATCGGCTGGCGTTTTCTGGTGGGCTTCTTCATTCCCGGAATCTTTACCACCACTGTTGCCTATATTGGCGAAGAGTGGAGTCAGAAAGAAGCGGTGGAAACCTCTGCTATCTACATAGCAGGCACCGTACTGGGCGGTTTCGCCGGACGCTTCATTGCCGGGCTGGCGACAGATTTCGGGGGCTGGCAGGCTGCTTTTGTAACTTTGGGAGTCATGGACTTGTTGCTGGTGCCCCTGGTGTGGCGCTGGCTGCCCGCTTCCCAGAACTTCAACCCTACCGGCGGCGTGATGGTTTCCCTGCGGGCTATGGCCGGACATATGCGCAACCCCTTGTTGCTGCAGACCTTTGTGTTGAGCTTTGGAATTTTGTTCACCTTGGTGGCAGTGTTCACCTATGTCAGCCTGCGTCTCGCATTGCCTCCTTTTAGCTTGGGCACGGGCCTGATCGGCGGTGTGTTTGCAGTGTACCTGTTGAGTGTGGTCATCACGCCTTTGGTGGGGCGCCAGATTTCCCGGTTTGGGCGTGCGCCCATAGCCCTGGCGGGGATGCTGATCTCCCTGGCGGGCCTGATGATTACCCTGGGCTCCAGCCTGTTCCTGGTGGTGTTGGGGCTGGCCCTGTTTTCCATTGGCATTTTTATCATGCAAAGCATTGCCACGGGCTTTGTGCCTCAGGCCGCCGGCTTTAGCCCCTCAGCAGCGGTGGGGCTCTATGTGATGATCTACTATATCGGTGGCAGCCTGGGCGCTGTGGTGCCAGGGCCGGTCTGGCAGGAATTTGGCTGGCTGGGCTGTGTGGTGCTGGTGGCTGTGGCATTGTTGATTATGACGGTCACATCTTACCGGCTGTGGACCCGTGACCCACATACCCAACGGATGATGGCGGAGAGAAGGGGCTCTTAACAGGCGCCCCATGGCATTAGCGGTAGTCCAGTTCCTGAAGACGGATATCCACTTTGCCCAGATAGTCGTATTTGCCGCTCATTTGCAGGATGACCCGCCGTTGCGGGTCAATATAGAGCTCCACATCTCCGCTGTAGCCCAGAAACTCGAAATCGCTGGCGTTGGCCTGATCACCCAAAGGGCGGGCACTCAGACGGGCCCGTAAGACTTCTTGTTTACCGGAAATACGCTTTTCACCCTGGTCAGTGATTTCCTTGAAATTCACCGGCAGCGTAACGCGTTTCTCTACCACCACAGAAATGCCGATCACCTCATCCTTGTCGAAGACGGGAAGTTGGAGCTCGTCACCCGGCTGGCTCAGCTTGGCCACCGAAATCAGGTAAAAGAGGGCTTCGGTTTCGCTAAGGGGATGGTTCAGTGGTACATCCTCTAGCTGATAGAAGCGGGTGGACACATCGCTCCACTGGTTGTGGGGCAGGTTCTGCTCCCCTTTGGAGGCGGGCTGGCGCTTGACCGAATAGGCTCCCGCGGGAATGTAGCGGTAGGTGCGGAACCAGTTCTTGCGTCCGGTGTAGAGGGAAGAGCGTTGCAGGATACCCGCATCCGGGTTGAGCCAGGTTTCGATCTTGGTTTGTTGGCCCATTACCTTGGTTTCCAGGGTTTGCAGGATGATCTGGTCCTGGTTGGGCATGAGCCCCTCGCCCTGGGAGAGGGCCAGCAACTGGCCCACGGCTTGTTCCGAGGGAATGATGCGTTGCTGGATCCGGGCCTCGGCGGACACGAAGAATTTGGAGGCCTTATAGCTGAGCGTCGCCGGCTTGAAGTTGGCCAGGTCATAGTTGAGGGCAGAAGCCTGGGCAAAGGGACTGGCAAGAGACAAAAAGATCAGAATGGCTTGTGCCATACGGCGGGTTCCGGCACAGGTATCAAATCTGATAAGGGAAAGAAGCCAAGGCATAGGCAGAGCAAACCTGTCGTTAGACATCCAGATCCTGAGTACCTGGATCATAAAGTGTTCACTATGGAATGTCCCGTCTTTCATATTTTTTCCTCATTCCCGGGACCAGGAATGAGGCATGTTTCACTGCCGGTTGAATGTTGAGATTTCGACTATAGTTAGCAGGCTTAGCAGAAAGCTCTGCTGCTTTGTATCTACCTTCCCATTATTGAGGTTACTACTGATGAAATTGTTGGGGTTGAAGGGAAGTCAGTTATTGATTGTCGCCTTGGGCCATATTTGTATGGTGGAGATACTCTTGCCGGCCGCGCCCTCTGCCCAGGCGGCGTTTTTGGGAGCCGCGGTATGGACGGCGGCGAGTTCCGGCTATTTCCTGTTCAAGAATCTGTCTGGGCGTCAAGAAAAACTCACACACAATAACTAGGGGTTTTCTTTCCGGCGTGCCTCGGTTACTTTGTATCCGCTTTAAATCCCGATGTTTTTTCAGGTTTTCGGGAATTTTTTGTTGTAAATCCAATATGAATGAGGAGATGACGAGTATGCGTATCGGCAAGATTGTCGTGGCTGTCGCTACTTTTGTTTTCGGGGCATCAGTTGCCTCCGCTGCCGACGAGCATGTGGTGGACTATCGTAAGGACAATATGAAAATCATCGGTGGCCATATGGGGTCCATCGCTGCGATCGTCAAAGGTGAAGTGGATCAGAAAGATCAGCTGGCGATCCACGCGAAAGGAATGGCTGAAATGGCTGCACTGGTGAAGCCGGCCTTTGAAGCCAATGTGATGACTGGCAAAAGCTCTTCCAAGCCCGAGATCTGGTCTGACTGGAACAAGTTTGCTGCGGCAGCGGACGAATTCCAGAACGCTTCCAAACAACTGGCAGAGGCAGCCACTAGCGGCAATCAGCGCGATATCCGCTCGGCCATGGCCAAAGTCGGTAAATCCTGCAAAAGCTGTCACGACAGCTTCAAGACCAAAAACTAATCCCTCCCGGATTGTTTTCTGATCTAGCATACCCGGTGCCCATTTCCGGGCAGCGGGTAACGCATTGAATTCAGTGCTCGGACACTGTGGTAAGAGAGAACTGAAGATGACTACGTCTGCTCGCGATACAACGATTCCGGCGGCCCGGATTCAAGTCTGGGATTTGCCGGTTCGGCTGTTCCATTGGCTTACGGTACTGTCCATTGCCTTGCTCTGGTATAGCGGCTCGGTGGGGGGAATGGATCTGGACCTGACACTGCCCGGGGGCAAGAGCCTTTACCTGAGCAATATGGATGTCCATATGTGGCTGGGGGAGCTGGTCCTGACACTGGTAGTTTTCCGGGTTTTGTGGGGACTGTTGGGCTCCACCACGGCACGCTTTTCGTCTTTCCTGCGGGGGCCGGGAGCTGTGCTGGACTATCTCAAGGCCCTGGTTCGGGGACAGACTCCGTTAACCGCCGGGCACAATGCCGGTGGTGGCTGGATGGTTGTAGTCCTGTTGCTGTTGCTGGCCGCCCAAGCGGTTACCGGGCTGTTTGCCAACGATGATCTTTTTTCAGAAGGCCCTCTGGCCCATTTGGTGAGCAGTGAGACCTCAGGCAACCTGACCCAGCTCCATGTTATCCTTTTTAATGTCCTGCTGGGGGCAATACTGCTGCATATTCTGGCGGTCCTGTTTTATCTGGTGAGGGGCAAAAACCTGATCGGTGCTATGGTGACCGGGAAAAAGCCGGAGAGGCTGGTTCCTCAGGAGGAGCGGGCCGGATTGCAGATGGCATCAGTCTGGCGGGCATTGATTCTTCTGGCAGTCTCCATACTGGCGGTTCAGGGGCTGCACTGGTTGTAGCTAATGGCTTGTTAGAATAGGGAGTGTTTTTTTGGCTCAGAATCGGTGTTTGAAGAGTAGGGAGCGCTGGATTTGGGCGGCACTGGTCGTAGTTCTTGCCGTGCTGAATGCCTTCCAGTTCTGGATGGGGCCGGCTTTGACTGAAAGCTCCCCAGCAGAGATTGATGCCCAGGCCCAGGAACCTGTGGAGTCTGGCTCCCGCTCCCAAATTGACCAACCGCTGATTTGGGAGCCACAGCAGGCTTTAAGTGATTACCAAAGGCGTCAGTTCCAGCGCCGTGGCCTGAATAATCCCGAGGCGGAAATTCGCGCCGACTTGCTGGGTAAGCCCCATTTGATTCCCCTGGAACCGGTGCTGGGTGGCACCATGTTCTTCCTTCCAGATTCAGTCCAGGTACTTTCGGATCGCTGGGTCATGGCGTCCTATGAAGACGGCCATGTCCAGGGGCGGGCCTTGTTTGAGTACCAGGTTTCTTCCCAGGGTGAAATCTCTTGGCGTCTCCTTGCCGCTGCAGACAATTGACAGGGGGTGCAGACAACCTGCTGCCTGCAACCCCCGTAGAGGCGTTGGTCGGCTAGGCGTCAGACCTGCGGCCTGCGCGGCTCACTCCCACACCCAGCACACCCAGTCCCAGAAGCCCCAATGTGGCAGGCTCGGGGACAAGGTGGGCTTTGATGCGTAAGACCAGATCATCCTGGTCGCCATCAGCCCTCGCACCGCTGTCATCCAGCCCAATCAACAGATCACCGGTCAGTTCATCCAGATAGGCAAAGAACCGGTAGGGGGCTGAGCCGTTATTTTGGTGCTCTGACTCTGGGTCGTTACTCACGATATCTCCAAACCCGGTCAGGAAGCTGAAGTCCAGCACTGAGGCGCCTCCATGCCAGACTTGGCTGTAGGTATCGCCAAATTTGGAGGTGGCTGTGTTGAAAATCTCCATACCGTTGAACCAGAAAGAGTTTGCGGCGTTGGCTTCCTTATAGAGGTATTCAAAGATGAGTTGAATAGGCCGGTCACTGGTGGCTACCACATGGCTGCCGATGAGGCCCGTCAACCCTTCCAGAGCCTTGGAGTCATTACTGGCCGGAATGGTGTACTCCAGGGTGTCTGCATCCTGGTAGAGGTCCAAGAGGGCAGCCTGTGCTGGTATTGGGATCCCCAGCGCTAGGCCAAGCGCGATTGAACATCCTATCTTGTTCATACGATTTCCTTGTCTGTTATAAATCTACGACGAGTGAGGTGCTTATGAAATAAGCGTCACCAAAGCTAACAGTTTTACACGCAAGGAAACAAATGTCGGTAAAAACAAATGTAGGTAAATAGTAGCTAAGAGGAATTTCGACACCGTGGAAGAAAGGCGACAGGATGATGAGTTGCGAGCATGACAGTGAATTACTTTTATCCTCCGGCGGCTTTCTCGATACTTAAGCTGAGGTGGGCTATCGCTGTGCCGCATCCTGCCACTGCCAGCGTACCAGCCGCTGCCCCCCAACCAGACCTTTCAAACCGCTGGACTGAAAGATCTGCCAGGAGGCTATGGGGCTATGAGGTTAAAAGGAGTTGACTTTCAATGCGCGGAATTTTCCTGGGCATCGTGTTGGGCATGACGTTGTTCCCGCTCTCAGTGCAAGCGGCCTTTTCCTTCCAGAACGTAATTGACCTGGCCAGGGAGAAGGCTTCCAAACCTTATCAGCCGCCGCCTGAAATCCCCAAGTTTATGCGGGATCTCGCCTTTCATGACTATCAGAATATCCGGTTTGATCCGGAGAAAAGCCTGTGGCGCGACAGTAACTCCCGGTTCAATGTGATGTTCCTGTCGCCCGGGCTCTTTTATGGGCATCCGGTGGCCATGAATGTCATCGACGCCCAAGGTGTGCATCCGGTGCCTTATCGGAAAAGCTATTTTCGGTTCGAAGACCCGGAATTGGAAAGACGGGTGCCGCCGGATCTGGGGTTCGCCGGGTTCAAGCTGACCTTTCCGTTTTTTGAGCCGGAGACTCCCAACCAGTTTTTGGTGTTTGCCGGTGCCAGCTATTTCCGTGGGGTTGGTAAACACAACGCTTGGGGAATTTCCGCCCGGGGCATCGCCCTTGATACCGGACTGCCGTCAGGGGAGGAGTTTCCTTCGTTTGTGGAGTTTTGGCTGGAGCGCCCCAAGCCTGATGCAAAGTCCGTTACTTTCTACGGTCTATTAGATGGGAAAAGTCTGTCGGGCGCCTACCGGTTTGTTGTGACGCCCGGCGAGCAGACGGTAATGCAGGTCCGGGCGGTGCTATTTCCACGGGGGCCTATCGAGTTGTTGGGGGTGGCGCCGCTCACCAGCATGTTCTACTACGGTGAAAATACCGCCCGGCCCGTCGGCGAGTGGCGGGGAGAAGTCCATGATTCCGATGGGCTGCTGATCCACAATGGCGCCTCCTCGGAGTGGCTGTGGCGGCCCTTGATGAATCCCTTAAACCTGCAAATGGACTATTTCCATACCGAGAATCTGCGGGGTTTTGGCCTGTTGCAGAGAGACCCCCACTTTACCCATTACCAGGACCTGGGCGCGCGCTATGAGTTACGGCCCTCCGCCTGGGTGGAACCTTTGGGCGACTGGGGGAAAGGGCAGGTGGTTCTGGTTCAGTTGCCGTCTCCCAATGAAACCAATGACAACATCGTAGCCTTCTGGACACCAGCGGCAAAAATCGAACATCCCGGCCAGTTGTTGTTCGACTATCGGATCCGGTTTGGAGGGACAGACCTGGTTCAAGGGCCTTTGGGAAGGACCCTGAACACCTTCGTTGGGGATGGCAACCGTGTCGGGGGAGGCAATGAGGAAGGGGCCTATCGCCTGATCGTGGACTTTGCGGGCGGCCCATTGCAGGAGATGTCACCCAGGGCACCGGTAGTGGGGAAGATCACGGCACTGGAGGGCGGTGAGATGATCGAGCAGTTTGTGGAGTATAACGAACCCCTCAAGGCCTGGCGGCTGTCCATCCTGGCTCGTCCTGCAAAGGATAATCCCTTGTCGTTGCGGGCTTATTTGGCTGAAGGTGAGCGCGCTCTGACAGAAACCTGGACCTATCGGCTACCTCGAGAAAACGACATTTTGCCGGAGGCAAAATAGTGTGCAGAGGCCTATTTCGGAGCAGGTGTTGATGCGGGTGCACTCCTACCTGGAAGCGAACGGGGTTGAGTTGACCCCTGAGCTGTCCTTACGGGCCATGAAGCTGGTGGAGGACGCCCTGGTTCAGCCGGATCAGGCGCCCATGGCCTTTGCCATGACAGAGCTGCCCCGGCAGTTTCCATTGCAGCCGATCCCGTTACCGCCGGCATTCCCACCCTTGGCGAGAGGGAGTATTGGCTATGGCGATGGATTATGAGCGGGAAGATAAATCACTCGTCCGGTAGCGCTGGCTCGGCGGGAGGATCTCAGAGTTGGCGCCTGCATGCCTGGATCCGGCGGCTGTGCCTGACCTTGCTGGTGTTAGGGCAGACAGGTCTGGGTGTCTATGTGATGGTTTCCGTGCTGCCCTACCACGGAGGCAAATGGGTAGAGCAGGGGCTGATTGTTCTCTTTGCGATCCTGTTCG
>Ga0209075_1000514_pt1 | contig 37886 bp, 35 predicted proteins | sample Stecom2011_FD_187523 | JGI IMG/M metagenome (GOLD analysis project Ga0209075, IMG submission 187523) | Agricultural soil microbial communities from Utah to study Nitrogen management - Steer compost 2011 (SPAdes) (version 2) | ecosystem: Environmental > Terrestrial > Soil > Agricultural land...
TAAATGAGTACAACAATAGAAAACATCAGGGAATTGGTCGTGTAAAGCCAATAGAACTGTATGTTAAAAGAAAAAACAAACTTAAATCAGCCTAACCCTGGTCTAAAGAATGGGGAGTAGTATAATTTTTTTAGATTCTTTTAATCAATTAAGAAAACGGTACTATATCTTCCTATATTCTAAAAAACAAACCTTCCGTATCTTAAGTTAACTCTTCTTATTTTTCATTTGATTTAGGTATCTTTGCAAACTATGGTAAAAAATGAAGGATTTATCGAGGTACTAGGTGCGCGTGTTCACAATTTAAAGAACATCGACATTCGAATACCTAGAGAACAATTAGTAGTAATCACAGGGCTTTCCGGGAGTGGAAAGTCGTCTTTGGCATTCGATACCATCTATGCCGAGGGACAACGACGCTACATAGAAACTTTTTCGGCCTATGCCAGACAGTTTCTAGGGAACTTAGAGCGTCCAGATGTAGACAAGATAGAAGGTTTATCGCCCGTAATTGCTATCGAGCAAAAAACCACCAGTAAAAGTCCGCGGTCTACCGTAGGAACGATAACCGAGGTATACGACTTTTTACGTTTGCTATACGCCCGAGCGGGAATAGCTTACAGTATGAACACGGACGAAAAAATGGTGAGCTATACCGACCAACAAATCGCCGACCTGATTAAGAAAGATTTTGATGGAAAGCGAATTAATATTCTAGCACCCGTAGTACGCAGTAGAAAAGGACATTACCATGAGTTATTTCAACAAATAGCAAGACAAGGTTTTGTAAAAGTGCGTATAAATGGAGAAATACAGGACATTACCGTTGGCATGCGAGTAGATCGCTACAAAACACACGACATTGAGATTGTTATTGATAGACTGGTAATAAGCGACAATGAAGAAAGTGACAAACGACTATCCGAGAGTATTCTTACCGCCATGTACCATGGGGATGATACTTTGATGATAGAGGACCATGACACGCATAAAGTACGCTATTTCAGCAGGGCTCTTATGTGTCCGACCACTGGAATTTCTTATCCACAACCAGAACCAAATAGTTTTTCTTTCAACTCTCCAAAAGGGATGTGTCAGAATTGTAAAGGTTTAGGGAGTTTGCACGAAGTAGATATAGATAAAATAGTTCCAGATACTTCTTTATCTATAAATCAAGGCGCGCTTGCTCCACATGGAGATAATATCCATAAAAGCAAATGGATTTACAACCAATTAGAATTATTGGCGCTACGCTATGCCTTTAAGCTAAGCGATCCTTTTAAAGATCTTCCAAAAGAGGCCAAAAAAGCTATCTTCCATGGGTTACACGAGAAGTTTGATCATAAATCACAGAGTTTAGGAATAACAAGAACGCATCAGATAGATTTTGAAGGACTGATTCCTTTTATACAGAATACTTACGAAGAAAATAGCTCGAGAAAACTACGTCGCTGGGCAAAAGATTTCATGAACAAAGTAGACTGCCCTGAGTGTAAAGGCGGTAGAGTAAAGAAAGAATCTTTGTACTTTAAAATAGCCAACAAAAACATTGCAGACCTATCTGCTATGGACATCGACGATTTAAAGTTGTGGATAGATAACGTGCTCCCGCTTTTAAATAAATCGCAAACAAAAATTGCTACAGAAATAGTAAAAGAGGTTTCTACTCGCTTGCAATTTTTATTAGATGTAGGATTAGGATATCTCTCTTTAGGTAGAGGCTCCGGAACGCTATCTGGAGGGGAAGCACAGCGTATTCGCTTGGCAACCCAAATAGGTTCGCAACTGGTGGGTGTGCTATATATATTGGATGAACCCAGTATAGGATTGCACCAACACGACAACGACCGATTGATTCAGTCCTTGATAAAACTACGAGATATTGGGAACTCGGTATTGGTTGTAGAACATGATAAGGAAATGATCCTTCAGGCAGATTATGTAATCGACATTGGACCAGGTGCAGGGAAAAATGGAGGAGAAATTGTTTCTACCGGAACACCTAAAGAACTCGCAGAATCCAATACAGAAACGGCGCAATACCTGAACGGATCCAAAGAAATAGAAATTCCGGAAAATCGAAGAGAAGGAAATGGAAAGTTTCTAAAACTAGAAGGAGCTACAGGAAACAACCTAAAAGATGTTACAGTTGAAATTCCATTAGGAATGATGGTAGGCATCACTGGCGTTTCGGGAAGTGGAAAGTCCACTATTATCAATCAGACCTTATACCCTATCCTAAATGCACACTTTTTTAATGGCGTGAAAAGACCACTTCCATATAAGAAAATTACTGGATTAGAACATTTAGATAAGGTTATAGAAATCAACCAATCGCCTATAGGTAGAACGCCTCGCTCTAACCCAGCTACGTATACTGGCGTATTCTCCGAAATTAGAAGTATGTTTGCTAAGCTTCCAGAGTCTGCGATTCGCGGCTATAAACCCGGACGTTTTAGTTTTAACGTAAAAGGCGGTCGTTGTGAAACTTGTAGAGGTGCTGGAGTAAGAGTTATAGAAATGAACTTCTTGCCCGATGTGCATGTAGAATGTGAAACCTGTCAAGGAAAACGATTTAACCGAGAGACTTTAGAAATCCGATATAAAGGAAAAAACATTTCGGATGTACTCAGCATGACCATTTTTGAGTCTGTAGAGTTTTTCGAACTGATTCCAAAAATCCATAGAAAATTAAAGACTATAAAAGATGTAGGCCTTGGTTATATTGCGCTCGGACAACAGTCCACTACCCTTTCCGGAGGAGAAGCACAACGGATTAAACTCGCAACAGAATTGTCTAAACGAGATACTGGAAATACAATATATATTTTAGATGAACCTACCACTGGACTTCATTTTGAAGATATCCGTACCTTGATGGGCGTGTTGAATAAATTAGTGGACAAAGGAAATACGGTATTGATTATTGAGCACAACCTAGATGTTATAAAGTCTATGGATTATCTGTTAGATATCGGTCCAAAAGGTGGAAAAGAAGGTGGTCGATTGGTAGCAAAGGGAACACCAGAGGAAGTATCCGAGAACAAGAAAAGCTTTACCGCAAAATACTTAAAAGAAGAACTGAACCTTTAATTAAAAAGATATATGAACGAGATTTTTCAATCAAAAAACTGGAGTGAGATAAAGTCCAATGACTCTTGGGCTATTTTTAAAATAATGGGGGAGTTTGTAAAAGGCTATGAAAAGCTAAACAAAATAGGCCCATGTGTGTCCGTTTTTGGTTCGGCTAGATTGCAGCCTGAAAACAAATATTACCAATTGGCGGAGGAGATTTCAAAACAAATTACCGATAATGGTTACGGTGTAATCACTGGTGGTGGTCCAGGCATTATGGAAGCCGCAAACAAAGGTGCACACGACAACGGTGGTACTTCTGTAGGAATAAACATAAGCTTGCCTTTTGAGCAAGAGAGCAACATCTATATCGATCACGATAAAAACATCAACTTCGACTACTTCTTTGTTCGCAAAGTAATGCTTGTAAAATACTCGCAAGGTTTTGTTGTAATGCCAGGAGGTTTTGGGACTTTAGACGAATTGTTTGAAGCGATTACCCTAATCCAAACCTTAAAAATAGATAAGTTCCCGATTATCCTTGTAGGAAAAGAATATTGGGGCGGATTATTAGAATGGATAAAAAGCACCTTGATAACAGAAAAAATGATTTCTCCAGAAGATATCGATCTATTTAATGTGGTAGATTCCTCCGAGGAAGTGATTAAAATATTAAATGACTTCTATTCTGAGTACGGTCTCAGTCCAAATTTCTAACTTAGTATCCTAAATTGGGATACTATGTATAAGAAAACTTTACTTTTTATATGGATATTCTTATTCTGCGGTTTTGTTTCAGCACAAGATCGATTAAAAATTGTATTCTATAATTTATTCGAATATCCACAATACCTTCCAACCAATAGAGCTCCTACACTGAAAAACATTCTGTCGGATATCAATCCTGATTTGTTCATGGTGTGCGAGCTCTTAACGGAAGAAGGTGCAGATGACATTCTGTACAACGCAATGAATTACGATGCTGATCGTAATTTCGCTAGAGCACCATTTATTCCAAACCAATCTAGCGATTCGGATATGCAACAACTACTCTATTACGATAGCGATATATGGGAGTTGCTCTCTACCGAACTACTCATAACAAATTATCGTGATATCAACAAATACAAGTTACAGCTGCTTACAAAAGACGGTACCGAACCTGTTTATGTATATGCATTTATCACCCATCTAAAGTCTAGTCCTGGACTAGCCAATAGGATGATTCGTTTAGAAATGGCAGAAACACTTACCGCGCATCTACAATATATAGAGCCAGATGCTTTTGTAGTGTTTTCTGGAGATTTCAACCTGTACTCTTCCGACGAAGAAGCATATCAGGAACTATTAGATGAAGAAAACAGTATTGTATTTAAAGATCCAATAGATAGTTTGGGCGATTGGCACGAAAATGAAGCCTTTTCCTATTTACATACCCAATCTACACGAGTAAGCAACGTAGGTTTTGGCACAGGAGCAAGTGGCGGGATGGACGATAGATTCGACTTTATTATGCTATCGGAGAACTTCTTTGAAGACAATCCTAATTTACAATATGTAGCAGAAAGTTACCAAGCTTATGGAAACAATGGCAATTGCTATAAAAAAGACATCAACGATCCCTCTTGTACTGGGGAGTTTTCGCAACAAACCCGAGATTGGCTTTATTTGATGAGCGATCATTTACCAGTAGTATTGGAGTTAGAGACCAACAAAATTTTGCATACCCAAACGATCCATAGCACTCCCCCTACGCCATTCATAATCCATAACCCAGTAGGAGATTATTTAAAGGTTTTTATTCCTGAGCCATCTAATAGCAATTCCTTTAAGGTAGAAATATTTAATGCTATCGGTACTTCCTTAATCGAAAAACGGATCCATCCTACAGAAACTGAACTTATTATTCCTGTGGAACACTTAGCTACTGGATTATATTTTGTTCGATTATCCAATTATCCGCAACAGACTTTAAAATTCATTAAAAAATAACGACTAGCTAGAACGTATTCAAGATAATGCTACATAATTGCTAAAAAACACTCCTTATAGCAATTATAAATAAAAACCCATCCTTTTTCAATAAATAATAATCAGTTGAAGCCGATTATAATGCCTATTAGTCAATGAATATTCATTTTTTTTAAGCATTGTTTAATGGTTTGCTTTTATGTATATTTGTGAGGATTAATTTTCACAGCCATGCAACTACAATCTATGTCTAAAAAAGAGAAAATGTCATTTGAAGACTTTAAGCAAGAAGTTCTTCAAGACTATAAAATAGCAGTAACTAGTAGAGAGTGTAGTCTTTTAGGAAGACGAGAAGTATTAACTGGAAAAGCCAAATTCGGAATTTTCGGTGATGGAAAAGAAGTACCACAATTGGCTTGGGCCAAAGTATTTAAAGAAGGTGATTGGCGAAGTGGTTACTATCGCGATCAAACCTTTATGATGGCTATTGGAAAGCTTACTATTCAAGAGTTTTTTGCCGGATTATACGGACATGTAAACCACGATTTAGAGCCGATGAGTGCTGGTCGTCAAATGGGCGGTCACTTTAGTACCAAAACAGTAAATGCAGATGGAAGTTGGAAGAATTTAGCTAAAGAAAAAAATAGCAGTGCCGACATTTCCCCAACTGCAGGACAAATGCCTAGACTATTAGGCTTGGCGCAAGCATCCAAAATATATCGTGAAGTAGAAAGCGTAAAAGACAAGAAAAACTTTTCTAACAAGGGAAATGAGATAGCATGGGGAACCATTGGAAATGCTAGTACTAGTGAAGGATTGTTTTGGGAAACTATAAATGCGGCCGGCGTACTACAAGTTCCTATGGTCATGAACGTTTGGGATGATGAGTATGGAATTTCTGTTCACGCAAAGCATCAAACCACAAAAGAGGATATTTCTAAAATATTAAGTGGTTTTCAACGAGATGAAAACGACGAAGGATATGAAATAATCATTGTAAATGGTTGGGATTATCCTGCCTTGATAGAAGCTTATGAGAAAGCAGAGAAGATCGCAAGAAAAGAGCACGTCCCTGTTTTACTACATGTAAAGGAAGTTACGCAACCGCAAGGACACTCTACTAGTGGCTCGCATGAACGTTATAAAAATGAAGAGCGTCTTGCTTGGGAAAGAGAGTACGACTGTAATGCAAAAATGCGCGATTGGATTATAACTAATGAATTCGCTACCACCGAAGAGCTAGAAGAACTAGAAAAAGCAATAAAAAAAGAAGTTCGAGAAGGAAAAACGGCTGCATGGAAAGCATATACTAGTGAAATTATAAATGAGCAAGCAGAATTGCTTGGTGTACTAACTGACTTCACTGCACAAAACGAAAAAATAAAAGAACTTTACGATAGCCTAGCGGCCGACAGACAGCCTATTCGAAAAGATGTTTTAAGCACTGCAAGAAAAGCCCTTCGTTTTGCTACCCAATCCAATCTTAATGGCAGAATAGCCATCGCAAAATGGATTGAACATTATACAAAACAAACCCAACCAAAATTTAGTTCGCACTTATATTCCGAAACTGGAACGGCTTGCGATATTGAAGAAGTACTACCTACTTACAAGGATACTCCAGAAGTGGTAGATGCACGTATTGTAATCCGAGATAACTTTGATGCGTTATTTAAAAAACACCCAGAGGCTCTCATATTTGGTGAAGATGCTGGAAAGATTGGCGATGTAAACCAAGGACTAGAAGGATTACAAGAAAAATATGGCAAACTACGTGTAGCAGATACTGGCATTCGCGAAGCTACTATTCTAGGACAAGGAATAGGAATGGCAATGCGAGGCCTACGCCCTATTGCAGAAATCCAATACCTAGATTACATTCTCTATGCTTTACAAATAATGAGTGATGATTTGGCAACGCTTCAATACCGAACAAATGGCACGCAAAAAGCACCACTGATAGTAAGAACACGTGGTCATAGATTGGAAGGAATCTGGCACAGCGGTTCGCAAATGGGAGGCTTATTGCACCTATTGAGAGGGATTTATATTCTTACACCAAGAAATATGACCAAAGCCGCAGGTTTCTACAATACCTTATTAGAAAGTGATGAGCCTGGATTAATTATAGAGTGTTTAAACGGCTATCGATTAAAAGAAGAACTACCTAATAACCTTGGTGAGTTCCGCACACCAATTGGAGTGGTAGAGACTTTACGAGAGGGAACCGACATTACGGTTGTGTCCTACGGAAGTACGCTAAGACTGGTAAAGGATGCTGCGAAAGAATTGGCAGAGCATAATATTTCTGTAGAGATAATAGACACGCAAAGTCTATTGCCTTTAGACATCCGTCATGACATTGTAAAAAGTTTGGAAAAAACCAATCGCTTGCTCGTGGTAGACGAAGATGTTCCTGGAGGTGCATCGTCGTATATCGTGCAAGAAGTTATAGAAAATCAAAACGGCTATAAATACTTAGACAGTATGCCACAAACGCTTACTGCAAAAGCACACCGTCCTGCGTATGGTACCGATGGAGATTACTTCTCTAAACCTTCTATGGATGATATCTTTGAGAAGATTTATAGTATCATGCATGAAGTGGATCCAGCTAAATATCCTACTTTATACTAAGCCTTAGCGATACTAACTTTTAAAAGCCTTGTAGCTATACTAATTACAAGGCTTTTTTGTTTTATATAGGGTCTACATCAATAATAACTCGAACGGAGCGGAAATCCTTTATCGATTCAAATTGGCTATGAATACGCTGTAGATTGTTTTTGGTTTGCTTGACCGAGTGGTTCTGTGGGATTTTCAACATAATATGCGTTAAGTACTGATTTCTAACCCTACCCACCGATGGATCTTCTGGACCTAATACTCGCGAATCAAATGGCACTCGCATAGCCTGTGCATACCAATTGGCGGCCTTCTTCATTTTATGATAATTTCTATCTCTTAACGTGATTTGAATAAGCTTTACAAAAGGCGGGTAATGAAAGTCTTTTCGTTGTTCTATTTCATTAGCATACATCTGTTTGTAATCATTCTTTTTCAATACCTGCAAAGTGGTTTGTGACGGATCGTAGGTTTGAATCAAAACATCCCCCTGCTTTGCTCCTCTTCCAGCTCGTCCTGCTACTTGCTGCAATAATTGAAAACTGCGTTCGTGTGCTCTAAAATCGGGGAAATTCAATAAGTTATCTGCTTGCAATACGCCTACCAATCCGATATTGGAAAAGTCCAATCCTTTGGCGAGCATTTGCGTTCCAACTAGAATATCTATTTTTCTATTTACCATTCGCTCGATTATTTTCTCATACGCATGTTTTCTGCGAGTGGTATCTTGGTCCATACGCTGTACGCGATAATCTGGAAAATACTTTATTATCTCCTTCTCTATTTGCTGGGTTCCAAAGCCTTTATAATCCAATGTTTCATTGCCACAAGCCATACAAGAAATCAGCATAGCTATAGAATAGCCACAATAATGACAACGCAATTGCTTTCGGTATTCGTGGTAGGTTAAGCTCACATCGCAATTAGTACATTGTGGCGAAACACCACAAGTAGTACATTCTACAACTGGTGAAAACCCACGTCGGTTTTGGAATAGAATAACCTGTTCCTTTTGTTCTAAGCTGTGCCTTATAGCATCTAATAACTCTTGACTAAAGCGGCCTGTCATTTGTTTTTTATGATAGGCTTCTTTAAGGTTTATATATCGGATTTTTGGCATGGGTACATTTCCAAACCTTTGATTTAACTCTACCAATCCATATTTCCCATTCAAACAGTTAGTATAGGTTTCTATACTTGGCGTTGCCGATCCTAATATAACTTTCGCTTTGTGCTGAACTCCCAATACAACTGCAGCATCGCGACCATTATAACGAGGTGCTGGGTTTTGTTGTTTAAAAGATGCTTCGTGCTCTTCGTCTACTATAATAAGTCCTAAATTACTATAGGGCAAAAACATAGCCGAGCGCGCACCAATTACTATCTGAGCTTTTTCTTTTCCTAGCTGTAAATTATTCCAAACTTCAATTCGTTCATGTACGGAATACCTTGAATGATAAATGGATAATTGATGGCCGAAGTGCTTTTGCAAACGCCCGATTAGTTGTGTGGTAAGAGCAATTTCGGGAACTAGAAACAAAACCTGCTTCCCTTGTTCCATAACATCTTGCATACACTTTATGTATACTTCCGTTTTCCCACTAGAAGTCACTCCGTGTAACAAACAAACATCTTTTTCTAAAAAGCTGTCATTTATAGCTTTATATGCTACTTCTTGTGCTTCACTAAGTCCAGATATGGCAATCGTTTCTCCATCAAAAATATTCCTATCCTCTTGAAGTTCGTATTGCTCCACTATTTCTTTGTCGATAAGTGCTTTTAATACACCCGCAGAGGCATCTGCTCTTTTTAGTAATTTCTTGGGCGCAATAGGTTTTTTGGATTGTGCTTGAAGCAGAAATAAAATCATCAATAACTCTCTTTGCTTCTTTGCTCGGGTAGAAAGTTCTTCCAAAATGGCATTGAGTTTTTCTTCCGTTTCATATTCTTTGGCCAAACGTACGTATGTCTTGCGTTTTGGAATATATTGCTCAAAAACCTCTTCCTCTACACGGATGATTTCTTTTGCCAAGAGTGACTGAATTAACTTTACTACATTCTTCTTCTCCAGAATAGCTTGCACTTCTTGTATTCGTAAAGCCGATTGTCTTTCCAAGGCTTCAACAATCAAATACTCATCGTCCGTTAAATCTACTTTTTTTCCTTCTTCTTGTTTTTGTAAGGAAATCAAAGTTTCACTTTCCAACAAGAAGGCACTTGGCAGTCCAGCCCGCACCACTTCTCCTATGGAGCACATATAGTAATCAGCCAACCAAAACCAATGTTGGAGTTGCTGCTTATTAACCACAGGAATTTCATCTAAAATCTGATCGATTTCTTTGGTTTCATAGGCTGGTTCTTCTTCGTGAATACCAAGTACAATTCCAGTTTGTATTTTGGTTTTTCCAAAGGGAACGGTAACTCGCATTCCCACACTTATATTATGAATCAGAGATTTTGGAAAGTGATAAGTAAAGGTATTTTTTATTGGTATGGGTAAAATAACATCAACGTATAGCATAGGTATATAACAAAAAAAGCTGCCTCATTTAAAGACAGCTTAAAGATACAATTTTCTATATTTTTAATCTTGGAATCGTTCCCATATCTGTGTTCTACCTAAAACTGCCATGCCTATATAGCCACGGACTTTTAATGTATTGGCATCTTCCAACTCAATATAACATTTATATCGTTTCCCATTATCAGGATCGGTAATGTAACCTCCATCATATTTATCACCGTTTTTTTCTAGACCTTTAAGCAATTCTAAACCTAAGATTGGTCTATTTTTGTCATCGCCCGTACAGTTCGTACAAACATTATCTCTTTTTGCTGGATCGGTAATTGCAACGATTTTTCCATATACTTTACCACCTTTCTCGTATATCTCGATTACCGAGCGGGCTTCACCTGTATTATCGTCGATTGTTGTCCATTTTCCAAACACGTCTTGTGCTTGTATACCTGTTATAGTTATCAGGCTAACTAGTACTATTTTTAACAGATTTCTCATTATCCAAGTTTTATTAATTTCACAATGTTATTTTTACTTGTTTTGTTTTCTTGAGGGTAGCTAAAGCAATATTTAACTCAAAACCAATCAACAACAAGTTTGCGTTTATCCAAATATACAGCATCATAATCAATAATGCACCTATGGAACCATATAATTCGTTATATTTTGAAAAACTGTTAATGTAAACACTAAACAGATAGGTAGTTGTTAAAAACAGCAAAGTTGTTACAATAGCACCCATAGAAAAGAACCGCGCTCTATCTATCTTCTTTAATCCAAAGTAATATAAGGTAGCAATTACCGCATAAATCATAAGTACAAACACCACGATTTGCAATAAGCTAATCCAGAAAAAATCATAGTATATTAAAGACTCCCTTTGAAGGTTTGCGATTACTACTTCCCCAAATATTATAGCACCTATTGCAATAATCATAAACAATGCCATCCCTAAAGAAACCATAACAGCCATAAAGTAGTTTGCTATAAACGTTCTGTTGGATAGTACATAGACCGAATCCGAGAAGGCTTTAAAAATAGTATATACCCCATTACTCGCCAAAATTCCCGATAGTACAAAAGACACAGAGAGTAATCCCTTTCTAGGGTTCATTGCAATGTCTTCTATAATCGGATAGAAAAAATCACTGGTTTGTGCTGGTAAAAGAGTTTCCATAAACCCTAAAAATCTGCTCTGAAAACCTTCAATAGGGAGGTATGGAATAAGGTTAAGGACAAATAGTAAAAATGGAAAAATAGCCATAAAAAAACTGTAGGCTATAGAACTTGCTCTATAGGATAGGATGCCTTGCGAAAGTCCTTTTATATAGATTTCTAAAAAGTCGTATAACCTTAATCCACTAGTCCATGGTATCACTGCTTTCTTACTCCAGATGACCAAATAGCGAACTACAGGTAGTTTTTCTAGCTTTTTTTGCATCATTACACTGCGTTTAGACTTAAGTCCTTGTTATGTACACTATGCGTCAATGCTCCTACAGAAATAAAATCTACTCCACAATCGGCATAGGCTCGTACCGTTTCTAGATTAATCCCTCCACTAGACTCTGTTTTGCATCGATTACCAATTAATGCAACTGCAGTACGGGTATCTGCATAATTAAAGTTATCTATCAATATTCTATCTACTTCTCCTGCTTGGAGAATGGCCTCAATTTCTTTCAAGGATCTTGCTTCTACTATCAACGGTAAGTCTAGGTTATTCTGTTTTAGATACTCCTTGGTTTTCGAAACCGCTTTGCTCACACCTCCACTCATATCTATATGATTATCCTTAAGCATAATAGCATCGTACAAGGCATATCGGTGATTTTCACCCCCACCAATTTTAACGGCTAATTTTTCTAAAGCTCTAAAGCCAGGAGTGGTTTTTCTAGTATCCAAGATTTTTGTCCCAGTGCCAGCAACTGCATCTACATACTCTTTGGTTTTGGTAGCAATGGCACTCATGCGTTGCATGCTATTTAGCATCACACGCTCCGCTTTTAGGATGGATTGGGATTTCCCATTAATGTAGAGAGCAATATCTCCGTAAGACACCGGACTACCATCTTTGATGCGCACATCGACTTCTAATTTTGGATCGACATAATGCAGTAATTGTTTTGCGAAGTCTACTCCTGCAATAATGGCTTCGTCTTTTACTAAAAGCGCTGCAGTCCCTAGAGAATCGGGATCTATACAAGCTAAAGAAGAATGATCGCCAGTTCCCACATCTTCGCGTATAGCGTTCTCTATTATTCTATCTATTTCCTTTTGAAATGCTTCAGGTGTAATCATAATCAAATTATATTTTTTATAATAGCATACCTTGACTTATATGCAAGTACTACAAGATACAGGTATGTAAATAATTTTATGTAAAGTTCGCAATATTTTTACTCAGATAGTTTTAACCTATTGAAAAATACATCTTTCTGATAGGTAACAGATTTATTTTTGAATTATGTATTATTATGCATCCAAATACAATCCACCCCATCGGTAATCATGTGTAAAACTAATCCTATCGCAACTACTCTAGTTTTTCTAAAAAACAATCCTAATACATAAATAGGCATCATATAGTAGGAATGAAAAGTATGGTATCCAATACTACATCTAGTTGGATCGAAAATTGGATCTGCCCATAAATGGTCTATATCCACCAACATAGTCAATAGCAATATCCAATATACCCGTCGCCACTTTGATCTATAGAACAAAAGTGCTAGGACTAGTGGAAAGCCAAAGTGTAAAAAATAATGTACAATGTTTTGCAGCATACTTTAAATTAAAAACCACTTAACAAATCTAATTGTTAAGTGGTTTTGTCATGTTTCTTTATTGTTTATTTTAATCTCTATTCAAGACTCTATATTCTTCATAACACTCACTTATAGCATCTAAGACCTGTAGATCCGATCCAGATTTAATGAATTCTCCAGAAAAGTTACAGTTGCGTAAAATCTCATCGATATCTACACGTTCTAACTGTAGCACCGCCATAAGTGTCTCTCTATCATACTTATCTTGCAATAGGTCTCTAATATGGTTGTCCTCCTTCATTTTACGAAGCTTTTGCATCTGTCTAGGTCGTTTCCCAAACGTATTATAAAGGAAATCTACAGGATTGAATACCGAGTTTAAAACTCTGGAAACCGCAGACTTACGTGTGCTTCCCCCCTCATATCCACTTCCTAACCCTGCTATACGGTAACGATAGTTGTCGTACACTGGAATTATTCTAGCATCTACTTCCAAGTAGCCCGTAAGCTGTATGCTATTCAATCGCACCTCTTCCAACGCGATACTTAACTCTGTCATCTTTACTTTGATATCCCCATACTTAAACCAGTCGTTGGTTACGCGAACACGGATGGATTTAAATCCTAAATAGGAAAAAAACAAGGTGTCGTTTACCGCAGCCTGAATGAGGAATCCTCCATCGGGCTCGGTAACGGTTCCATATACTTGGTTTAAGTTTATGACATGTACACCTGGCATTATCTTATCGTTGGCGTCATTCACCACTTTCCCTATTATATTATAAGTAGGGTGTTCCAAAGGTTTTGCAGGTATTGTGTCTTGTTCTTGGCCAAATAATAATATTGGCAACAGAAGAAATAGTATTAATAGTAAACGTTTCATATCCATGTATTACAGTAAAAATACATATTCTTTAAGAAGTTTTGAACAAAAAGTAGAGATTATCTTCTTCTGCGTTTTCCTCTTGTGTTTTTTACACCATCGGAAGGACCGCCACTTCTACCTCTACTAGAAGGAGTATCTCTTCTATTTCTACGTCTTCCACTTTGACCAGCACCATACGCATTTCTTGGGCGACTTCGATTACGGCCTCCGCCACCTCCGCCACCACCTCTTCTTCGGCCGCCTGGTTTCGTAGTAGAGACCTCCACAGATATTTGTCTTCCTTCCCAATCAATTCCAGGAAGTGTTTTTAATACCATCTCTTCATGGTTTTTATCTGTGTTGAAGAAAGAGAATGTTTCCATCACATCTACGCGGAAAACCTCGTCTTGTTTTAAAGACAATGCGCCTACTAGGAAATCTTTTAATCGTTGCCAATCCAAGTCGTCTTTCCCTCCAATATTCAAGAAATAACGAACCGAGCCGTCATCCTCTCCTTCTGAAGCGCCTCCTTTACTAGCATCTACATTAATATCTTTCTTCTTCTTGTAGTAATTATGGAACTTGGTAAACTCTACAGAGAAGAACTTTTTAATCAACTCTTCTTTAGTGAATGGTTCTAGCAAAGCGTTTATCTCTGGTAGGTATTCATCTATGGAATCGTTTATCTCTGTGTTTTTTATAGAGTTTGCAAGGTGGTAAAGCTGTACTTCACAGATTTCCTTTCCGGAAGGAACTTCTTTACGTTCAAACTTCTGCTGTATGATTCTTTCTATCGTTTGAATCTTACGCTGTTCTCCTCTAGTTGCAATTACTATAGAAACCCCTTCTTTTCCGGCACGTCCTGTTCGTCCACTTCGGTGTGTATAAATCTCCACCTCATCTGGCAACTGATAGTTTATAACGTGTGTAATGTCATCCACATCAATTCCACGGGAAGCTACGTCGGTAGCTACTAGCATTTGTATTTGCTTGTTACGGAAAGAATTCATTACCGTATCTCGTTGGCCTTGACTTAGGTCTCCGTGTATCGCTGCTGCGCTGTAGCCATCTTCAATAAGATTTTCAGCTATTCTTTGCGTATCTCGCTTGGTTCTACAGAAGATCACAGAGAATATCTCTGGATTGGCATCTGCCAAACTCTTTAACGCGGAGTAACGGTCTCTTGCATTTACCACATAGTATTCGTGCGATACATTTGTTGCGCCCATGTTTTTGGAACCCACTGTTATTTCTAATGGATTCTTCATAAACTTATTCGCAATCTTAGAAACTTCTTTTGGCATAGTAGCCGAGAAAAGCCAAGTGAACTTGGATTCTGGGGTATGCGATAGAATATCGGTGATATCCTCATAGAAACCCATGTTCAACATCTCATCTGCTTCATCCAGCACACAATAACTTATCTTAGATATGTCCACCATTCTACGGCTTATCATATCTTTCATACGTCCTGGCGTAGCGACAATGATTTGTGCTCCCTTACGAAGTTGCCTTGCTTGGTCGCTAATACTGGCACCACCATACACTGCAACTACGTTTAGTCCAGGCAGGTATTTACCATATTCTTTAATCTCTTTGGTAAGTTGTAAGCATAGCTCACGGGTCGGAGAAAGTACAATTCCTTGTGTGTCACGATTGGTAACATCAATTTTTTGTAACATTGGGAAGCCAAAAGCAGCCGTTTTACCGGTTCCTGTTTGGGCTAAAGCTACCATATCCACATCCTTTTCTAATAATGGTGGGATAGCTTGTTCTTGAATTCCCGACGGATTTTCAAATCCTAAATCGGCAATTGCTTTAAGAAAGACCTCGTCTAATCCTAAAGCTTCGAAAGTTGTTTTCATAAATGGTTTTTTGTTAATTACAGTGTGTCTTTGGTAGAAGTAATCGACAATTTAAACCCACAACTCCTCGATAAAACACCCTAAAATGATAGAGGTTTATAAGCGCGGCATATAATTTATTAATAAAGCGCTACACGTGTACCTCTGGAAATTTCAATTTGCAAAGATAGTAATTATATAGTCAAAAAGCTAGAGAGTTTTTAAATAAAAACAACACATCAGCAAAAGAACTGAATAATATGTATTAATACTGCTATCTTTTTTATTGCAACCTAAGCAGACAGTCTGCTTACCTTACTGATTATCAAGCAGCGATACATTTTTGGTGATGTTTGATTAATAGAAATGGCATGATTTTACTTTGTTGTGTAATAAGTTGAAGCAATATACCCATACATAGTAAATAGCTTATAGTGGGGGCTTTTGAAAGTAGTTTGATAAGTCTAGAATTGCTTTTCCTCGATGGCTTATTTTATTTTTTGCATCTATATCCATCTCTGCAAAGCTTTTATTAAATCCTTTTGGTTGAAAAATGGCATCATAGCCAAAGCCTTCGGTTCCTCGCTCTGCTTCTAAGATTTCTCCATTGCAGACCCCTTCAAAATACAAGATAGTATCCGCAGAAAGTCTTAACGCAATCACCGTCCTAAATCTTGCGTCTTTAATGGTTTGGTCGGCCATGGTTTGTAATAGTTTCTTCCTATTATCTGCATCGGTTGCCTCCTCCCCTGCGTACCTTGCACTATATACACCTGGTGCGCCATTTAACGCATCAACTTCCAAACCCGTATCATCCGCAAAACAGGGATAGCCGTATTTTTTAAACACATAATTTGCTTTCAATGCAGCATTGCCTTCAAGCGTTTTTTCCGTCTCTTCTATCGGTTCGTTGCAGTCGATATCCTCTAGGCTTAAAAGCTCTATATTATCAGGCAGGAATGCTTGCACTTCCTTTAGTTTATTTTTATTGTGTGTAGCAAAAATGATTTTCATAAACTTATTCCTTTTGTTGTTCTTGATAGTACCTCTCTAAAATAAGATCGATGCTTTTTATAGTGTTTTTTGTCCACTGCATCTTCACTTTCATTTTTTCTTCCTCCGACAATTGCCAGTCTATATTTTCTTTCCTCATTTTGGTCACCAAGCTTTGCAGAATAATGGAGGCAGAAACAGAGATATTCAAGCTTTCCGTAAACCCATACATAGGAATTTTAAGATAAGAATCGGCTTGTTCCAAAACCTCTTTACTTAGCCCATATTTTTCTTGTCCAAAAAAGAAGGCAGATTTCTTAGTCACATCAAATTCATGTAAATACTGTGAGTCGTTATGTGGTGTAGTAGCAACAATCTGGTAGCCTTTGGCACGAAGCGCATCGATACAGTCTTGGGTTTTGGTATAACGAGATAGATTAACCCATTTCTGAGCACCCATAGCGATTTCCTTATCCACCCGACTTATATTTCGATTTTCTATGGCATACATATCTTGAATACCAAAAATCTCACAACTGCGCATTACGGCACTTGCATTATGCATCTGGTACACATCTTCTGCTACTACTGTAAAGTGCCTAGTGCGATCTTCCAACACTTTATCAAAAAGCTCTTTTCGCCTTGGTGTCAGGAAACCTTGCAGGAATTCAAATAATTGTTTGTCCACTTAAATTGTCTAATTTTATACAAAAATAGACAATCCTATGAAAATAGTAGTACTTACAGGAGCAGGAATCAGTGCAGAGAGCGGTATAAAAACTTTTAGAGATAGCGATGGCCTTTGGGAAGGACATGATGTGATGGAGGTAGCCTCCCCACAAGGCTGGGAAGCGAACCGAGAATTGGTTTCGGAATTTTACAATTTACGACGCGCACAATTATTGGAAGTGGAACCCAACGCAGCACATAAAGCTTTTGCGGATTTGGAAAAAGATTTTCGTGTTAAAATCGTTACACAAAACGTAGACGATCTTCACGAAAGAGCAGGAAGTACTTCGGTAGTTCACTTACACGGAGAGTTATTGAAAGTACGTAGTTCTGTAGACGAGGACTATATATTAGATTGGAAAAAGGATTTAAACGCCGAGGATGTTTGTCCGAAAGGAAGTCCGCTACGTCCACATATCGTTTGGTTTGGCGAGCAAGTTCCTCTACTAGAAACCGCAGCAAACCTAGTTGCAGAAGCGGATGCATTGTTTATTGTAGGTACTTCTATGCAAGTATATCCTGCCGCAGGATTGTTGCATTATGCAGGACCACAAGTACCGATTTATTTTATAGACCCAAGACCAAATATAGAACCAAATCCACAGATAAAGGTATACGCCCACACAGCAACTGAAGGAGTGCTGATGGCTATAGCGGATTTAAAGAAGAGATTTAATATAGACTAATTACTAGTGAAAAAAATCAACCTCCAGAAAGAATCGAATTAGACAAATATTTTTCTTAATTACTTTTACTCGTCAATTTAATTTTGATAATTTTAAACTCGATAATTTTAAACTATATACCCAAGCGATTTAACTCATTGGAATTGCTTATTCAATAACCATCTACCCTATGAATCCCTCGGCAACTGGCTGGATTAGCATGTTTTTTAGTCTGTACAACAAGGAAGTTTTGTTTGACTTGTATGTAGAGGAGAAAGATTTTTACACACAACTACGAAACACAGGTTTTCTTTATGGAATGTGTACCGAAAGTTTATTGGAACTACCTAAAAGTAACCTGATTCTTAACGAAAATGAGTTTAAGAAAATAAACTTATTGCATGCTATGTCGTTTGTGTATTTTAAACAAAATCCAGACAAAAACACCGATGAACTAGTAGATAGTCTCCTGGAATTTTACAAAGAAATAGAAGAGGAAAGAAACTCATTTTTACAATTCCTAAAACTGCCTAAGAAAAATATCGAGAAGCTAGAAGATGCGATACACGAACGCACGCACTCTAGTATTCTTAGCAACTCTATAACCTCGCTCTTAACGGATATTCAAATATTCTTAGATGTAGTAGCATATGAACAGTTTTTGAAAGACAAAGTTCAGTTTAAAGCCTATCTGAAAAACCTGAAGCAATTATTTTTTCAAATTTGTTTTACGGCATTGAATATTAAGAAAGATAAAGATAAGTACGACCACCGTTTCCTAGAGTTACTAGAAAACTCCTCTACTTATCTGATAGAAGATATCTCACTCAATAAGAGCGTTTGGGACCAGCAATTATGCCATAGGACCTTACTTGAAAAACTTTATTTAATAGACTTGAGTTTGGTATCTGTGTGGAGTGATTTTACTTTGGAAAAGGAAGAAGAAGACTTTATTTATTTATTGGCCGATGAGTTAGAATTAGATCGTTTCATTGTTAAGGAAGCATTGGATGCGATTAAAGGTTTTGCTATTGCACACGAAACAGACGTGAAGCTCTTTGAATATGCCCATCCAATAAAACGAATCTACGGACAGTCGTCTAGTACCGTAAAAACGCTGATTGTTAGAAATAAAGATCGCTTGTTAATAGAGCTGAATGAAAGTGGCGAATTGCTTAACTTATTAGGCAATGCAACCTATAGAGAGCTTAGTTCTGAAGAGAAAACAAAGGTGCGTAACCAATTATTGGATATATGTAAGACGATTCCTTCGCTAACGATATTTTTGCTTCCAGGAGGGAGTCTTTTACTTCCTTTGCTTATCAAGTTCATTCCACAGCTTTTACCTTCGGCATTTACTGATAATCAAATAGATATAAAATCGGAAGAAAAACTCTAAGTGTCTATTAGAATTCCTACTAATAAGACTTTCATGAAAACAACTAGGCTTTAGCGCATATTCCATTTTAACTTTCACGTTTAAACGGTCTGATAATTAAGCGTGCTGCTCTATCGTAGTTGATATAGTTGTAAGTCCAATTAAAGAAAGTTACCACTCTATTTCTAAATCCAATTAAGAACCATAGGTGAACAAACATCCATACAAACCATGCAAAAGCACCAGTATAGCTAGTTCGCTTCATGTCCACTACGGCCTTATTTCTACCCACGGTTGCCATCGATCCTTTATCTCGATACTCGAAGGGTTTCATCTCTTTACCCTGAAGCATACGACTTATGTTCTGTCCTAAATGTTTACCTTGTTGAATAGCAGGTTGTGCAACCATTGGGTGCCCATGAGGATATTTATCTGTTTCCATCTGTGCTACATCTCCTAACGCATAAATCGAAGAAAAGCCTTCCAACTGATTAAACCTATTTACCTTGTAGCGATTTCCACTTTGCATCAAGTTTTCTGCATTTATTCCTTCTACTGGCGCACCGGTAACGCCAGCGGCCCAAATAAAAGTTTTGGTTTTAAACTGCAAGTCGGTATCGGTAGTGATCACTTCTCCATCATAGTCATTCACCCTAGTTTCAAGATGGGTAATTACTCCTAACTGATTTAGGTATCGTAAAGCACCTTTAGATGCTGTATGACTCATAGCTGACAAGAGTCTATCTCCACCCTCTATCAAATGCACTTTCATTTCTGACTCACTTATAAATGGGTAGTCGTGGTGCAAAATACTCTTCCTAAACTCTGCCAATGCCCCTGCCATTTCCACTCCTGTTGGACCTCCACCAGCTATTATAAAAGTTAGATACTTCTTTCGATCTGCAATATTATCAGATATATCTGCCTCTTCTATATTTTGTAAAATAAGACTCCTTATATCCAAAGCCTGTGGCACCGTTTTCATCGGCATGCTATACTTTTGGATATTTTCATTCCCAAAAAAATTGGTTCGGGTTCCTGTTGCAATAACTAAGTAATCATAATCCAATTCGCCTATGGAGGAATAAACCCTCTTAGCTACAGGATCTACTCGGTTTACTCTTGCCATACGAAAATGGAAGTCCGTGTTTTTTCTAAAAATTTTTCGCAGTGGATAGGCAATAGAATCCGGCTCTAAACTTGCTGAAGATACTTGATATAGCAAGGGCTGAAATGTATGATAGTTATGCCGATCAAAAAGCACTACTTGTACTTGCTCTTTACGTAAGTTCTTTATAAAAGCAACACCACCAAATCCACCGCCAATAACGATAATACGTGGTAATTTTGTTTCAGGAATATTCATAGAGAAAAGGCGTTAGTTGCATGCATACTTGACCGGAGTATATATAAAGTTATATTCCAATAATTTGAAATAAACATCCAGAACAAAGCGGTTTTTTAGGTTAATGAATACAAAGATACGATGCCTGCTCGCAATTTAGACAAAACTATCTTAAAATATGTATCCTACACATTACATAACATATCGAATTAAGCTTTTCTATTCGACGCAGAGTCTCGGAGAATTAAACTCCATTTCCTGACTAGTCAAAGCTAATGCGAAGGAAGTTTAAAAATTCATACGACGTATTCCCATTAGGTAATTACTTGGTAATTTAACGCACAATTACAATACTTCCATTCATTTCTTAGTATCTTTAAGCACTATAATAACAAACAAAACATGCTACGAAACATTTTAATTATATTATTTGCTATGACACTTTCACAAGCACAAGCACAGGACTTACCAGAAACTATTCATGGATTCCAATTCACTTCTCTGGAAGGAGAGGAGATGGATTTCTCGCAATACAAGGGTAAAAAAATCCTTATCGTAAACACTGCTTCTAAATGTGGGTTTACTCCACAATATGAAGGTTTAGAGAAACTCTACCAAGAGAATAAAGACAACTTAGTAGTTATTGGTTTTCCTGCTAATAATTTTGGTGAGCAAGAGCCAGGTGCTAATGAAGAGATTGCTGCATTTTGCGAAAGAAATTATGGCGTTAGTTTTCCAATGTCGGAGAAAATTTCGGTAAAAGGAGAAGATATAGCTCCTATTTATCAATGGTTGACGCAGAAAAAATGGAATAAGGTAAAAGACAGCGAAGTAAAGTGGAACTTCCAAAAATACTTGATTGACGAAGAAGGAAATTTTGTTGAAGTCTTTGAATCAGCAGTAAAGCCAATGAGTACAGAGCTATTAAGCCATCTGGAAAAATAAGCTTGTCTTACCAAGCCGTTTTCTAAAACATGCTATAAATGTTACATTGTAATAATTCTATATTACGATGTAACATTTTCTATTTTATCCTACTAATAGTCAACAAAAAGCCATCCAATACTTGCAGACCGAACAAGAACATATCTTTGTAAAAAAACTGGAGAAGAATCAGAACATCGTTCATAAGATTTGTACGTTTTACACGAACAATCCGCACGACCATAAGGATTTATTTCAGGAAATTACTATACAGTTATGGCGTGCCTATCCTTCGTTTCGAGGCGATTCAAAGTTTAGCACATGGATGTACCGAGTGGCTTTAAATACTGCAATTACGCTATATCGCAAGTCTAAGCGAAGTATAAAAGCGCAAGACTACGACAAAATCAGCTTTAAAATTGAATACGAAGACTACGATCCTACGGCCGATAAACAAGTAAAGCTTTTATACGAAGCCGTAAAACAACTAAACAACATAGATAAAGCTCTAGTATTATTGTATCTAGAAGATAAAACCTACGAGGAAATTGCAGATACACTCGGGATTACCAATGTAAATGCCAGAGTGCGGATGAGTAGAATAAAAGACAAGTTAAAAAGGATTGTAAATCCATAGACAGATAGTATGAACGAATTAGATTTACTAAAAAAACATTGGCAGAAAGCAGATGAGAACCTGCCGAATTACTCCTACGAAGAGCTATATAAGATGCTTCATAAGAAGTCGTCTAGCCTTGTAAAATGGATACTTTATATAAGCATCATAGAATTCGCCATCTGGGGAGCATTGTACTTTGTTGTTCCGGAAAGCTCCAACAAATTCAACAAGGAGATGGGGTTAACCTCTGCTATGATGATTGGAACAATTTTAAGCTTCGTTGTTTTTGGACTATTTATATTTCTGTTTTACTATAACTATTCCAGAATACGAATAACCGATTCCATAAAAGAACTCATGCAAAGTATCTTGCGCACCAGACGGACGGTTTACTTTTTTATTATTTGGAACATTGCAAGTGCTATTATAACCTTAGCTTTAGTCAGCATTCATTATAGCCGAAATAAAGAAAAACTTATCGAATTTGTTTTAGAGCAAAACTCTAGCCTAAGTATAGAAAACACAGCTGCCATAACCACTGGATTTTTTATTGGTTTTACTGTTACCGCTATTGTTGTTATAGGAGTTATGCTCTTGCTATATCGCATTGTTTATATTCGATTATTAAAACGACTTAAGGCAAACTACAAGCAACTTCAAGAAATAAATAAGAATTTCTAATCGATGTAGACAAAATGTAAGTTCTGTTATTGCTCTTTAATTTAAAGCCATCCCATTACAAAACGAAAAATGCTAGAAAGGTACTACTCCATTTCTAGCATTTTTTACTTTATAAATGAACTTTCTCAAGGCAAAGCCATTGGCGTATCCATATAGAATTAAGCTTAACCATTCGCCGTATAGCATCGTGGAATTAAACCCATTTTCCCGTCCGTAGAAGTGAATGCGAAGTAAGTTTTTATTTTCGTTTTACACGCTTTATCTTAGCACCCAAAGCTTGTAATCTTGTATCTAAATCTTCATATCCTCTATCAATCTGCTCTATATTGTGAATGGTACTTGTTCCTGTTGCAGACAATGCTGCAATCAGCAAGGAAACCCCTGCACGAATATCTGGCGAAACCATAGTTGTTGCTTTTAGCGAGGACTTAAAGTCATGTCCGATAACCGTAGCACGGTGCGGGTCACAAAGAATTATTTTCGCCCCCATGTCGATGAGTTTATCCACAAAGAACAAGCGACTCTCGAACATTCTTTGGTGTATGAGCACCTCTCCTCTAGCCTGTGTGCTGATTACTAAAATTATACTTAATAAATCTGGTGTAAATCCAGGCCATGGAGAATCGGATATAGTTAATATGGAACCGTCTATATAATCTTGAATCTCATAAGATTCTTGAGCTGGAATAAAAATATCATCGCCACGACGATCTAGTTTTATTCCTAGTTTTTGAAATATTTCTGGAATCATTCCCAAGTTATCCCAACTTACGTCTTTTATTGTGATCTCGCTACGAGTCATAGCTGCCATTCCTATCCAGCTACCTATCTCTATCATATCTGGAAGGATACGATGGGTGCAACCCTGTAGTTTTGTAACGCCTTCTATCCTAAGTAAATTAGAACTTATTCCAGAGATTTTTGCTCCCATACTGTTCAGCATAATACATAATTGCTGAATATATGGTTCACAAGCGGCATTATATATAGTGGTTTCGCCTTTGGCAAGTACGGCTGCCATAATGATATTTGCTGTTCCGGTTACCGAAGCTTGATCCAATAAAATATAGGTGCCCGTTAATCCATGTGGTGCAGCAACCTTATAAAACTGTTCTTTTTGTTGGTATTCGAACTCTGCTCCTAGCTTTATAAATCCTTCAAAATGGGTATCTATACGTCGTCTTCCTATTTTATCGCCTCCGGGTCTCGGGATATATCCCTTCCCAAACCTGGCAAGCAAGGGACCTACTATCATTATTGAACCACGAATGCTAGCGCCATCTTGCTTAAACTGCTCGCTGTGCAAGTAGTCTAAATTTATATTCTTAGCAATAAAGGAATATTTTCCTTTAGAAAGCTTTTCAACCTTTACTCCTAAGCTCTTTAATATTTCTATCTGTCTATTTATATCCCGAATATCTGGCACATTGTCCAGAATTACTTCTTCCTCTGTAAGCAGTACGGCACATAAAACTTGTAAAGCTTCGTTCTTGGCTCCTTGTGGGGTAATGGAACCGCTTAATTTATGGCCTCCTTCTATTTCAAATACTTCCATGTACTATTCTAACTCTTCTTTTTTTATTAATTGCGTCTTCTTCTTCCTCTTGTTGGACGATTGCTTCGCCTTGCAGGGGTTCTGCGTTTACTTTTCACCAAATCTTGTGCTTTGCTTAAATCCTCATCAGCTTCTTTCAGATTTATTTCCCCTCCAGATAACTCATATAAATGATTAAAAATAACCTCATCTTTTACCGAATCCTTATTCCAGTTCAAAAAACACTTTTTCATGTGGTTGGCAATGGTCAATATCAAGGCTTCTTTCTTTTCTCCATCCTCCCATTTTACCGCTTCGTCTATCATGCGTTTTATGTTATTTCCGTAGAAGCGATACTTCGGGAAGTTTTGTGGATAATCCAATGGTTCTGGTGATTTAAAAACAGACTCTCTAGTCGGTATTGGGAAAGGTGCTTCGATATCTAATTTAAAATCAGACATTATAAATAATTGATCCCATAGCTTATGCTGAAAATCTGGTACATCGCGTAAATGTGGGTTTAAGTTCCCCATAACGGCTATAATTCCTTTTGCCTGCCTTGTACGCTCTTTCACATCTTCTATCTCTACGGTTTGCTCAATCATTTTCTGAATGTGGCGTCCGTATTCTGGAATGGCTAAATGGTTTCTGTCGGTATTGTACTCTAAATCGTCTACAAGAAGTTCTAATGTCAAAATAGTATGTATATGTAATAATTAAAATAGGAAAGTCATTGTATCTAACTTCTATTGAATGAAGTTATAATTCAACGCTATACGCAAAATAAGGATTTTTTATAAGGACAGCAAACCTTCTACTACAGAAACTTTCTCATATTTCTCTATCACCACATCTGCAGATTCTATAACTGCTTCAATAGAAACACTTGTATATTGACCTTTTGTGGAGGTTCTCGTTTTTGCTTTGGCGTTAGGTATGTCCTCAAAAAAGCTTAATATCTGTTGTATTTTTCTTTTGTCTGTAGGCACTATAAATTTAAACAAGTATGGCGCAGGCCAATCGGTATAGTCTTCTAATTGAGCTTTTAAATTCTCATAGAATTCTTTCGATTTGTCGTTCTCATTCTTCTTGTCAGTCATTGCTGAGGGCATTATTAGTTTATAAAGAATACAAATATACACTTTCAGTATCAATTTATATTTACGAACTTTGTAAAATTCATTTTAATCTATTATTTGTGATAACAAAGCGTATTGTAATCTCTGGAGGTCCAGGATCGGGAAAAACTACTATTGCCGAAGAATTGGCTGATATGGGGTATGATATTATGCCAGAAATATCTAGACAAATAATCTTAGAAGCTAAAGAGAAAGGCATAGATCAACTATTCTTAACCGACCCTTTGCTGTTTAGCCAGAAACTACTGGAAGGAAGGGTCCAACAATATAAAGATGCCGAAAAGTGCCAAAGTGCACAACTGTTTTATGATCGCGGTATCCCCGATGTAAACGCTTATATGGATTATTTGGGAACCGACTATCCAGATCAATTCCATGAGGCTTGCGAACAACATATATATGATGAGGTTTTCCTCTTACCTCCGTGGCAAAGCATCTATATTCAGGACAATGAGCGCTATGAATCCTACGACCAAGCGAAGTTGATCTATGAGTTTTTATATCGAAAATATGCCGATCTTGGCTACAATATTCATAACGTTCCAGAAGGGGAAGCCAAAGAACGATCCGAATATATTTTAGAGATTTTAAACCTATAAAATTGGAGGAAACAGCCCAAAGTATTTTATTGAAGTATTGGGGCTATTCTTCCTATAGAGAAGGGCAAGAACAAGCTATCACCAACATTCTAAATGGGATAGATACCATGGTACTCCTCCCTACAGGTGGCGGAAAATCTATTTGTTTTCAAGTTCCTGCTTTATTAAAGCCCGGTATTTGCATTGTTATTTCGCCTTTGATTGCTCTAATGGAGGACCAAGTGCAGGCGTTACACAGAAAAAACATCAAAGCCTTGCACCTTGGAGGAAATCTAGGCATAACCGAGTTACGAAGGTTGCTAGATAATGCTTTGTATGGCAATTATAAATTCTTATACCTCTCGCCCGAACGCTTGCAAAATACATTGGTTCAGGAAACAATACGATCGCTTCCTGTATCACTTGTAGCGATAGACGAAGCACATTGTATTTCACAATGGGGAAACGACTTTAGACCTTCTTATCATAAAATCCCAACCATCCGCACCCTTATAGGTGAGGTGCCTTTTATAGCACTAACTGCTACGGCAACCCCAAAAGTGGTAAAAGACACTATGCGCTTATTGGAAATGAAGAGTCCAAAACTAGTGCAAACCTCTTTTTATAGACCTAATTTGTCTTATGAGACCTATTCGGTATCCGATAAGTTAAAAAGCATACAACACATCCTCCAATCCAATCCTGGACCTGCTATCCTATATGTGCGCAGCAGACAAGGAACCGCAAACCATAGCATGCACTTAAATAGTTTGGGCATAAAAAGTACTTTCTTCCATGGTGGTTTGAGCACGGAAGAAAAGAATGATCGATTACATAGTTGGCTAAACGAAGAAACACCAGTAATCGTGGCTACCAATGCATTCGGCATGGGAATAGACAAACCGAATGTGCGTCACGTAATTCATTTGCAAATACCAGAAAGCATAGAAAGTTACTTCCAAGAAGCAGGAAGAGCAGGAAGAGATGGACTGCCTGCACGTGCCATATTGCTTTACGACAACTACGACCCAACACGCACCCTAAATCAATACACTAGAAATCTAGCTGACCTAGCTTATTTAAAAAAAGTATATAAAAAGTTGAATACGTATTTTCAAATAAGTTATGGCGAAGGAGATCTCACTACACATGACTTTAACTTTGCTTCTTTTTGTGAGCGCTATGCGTTGCCCTTAACCAAAACACACAATGCGCTACGGACTTTAGATAGAATTGGGGTAATCCAACTAACCCATGTTTACGGAAGAAAATGCGTGTTACAGTTCCTTGTTCCTTCGCAGGTTTTATTAAATTATTTCGATCAGAATAGAGAGCTAGCCCATATCGGGCAAAACATTCTTCGACTTTATGGAGGTATTTTTGAAGTACCTACCAGAATTTCTGTAGAAACCGTAGCTACAAGAGCAGAGCGAAGTGTAAATAAAATCTTGAAGGCAATAAAAAAAATGGATCAAGATGAGATAATCGACCTAGAGTTGTTTGAGTCCGATATCCAGTTACACTTCTTAGAACCTAGAGAAGATGATAGAACATTAAATCGCCTGGGAAAAGAAGTAGATCAGTTAAACAAAAATACCATCCGAAAAATAAAGCAGAGCATCGCGTTTGTAACCAATGACTCGCTTTGCAAAAGCCGACAGCTACTGGCCTACTTTGGTGAAGAAATAGCAGCGGACTGCAACATTTGTTCGGTATGTAGGCAAAACAAAAACACGGAGGACAGTAAGGAGCATGCCAATGAAACGGCTATTATTAATATTCTTACTGAAATGGGCCCTTTGGAGGCCAATAGCATTGCACAACAATTAAACCTTCCTGTAGCAACTACCATAGAATTGCTTCGCAGCATGCTAATTAGGAAAAAAGTGAAATTATACCAATACAATAAATACCAATTATACGAACTATGAAAGACTTGAGAATTGTATTTATGGGTACCCCCGACTTTGCCGTTGGATGCCTAAAAGAAGTAATAGAAAATGACCTGCAAGTGGTTGGGGTAGTAACAACCCCCGACCGACCAGCTGGACGTGGCAGACAACTACGCGGATCGGCAGTTAAAGAATATGCTTTACAACAAAACTTGCCTATTCTACAACCAGAAAGCTTAAAAGATGAAGCGTTTTTAGATTCTTTAAGAGCGCTTAAAGCAGATTTATTCGTAGTAGTAGCATTTCGCTTGCTACCAAAAATTGTTTGGTCAATGCCAAGGCTGGGCACTTTTAACCTACATGCCTCCCTCCTACCTAAATACAGAGGTGCAGCGCCAATAAATTGGGCAATAATAGAAGGAGAAAAAGAGTCTGGAGTCACTACCTTTTTATTGGACGAAAAAATTGACACTGGCGCCATATTGCTTTCTGAAAAGGTGGCAATCACTAAAACCGAAACGGCAGGCACGTTGCATGATAAGTTGCTTGGTATTGGAAAAAAACTCGTAGTAACGACCATAGAGAAGCTTGCCAATAATGAAGTTAAGCCAGAAATACAGCCAAACGTAGAAGGAATAACCTATGCTCCAAAGTTGACTTCGGAGAACATGCGCATCGATTGGTCCAAGAAAGGAAAAGATATAGAACTGCATATTCGAGGTTTATCCCCTTACCCTTCTGCTTGGACAGAATTGGAAGAGGATGGGGAACGAAAAAAAGTAAAGATATACTTTGCACGATTTGAAGAAGCCATACACACTGAAAAAGTAGGAACCATTACAGCGAGTAGGAAAGATATGAAGGTTGCTGTAGCAGATGGTTACTTAGATATTCTAGAAATGCAACTTCCGGGAAGACGAAAAATGCCCATTTTAGATATATGTAACGGCTATACCTTTTCAGAAAATGCGCGAATGTGTTAAGGTTTTGTACATATATCAATTATAAATAAGGAGTATTTTGCCTTAAAACCCGAATAAAACAGCTCCTTTATAGCAATATCAAGGGTTTTGTGCGCTTTTCGCTTGCATGATTAAATAATAAATTTATATTTGTATATGCAATTTTATAACGCGTAAATAATAAAAACAGTATTATGAACAAATCAGATTTAATCAATGCTATGGCAGAAGATGCTGGAATTACAAAAGCAGCTGCTAAAAAAAGTTTAGAGTCTTTCTTGGAAAACGTACAAGGTGCTCTTAAAAAAGGAGACCGTGTATCTTTAGTTGGATTCGGTTCTTGGAATGTTAATCACCGTGCAGCTAGAGAAGGTAGAAACCCACAAACTGGGAAGACTATCCAAATCGCAGCTAAGAATGTAGTGAGATTTAAGCCAGGATCTGGACTACAAGATGCTGTTAACTAATTCATTTAGTTTATCAACAAAATCAAGCCTTGGTTTCTCAACTAAGGCTTTTTTTGTGTCTTGGAATTAATAAGTTAGCAAAGTTAGGATAAATACCAACTCTAATTACTTGCAAGACTCCAATAAAACTTTAATCTACACAAATTACTACAAAAAAAAAATTAATTGCATTATATCCAAACAATCTAAGTTTCCCAAGAATGTAATACCATTTTAAGCCTATTTCCTAGCCGGTTATTGTAAAAGTTTTATATATTTAAGTATAAATTTTAAAAATCCAATAAAATGAATCCAAATCGTGGGCAATTATTAATAGCAGAACCATCTGCACTTAACGATGATTCGTTCAATAGATCCATCATTCTTTTGGTTGCTTGTAATCCTGAAGGTTCAGTTGGTTTTATTATGAACAAACCATCAGATTATACCTTACAAAGCTTTATTCCTGAGATACGCAATAATTTTACTGTATACATAGGAGGGCCTGTAGAACAGCAAAACCTGTATTTTATACATACTCGACCAGATCTTATAGAAAATAGTCTAGAAATATCCAAAGGACTTTATTGGGGTGGGAATTTTGAAGAGGTCATAAAAAGAATCGAATCCAATCAGTTAAAAGAAAATGAGATAAAATTCTTCTTAGGATATTCTGGATGGGCAACGAATCAATTGGAAGAAGAACTAAACAATAACAGTTGGTTATTGACCGATAATTCCTACCAAGAATCCTTGCTTATAAAACCAGACATCAGTTTTTGGAAAGAAAAAATGATCGAGTTAGGTGGCGATTATTCCCTTTGGGCAAATGCGCCAGAAGATCCTAGTCAGAACTAGGTATTACACCAAAAAATTACCAGAAAGTTTTGCATTTAATTTTTCATGCAAAAGCTTACTCACTTTTGTATCATATTCCTTTTTTCGGTACTTAGAAACAGGTTGGATGCCTACAAGAGAATTGGTTAAAAACATCTCGTCCGCTTTTTGTAACTCAAACGGAGAGATATCCTCTTCTTCCAAAATATAATCAGGCCATTCGCCTATTATTTTTATTACCTGCTTTCGCATCATGCCATTTATACAACCAGATTCCAACCTAGGAGTTCGGATTTTATAACCGCTGACTAAAAATATATTAGCGTTTAATGCCTCTGCAACATGCTTTTTATCATTTAACAACAAACAGTTAGCATAATCATTTTCGCTTGCATAAATACTCCCTAAAACGTTTATAAGTCTATTCGTGGTCTTTAGGTTGGACAGCATTCCTGCATGTACATAATGATCGCGAAATAAATTCACTTCATACTCTTGTTCGTTGTAAGTAAACAAAGGCGTATCTATTGTATCGATGCTGATAAAGAAACCTACTTTAGAGTTGCTAGGCGTATATTTCCCGTCGGCCTCACGCCAAACTAAGATTTTTGCAGAAAATGGGGATTCTTGCAAATGGTTTGCATCGATAAGCGAGAGAATTTTCTCGTTCAAGTAATCGGGTGTAAACTCCATGGGAATTGGCATTCTAAGAATTCGCATAGAAGCCATAAGGCGAAAGTAATGGTCTTCCCAGAAAAATACGGCAGAGGCATTGCCGCGCATTGTTTCAAAAACGGCGTCGCCATACTGCAAGCCGCGATTAGATAATTTAATATTTAATTCCTCTCTCCCAACGATCGATCCGTTTAATATAGCTTTCATTTACGTGTAGTGCTTGATAGTTTTTTTGTGATCCGCACAAAGCTAAGATATTTTATGTCCTTTTATCTCGATCCTAAGGTTTGTTTTAAATTAGCTATCATACTCTCCCAAAGAAGCTTGTTTCCTTCTATCTCATCTTCCTCTGCAAAGTCTGTTACGATCAGTGAAACATCATTGGTAACGCCGTCCACTTGAATGCGTAATTCAAAGAAATATGCTTCGTCCTCATCCTCCAGCCAACGAAACTTTACACGTTCATCGGTTCGTGAGCTTAAAAGCAATGCTTGCTCTTCGCTTCCAGACCATATAAAAGTGTACAATTCGCCACGGGAATTTACGTTATCTGCATACCACTCTCCCATACCCGATGGTGTAGATATATATTGGAACAACAAGCTGGGAGAGGATTGAATCGGGAACTCCATTTGATATTTTACTTTTTCCATAATTGCTTTAATACTTTCGCCTAATATAGAAATTAAAAACTATAAACGATAAAACTAAAGTAGTTTTATATGCATAATTGAGTTTTCATGTCTCAAAATGAAGGAAGATAGTTAAATCAGCTCTCGATTATTTACTATTTACATCATAAATCTTCCTGAATAGGCATCCTATTAACTAATTGGCGGAAACGGTAAGAATAACTATTCTAAACATGGCGTTCTTGGAAGGCAGATAGACATAGCTATTGCTGATTTTGATTTCAAACTATTTGTTGGCGAGCTAAAGCGGACAAGTAAGGATGGCGATTAAGAATAGGATCTTATCGCCATCGGGAAACACTTCACAAATGCAATTCTCTTTTAAAACTACTAACTATCTATTTAATATTCTGGCCATGCTCTATACACTTCTCTTAAGTCGATAGGTATAGCGGGTTCCTGTTCCTCTAGACGTCCCATTCTAAACGCGTTTTGCAAAATATCTTCTATATAGAAATCTTCTTTTTCGGTATAGGGTTCATAGGTTTGCTTCATAGTTAAATCGTAAACCGAAGCAGCCGTATTATACCAAAACGCATTCCACCCAGAGCGGTATTCTTTTATCAATTCAAAAGTAGTCTGTCCGGTTTGTCTATGGATGAGTTTAAATAAAATGCGTCCTTCCGATCTAGTAAAGGTTTTCAAGGTATCGGTAAACTCCTCTTGCATATATCTTTGTGCTCGTCGTATATAAACTCTTTTGCTTCGCTTATTAGGTAAAGTTTCTAACAAATCATTCACAACTGCCAATCTTTCGGCAGCTAGTGTTGCAAACGGATATACTTTATATACACGACGCTTAGTTATCAAGTAGTTTTTTCGAGCTGCTTCTGAATCGAAACGAAGTTTAGGTAAAAGCCAAACCTCATCCAGTTTAATGCTTAGTGTATCTTGCTCCTTCGTTATTAAATAACCGTCATTTAGCCCACCTCTCTCTTCTTTATACAGTGAATCTCTCTTTTCCTGACCGTAGATGACAAGAACAGGAAGCATATTTAATGCAAGAAAGATATAAATACAAAATCGCGACATAGGTTGGGTTTTCTTCTGCTCAAAAATAAGAATTCTACACCGCCTATACCTATAGAATTATGTAATTTTGGTGGTTATTGATTTAGCTAAGGATTCAATTTTAAAAGTAAATAGCATATATATGAGTGAAAAAAGTATTTTGACAGACAAGTCGATGGAGTTTTTAACTGCCTACCTCAACAATGCTTCGCCAACAGGTTATGAGTGGAGCGGACAAAAGCTATGGATGGCGTATTTAAAACCTTATGTAGACACCTTTATTACCGATACCTATGGTACTGCAGTAGGCGTGATCAATCCTGACGCTCCTTACAAAGTAGTTATCGAAGGCCATGCCGATGAAATTTCTTGGTATGTGAACTATATAATAGACGAAGGATTGATTTATGTTATTCGAAATGGAGGCAGCGACCATCAGATAGCCCCTTCAAAACGTGTAAACATCCATACTGACAACGGAATTGTACAAGGTGTTTTTGGCTGGCCAGCTATTCATACTCGAAAAGCAAGCAAAGAAACGCCTCCAAAATTGGATAATATTTTTATAGACGTTGGATGTAATTCCAAAGAGGAAGTAGAAAAGCTAGGTGTGCATGTAGGTTGCGTAATTACCTATCCAGATGAGCTAATCATCTTAAACGGAGATAAACTAGTTTGTCGCGCCATAGACAACCGTATGGGTGGTTTTATGATTGCAGAAGTCGCTAGATTACTGCATGAGAATAAGAAAAAACTTCCTTTCGGATTGTATATCACCAACTCAGTACAAGAAGAAGTCGGACTAAGAGGTGCCGAGATGATTGCAGAACGCATTAAACCCAATGCAGCGATTGTTACCGATGTAACGCACGACACCACTACTCCAATGATCGAGAAGAAAACCCAAGGCGATGCGCGTATAGGCAATGGCCCTGTGGTTACTTATGCTCCGGCAGTACAACAAAAACTAAGAGATTTAATTTTAAAAGCCGCAAAAGACAACGATATTCCAGTGCAACGTGCTGCATCGTCTAGAGCCACAGGAACCGACACCGATGCTTTTGCTTATAGCAATGCTGGCGTGGCTAGTGCTTTGATTTCCCTTCCACTACGCTATATGCATACCACCGTAGAAATGGTACATAAAAAAGATGTTGAGAATGTGATTAAATTGATCTACCACAGTGTGTTAAACATAGAAAACGGAGAAGACTTTTGTTATTTTAAATAATTGCAATAACATCTAGAAACTCTTACAAAGCAATTATCCCGTCTATAAATATATTTTATAAACGGGATAATTATTTATAGTGTATTTTCTTGAGAATTTTACTTCCCTCAATCTTCTTCGTGCAACTCTTCTTTTTTATAAGCATCGATTACTTTCTTCACCAATGGGTGTCTAATTACATCGGTTTCGTCTAGATGGATAGTAGAAATTCCTTCTACATCTTTTAATATTCTCAATGCTACTTTAAGGCCAGAGCTCATTTTTCTAGGCAGGTCTATTTGGCCTGGATCTCCAGTTACCATAAACTTGGCTTTTGCTCCCATACGTGTCAGAAACATTTTCATTTGTGCTTTGGTGGTGTTTTGTGCTTCATCCAAGATAACGAACGCATCATCTAAGGTTCTTCCACGCATAAAAGCCAATGGCGCAATTTGGATGACTCCTTTCTCTATGTCCGACTCCAATCGTTCGGAAGGGATCATATCAAACAACGCATCATATAACGGTTGCATGTAGGGATCTAACTTTTCCTTTAAATCGCCAGGAAGGAAACCTAAATTCTCCCCTGCCTCTACGGCTGGTCTGGTTAAGATAATACGCTTTACTTCTTTATTCTTGAGTGCTCGTACCGCCAATGCTACTGCTGTGTAGGTTTTTCCTGTTCCAGCAGGTCCTACAGCAAATACCATGTCATTTTTCTCTACGGCATCTATAATTCTCTGTTGGTTTCGCGTCTTTGCTTTAATCAGTTTCCCTCTTACACCATGCAACAGAACATTACCTACAGATTTTCCAGAATCATAATCCGATTTCTGCTCACTGGTAAGAATGCGTTCTAGCATAGATACGTCTAGCGTATTGTATTTATGGTAATAATCAAAGATCAACTGCATTCGTTTTTCGAATTCTTGTAGGATCTCTTCTTCGCCATAAACCTTTAAGCTATTCCCTCTTGCTACAATCTTTAGTTGCGGATAATATGCCTTTAGTGCATCTAATGTTTCGTTTTGTGTACCGAAAAACTCTAATGGCTGTATATTCGGAAGTTCAATTATAATTTCATTCAAAAGTTTTATCTATTTTATTATTCAAGTTAGACCTTAATAGTTTTGCTTCTAACAAAAGTACACTATTTTTGTAAGAATTAATTTCATTTTAATAAGTAAAGAATTTTCATGCATATTATTACCTTAACGACCGATTTTGGATATAAAGACCCCTATGTAGGAGCATTAAAGGGCGCTATCTATTCCCAATTGGAGGACGTTCGTATAGTAGACATATCGCATGAAGTGTCGCCCTTTCACCTAGCAGAAGCCGCTTACATTATAAAAAATGCTTATCAGAATTTTCCTAAGAAAAGCATTCACATCATCGGTGTGGACTCGGAGTTAACTCCAGAAAACAAACACTTAGTCGTGCTTCTTAATGGGCATTATTTTATTTGTGCGGATAATGGGATTCTTTCTATGCTGATATTGGAACAACGAGCAGAGAAAATAGTAGAGATAAACATTCACGATAGAATTATTAGTAACTCCAGTATTCTAGACGCCTTCATCAATGTTGCATGCCATATAGCACGTGGTGGTACGCTAGAAGTAATAGGAAAACCAATACACGAAATAAAAGAATTAACCGGAATGCGCCCTACCACTATTGCCGAAAAGAACCAGATTAAAGGCAACGTTCAGTATATAGATAACTACGGAAATGTAATAACAAACGTTACCAAGAAGCTATTTGAAGACTTCGGTAAAGGGAGAGATTTTGAGATTTTAGCCAGATCGGAAATATTTAAAGAGGTTTATAAAAGTTATGGCGATGCTATATCTTTTGATATTCCTTTTGCGAAAAGAACAATGGACGGAAAAAAGATTGCTTTATGGAACACCTCAAAGCATCTAGAACTTGCCATATACAAGAGTAACCAACACACATTTGGTAGTGCATCTAGCCTATTTGGGTTAGAATATCGTGATACAATAACAATAACTTTTAAATAGAATAGTTTTTAAATATGTTTAAACGAATTGTAAAATTAGAATTTGAAGAGGCTAAGGTTCCCGAATTTCTGAGTGATTTTGAAGCAGTAAAAGACAAAATACGTGCTTTTCCTGGATGTGAGCGTTTGGAGCTTTTACAAGATAAATCGGACAAAGGCGTGTTTTTCACTTATAGTACATGGAAATCGGAAGAAGCATTGGAGGCTTATAAAAACAGTGCGTTATTTGGCGAAGTCTGGCCAAAAACCAAAGCGCTTTTTCGCGATAAGCCAATGGCATGGAGTGTGAGCAGCCTTCAAGAATTAAATTAATTAAAAATCATTACAGAATATGCTTGCTATTCTACGCAAAGAAATACATTCTTTTTTCTCCTCGCCCGTAGGATATCTAGTGGTTGCCTTATTTTTAGTGGCAAACGGATTATTCCTATGGATCATTCCTGGAGAATATAATATTTTAGATTCGGAGTTTGCCGACTTGTCCCCATTCTTTGATTTATCGCCATGGATTTTGTTGTTTCTAATCCCCGCGATTAGTATGCGATTGTTTAGTGAAGAATTTAAAATGGGAACGATAGAAATCCTACAAACCAAACCTATCACAAGCATGCAAATAGTGCTAGGAAAGTATTTTGCATCGGTGGTTCTTATTATAATATCTTTACTTCCCAGCCTATTATATCTATACACTATTGGGCAATTAGGAACAAGGATCAATAATTTTGACAGCGGTGTTGTAATCGGATCCTACATAGGCTTACTGTTCCTTATCCTTTCCTACTCCGCTATCGGTGTATTTGCCTCCACCCTATCGAGCAATCAAATCATCGCTTTTTTGATTGGTGTATGCATTAGCTTTACACTTTTCTTTGGGTTTGGATTTATAGCTTCTATAAGTTCTAACCTATTGTTTTTAGAAAGTTTTGGTATGCAAGAACATTTTAAAAGCATCTCCCGAGGCATATTGGACACGCGAGATATCCTATATTTTGTAGGTATTAGTTTGTTTTTTATTATTGCTACAAGCTATAAATTAGAAAGGAAATAGATGAATAAACAAGCCACATCCGCCATAGCAAAACGCTATATATATTTTCTTGTAGGCATTATATTGCTTCTAATTGCAAGCCAAGTATTCTATAAGCGCTTTGATCTTACGCAAGATAAACGCTATACTTTATCTGATGTCACAGTACAAATGCTAGATACCATTAGCTCCCCTATAGAAATAGAGGTCTTATTGAGCGGTAAAAACACTTCGGAGTTTCGTCGTTTACAGTATGAAACCCTTCAGATTTTAGAGGAGTTTTCTTCGGTTAATAAGAACATTCAATATAGATTTATAGACCCTAGAGAATTAGACGTTCGTGCAGATTTGCAAGAAAAGCTAAGAAACTTACAGATCCGACCAGCGCAGATTCAAATAAAGCAAGATGGCAAAACCCAAACCGAAGTGGTTTATCCTTATGCGTTTGCAACTTACAAGAACCAAAGCGTTTCCGTTGCTTTACTGAAGAATAAAATGGGAGCTAGCAGTGAAGAGCGGATTCACAACTCGGTGCAAAACTTAGAATACAGCTTTGTAGATTCGTTTAATAAATTACTACGTCCTAAACATAAACGCATAGCCTTCCTAAAGGGCAATGACGAAATAGAAGATAGATTCTTAGCGGATTTTTTAATCACTTTAAAGGAATATTACCTAATAGCTCCTTTTACGCTTCACGCTCCAGAAGAGCCCACCGAGATCTTAGCCGATTTAAATACCTACGATTTACTTGTAGTAGCAGGACCTGAGAAACCATTTAGTGAGACACATAAACACATAGTAGACCAATACCTAATGCAGGGTGGCAACATTCTTTGGTTAGGAGCCATGAACAC
>Ga0209075_1000515_pt1 | contig 37866 bp, 34 predicted proteins | sample Stecom2011_FD_187523 | JGI IMG/M metagenome (GOLD analysis project Ga0209075, IMG submission 187523) | Agricultural soil microbial communities from Utah to study Nitrogen management - Steer compost 2011 (SPAdes) (version 2) | ecosystem: Environmental > Terrestrial > Soil > Agricultural land...
CATAGTACTGGCATGTGGCCAGCTCAACGAAGTCGGCTCCCAAGCGTTCACACAAAGACATAACATCTTGCATCTGGTGGATATTGTGACGGTGAATCACAAAATTAAGCACCATAGGATAACCCGCTTCTTTTACCGCCCGTGCCATTTTCAACTTCTGATCAAACGCCTTTCGCGAGCCGGCTATGGCGTTATTGAGTTCAGGGTCCGAGGCTTGAAAACTCACTTGAATATGATCCAGGCCAGCCTCGGCAAAGGCATTCACTTTAGCTTCAGTAAGGCCAAGACCTGAGGTTATCAAATTGGTGTAGTACCCCAGCGAGCGGGCTTCTGCAATAAGCTCTTCAAGGTCTGGGCGCACCAAGGGTTCCCCACCGGAAAACCCAAGCTGTGCCGCACCCATTTCACGCCCTTGCCGTAAAACCTGAACCCATTCGGCTGTGGTGAGTTCCTTTTCTGTCTGCGCGAAATCCAGGGGGTTCGAGCAATAGGGGCACTGGAGTGGGCAGCGATAGGTCAGCTCTGCCAATAGCCATAAAGGAGGCCCGATACGTTCATCAGGCTTACCGTCCGGAGCGAGTTTAGCGTGTGTCATGACAGTTCCAGCCAATGTTGGTTACGGGCATGACCCAAAAACTCACACACATCCGCCGTTAATGCGCCGGCCTCAGGGAATTTCTGCTCCAGCCCCGAGATAACCTCGGCAACACTGCGCTTGCCATCTACTTCACCTAAAATGGCGCCGGCACTCTCGTTAAGCTTCACCATTCCTTCCGGATACAACAAAACGTGACACTGCTGAGCTGGCTCCCACTGAAACCGGAATCCCCGCCGGAAGCGGAGTACATCTACCATGGCAACGTCCATCAGAGCCCCCGGTGCCAGACTTGCTGGTCTGTAACAGTGTGAAATGGCGGTGTGTTATGGCTGTATGCCATGGTAAGGGCGTCTAACAGAGCCCATAGAATGTCCAGCTTGAACTGAAGAATATCAAGCGCCCGCGCCTGCTGGGATTGCGATACGAAATGATCCAGCGTAATGGTCAATCCATGCTCCACATCTCGCCGTGCTTCTGAAAGCCGCTTACGGAAGTAGCTGTAACCGGCTTCATCTATCCAGGGGTAATGCTTCGGCCAGCTATCGAGCCTGGATTGATGTATTTCAGGGGCAAACAGCTCCGTAAGGGACGAACAGGCGGCTTCTTGCCAAGATGCCCGCCGAGCAAAATTCAGATAGGCGTCTACCGCAAACCGAACCCCTGGTAACACGTGGCGTTGGTCGATGACTTCTTCCCGGGTCAAACCCACTGATTCAGCCAGGCATAGCCAGGCTTCAATGCCACCACAATCGCCGTCGTGGCCATCATGGTCGAGAATTCTCTGCAACCATTGCTGACGCACAGCCGCGTCTGGGCAGTTAGCCATAATGGCCGCGTCTTTGCGGGGAATCATAATCTGGTAGTAGTAGCGATTAGCAACCCAGCCACGTATCTGCTCCGGAGTGCATTGCCCGCTGTACATGGCTTTGTGGTACGGATGATGGATGTGATAAAGCTGGCCTTTATCCCGCAAAGCCTGCTCAAAATCTGTTCGGTTCATAACCGTATTGGCAATGGCGTTCATAGCGGCTCCACAAGTTCGATCTGCATCCCGTCCCACGCCACCTCAATGCCATGTTGTGTCAACTGCGCACGCTCGGGGGAATCTTCATCAAGGATCGGGTTGGTGTTATTTATATGGATCAGAATTTTACGCTTGGCAGGCATAGTATCGAGCACTTCAATCATGCCGCCCGGCCCGGCCTGAGCCAGGTGCCCCATATCCTGACCGGTTTTAGTACCTACGTTCTGCCGAATCATTTCATCGTCGTGCCACACAGTGCCATCCACCATCAGCACATCTGCTTTGCGCATCCACGACAGTATTCGCGCATCCATCTGGCCAAGCCCCGGTGCGTATAGCACGCTCTGTCCGGTTCGAGTGTCTTCAATAAACATGCCGATGTTGTCGCCAGGATGCGGGTTGTCACGGCGAGGAGAGTATGGCGGCGCATTACTCAGCAAAGGAATGGCGGTGAGATTCAGTGAAGGTGCACACGGAATGCGAAAAGTGGAAGATTCCGAGGCCGTCACTTCGCGCCAGTTAAGCCCGCCATTCCAGTGTTTTAACATGGGGAATAATGGAAACCCGGAACTAAGGTCATCTTTAACTTGCGCGGTGCACCAGACATCAAGTGGCAGCCCCTCTCTCAGGGTAAGCAGGCCAGTGGTGTGATCAACCTGGCTATCAAAGAGTAGCACTGCATTGATACCAGTATCCCGGAGGGCTCGGGCAGGCTGCATAGCATCGCAGGCCGCCAGCTGGGCTCTAATATCGGGGGACGCGTTAAACAAAATCCAGCGTTCGCCATCTTCACTAACGACTATGGACGACTGGGTACGTGCACGGGCGTTAAGGGTGCCTTTGCGAAAGCCATCACAGTTGGCGCAGTTACAGTTCCACTGGGGAAATCCGCCTCCAGCAGCAGAACCAAGAACATGGATATACATGGGCAGGGACTCCGGAAGTAAAACGGCCAGCAAGGCATTGCTGGCCGTTCCAGCCTTCAGCGGTTGGCGAAGTACATGGTGACTTCGAAACCGATACGCAGATCTTCATAAGCTGGTTTAGTCCACATAATGCTCACCTCTTTTATCATGATTATTTGTGCATTAAGGACGCATCGGCGGCATTGCCGATACCCCACAACCCATCCTAAAGAGAGACATTAAATGCCTATATGGTACTTTCGCACTGTTTTAACACGGCCATTAGTTGCATGGGGCGTATGTTCGAAATGGGGGTACGCGCTGGCCTGGAGATTCAACCGGAGGGGCATCAAAAAAGGCCCTTAACGGGCCAAAAGAGCAGGACACAACAACACAACATCAAAAACTTTCCCTGACGAATGCAGGGAAGCTCCCACCCACTGCAGGGGAGGGAGCAACACTCAGATCAGATCAGAAAAACCCTAATGGATTGTTGTCATAGCTGGTCAGCATGCACTTGGTTTGCTGGTAATGATCCAAGGCCAGCTTGTGGGTTTCACGACCTATACCAGACTTCTTGTAACCGCCGAATGCCGCGTGAGCCGGGTATGCGTGGTAACAGTTCATCCATACACGGCCCGCCTGAATATTACGGCCCATGCGGTAAGCGCGATTGGTATCGCGAGTCCATACACCGGCGCCCAGCCCGAATTCGGTATCATTGGCAATCGCAAGCGCTTCTTCCTCGGTTTTGAACGTGGTCACGCCAACAACCGGCCCGAAGATCTCCTCCTGGAATACCCGCATCTTGTTGTCGCCCTTGAACAACGTGGGCTGGATGTAGAACCCGTTATCAAACTCACCACCCAGGCTCTCACGATCACCACCTGTAAGCACAACGGCACCTTCATCTTTACCAATTTGCAGGTACGACATGATCTTGTCGAACTGCTCCTTGCTTGCTTGTGCACCTACTTGTACGTCGGTATCCAGCGGATTTCCTCGTTTGATCGCCTTGGTACGTTCAACAACCTTTTGCATGAACTCTTCGTACATATCTTCCTGTACCAGTGCCCGCGATGGACAGGTGCAAACCTCACCCTGGTTGAAGAATGCCAACACCAGACCTTCCACACACTTGTCTACAAACTCCGGCTCAGCCTGCATCACATCCGAGAAATAGATGTTAGGAGACTTACCGCCCAACTCGACCGTTGAAGGAATAATGTTCTCGGCGGCACACTTAAGAATGTGCGAACCCACTGGTGTAGAGCCGGTAAATGCAATTTTTGCGATACGCTTGCTGGTAGCAAGGGCCTGCCCCGCTTCGATGCCGTAGCCGTTTACAATATTCAAAACGCCTGGTGGCAGCAGATCACCAATAACTTCCATAAGCACAAGAATGCTTGCCGGCGTTTGCTCCGCTGGCTTCAGCACGGTGCAGTTACCTGCCGCCAGGCAGGGTCCCAACTTCCAGGCTGCCATAAGGATTGGAAAGTTCCAGGGAATAATCTGGCCAACCACACCCAGAGGTTCGTTGTAGTGGAAGGCCACTGTGTTTTGATCAATCTCGCCCATGTGCCCTTCCTGAGCACGAATGCAGCCGGCGAAGTAGCGGAAATGATCCGCCGCTAATGGAATATCTGCGTTCAAGGTTTCCCGCACGGCCTTGCCGTTATCCCAGGTTTCGGCAACGGCCAGTTTTTCCAGATTCGCTTCAATGCGGTCGGCAATTTTAAGCAGGATGTTAGAGCGTTCTGCCGCAGACGTGCGGCCCCAAGCGGGAGCTGCCTTGTGCGCCGCATCCAGAGCCAGATCAATATCTTCAGCGGTGGAGCGCGGAACCTCACAAATCACCTCGCCAGTGACTGGCGTAATGTTCTCGAAATACTGTCCTTTAACCGGTGCAACCCACTCGCCACCAATGTAGTTACCGTAGCGAGACTTAAAAGAAACAACGGAGCCATCTTGTCCTGGTTGTGCGTAGATCATGATCTGGACCTCTTTTTGTGTTTGTCATAAAGCAACGTTGGCTTTCACGTTTACATGTCTAATTTATGCTGCAAGCCCGGCATGCTAAATGATGCGTTGGGGGCGAAAACATACTCCCTTAGTACTGGACCAGCAGCCCTAACTACCGGTAAGTGCCCGGCTTTCGTAATCGGCATAGAGATGGCTCACTGAGCGAACCAATTCATAACTCGCACCTTCCACCTTTGAAAAACGATCGGGGATCGCAGTATCGATGACTTCAGCTGCACTCAAACCACGGGCGGCAGAGCTGGTCATAACCTCATCTAACCAAGTCAGGTAATCTGCCATCTGGAGAAAGGCACTGCTGTCATCTATTACTGGCCCGTGCCCCGGAACAACAATAGAAAAAGGTAATTCGGAAAGCTGCTGAATTTCTGCATGCCACTCCAAGAGCCCCGGCGTTTGAGGGGTCGTTAACGCTCGATTGAAAAACACCATATCCGAGGCGAACAGCACTCCGGTCGTCTCATCCAGCACGACGAGATCGGCTCCGGTATGGCCCCTCATCGCGATAAGGCGCAATGTCCGGTCGCCTAACCTAAGCTCCCCGGGTTGCACTCTATGCTCGGGAATTACCACTTCGGTGCCACGCATCCAATCGCCGATCATTCGATACATATTGTCTGAAAAGGCTTCGCCATCCCGCTCCAGGAACTGTGCAGATTCCTCAAGCATGTGAAGGGTCTGTGGGTCGAAGGCTTGATTACCAAATGCATGATCCGGGTGATGATGGGTAATCAACACTTTGATAATTGGCTGGTGTGTGTGCTGCTCGATCAGCGCACGGAATGCCTCGCCGTATCGTTTCGAGGGCCCGGTATCAATAACCACCACCCCCTCATCCGTTTCGATAAAGCCGGTATTAACAATATTACCGCCGTTAGATTTTGAAAAGTTGGCTGTACTTCCAAGAACAACCCATACACCTTCAGCCACCTGGGTTGCCTTCAAATCATAGGTTCTCCCGTTTGCGGCTGAGGCCGTAGCAATCAGCAACAACAGCGTGATGGCAGATAAGTATCCGGCAGGTTTCAGTAGCGACCCCAAACGACGTTTCATGGCTTCGCTCCTCCGATTTCACCCTCAAACCGGTACCCATTATTGTCTTCCATCCAGATGGTCAGAGCTTTGGTTTCAGTGTGCTCGCCATTCGCGAATTCAAAGACAAACATAGGGTTTTCCGAAGCAGACTCCGCCAAGGTCATAGCCAGCAATACGGCTTCAGAGCCCTCTTGGCGAACCTCAACATCTCCCACGAAAAACGCCGGCACATTGCCGACCATTCCTGAATCCATAGGGTGCAACAAATTGGCCTTTATACGTGTTGTGCCATCACTGGAAAACAAGCCGGTTTTTAAGGTTCCGAACTCATTTTCCCATTCAGAGCTACTCACCACTTCACGGGGTGCCGTACAACCACCACCGGCCGCATCTACAAAGCCACTATCTATATGCCACACGCCGTGCTCATCCAGCACCGCTGCCCGTATGCTACTGGCCTGCTGAATACGAAAGTTCAGAGACACTAGCTTGAGCCCGGCCCCGCCACTGCCTGCATCGAACAAAAGCGGTACCGGATTCATGTCCACCCAGGTGATAACTTTAGCCACCTGGTGTGGAAATTCGGCTAGGTTAACCGCCAGTGGCACCTGGGTGCTGTCCTCAGCAAAGTCCGGCACAGACAACCCCACCCGGTCATCAACAACTACACGGGCACCCTCACCCAGGTAGCGCTCGATGTTGTACTCCCATAATGGAGACCCAAGTGGATCAGCCGGCAGGTCCGCCCAGGCGGCTTCAACCAAAAGTAAAAGTACACAGAAACAATATCGTCCCACATCCCACCCCCAGATCAGACTTCACCCAAATGACGCCCGTTCTATTACTGCCCGGAGACAGATTCCACATAGGTGCGAATCGACCAAATGGCTGTTTGTCCCAGGTTGCTCTTGAAGGAAGGCATACCCCGGTCAGTGCCGTTCATCACACGGCCGATAAAGTATTCATCGTCCCATTCGGTCAACTCACGCAAATCGGGAGTCAAACCACCAGACTGCGCCTCAATACCATGGCAACCCGCACAATTTCCGGCGTAGGCGCTCATCCCCACCTCAACCGCTTCTGCGTTAAGCTGGCCCTTCTCGTTCCCTTCACGAAACGGGTTTTCATTCAGTGCTTCGCGACCAAGATCCGGAAGCGCACCCGTGTCTACTGGCTGCGGTGTTACATTGCCGTGACTAACTGCTGCAGACGCCCAGGTTAAAGCGCTCACACATAAAACCACTTTCAAAGCCTTGGAGTACTGTTTGGAATTCAACATGACTAGACACCCTTTTGTTGTATGTTTGGTTGCCCCTCAACGCATATTCTTTACGTAACAGGCCTTTCTCCAAGTCTAGGGAGTTCGGGTGGCCCCTCTGTATTCCACTTTGGCCGTTGCGGCTTAGTTCCTTGGTAGTAGCCCTCTGGATTAGGGGCCAAAGCACGAGATTGACCCGCATTTTTGAAAAATCATCCACGTTTCAGTGGGTTGTTTTCTGCTCGGGAGATATTCCCGACCCAAACAGACAAACCTCCCGATTCCTTCGTGAATTTCTCCGTCGCCTACCCGACTACTCCATGCCAATACTCTGTTCGTCAGCGCAAACATGCATGCGTTCGTCACAACAACAATTAAGGGGAAAGTCATGAAAACAATGTTTACCAAGCGCCCCCTACTGCGCGGTATCAGCTTAGCGATTTCTTTAAGCGCAGCTGGTATGGCCAGTCAGGCACACGCCGCGGGCGTAACGTGGAACGACATTCTGAACGATGCCGAAACCACCCAGGACGTTCTCGGATACGGAATCGGGCCAAAAGCTCAGCGTTATAGCCCGATGACAACCATCAACAAAGAGAACGTAGACCGGATGGTGCCGGCCTGGTCCTTTTCGTTCGGCGATGAAAAGCAACGGGGCCAGGAATCACAAGCACTAGTACACGACGGCATTATCTACGTAACCGGTTCGTACTCCCGTCTATATGCACTGGATGCAAAAAGCGGAAAGCGGCTCTGGGAATATACCCACCGTTTGCCTGAGGGAATTCGCCCATGCTGCGACGTTGTTAACCGTGGTGCGGCCATTTTTGGCGACAAAGTTTTCTTCGGCACCCTGGATGCGGGCATCGTAGCCCTGAACAAAAAAACCGGTAAAGTGGCCTGGCGTGTGAAGTTTGGTGATCACGAAGCGGGTTACACCATGACGGGCGCCCCGACTCTGATAAAAGATCAGAAAACCGGAAAAGTCATGCTGATTCACGGATCTTCCGGTGATGAATTCGGCGTAGTAGGTAAGCTCTATGCCCGCGACCCGGAAACCGGCAAAGAAATCTGGATGCGGCCATTCGTTGAAGGTCACTACGGCCGCTTGAATGGCGAGAAGAGCACACCTTCTGGCGACCCAAGTGCCCCGAGCTGGCCAGACGATCCCAATACCGAAACAGGAAAAGTTGAGGCTTGGAGCCAGGGCGGCGGTGCCCCGTGGCAGAGTGCAAGCTTTGACGTTGAAACCAACACCATCATTGTCGGTGCGGGCAACCCTGCCCCTTGGAATACCTGGAAGCGCACCTCTCCAGGTGGCGACCCGGCTGATTACGACAACCTGTACACCTCTGGCCAGGTAGCGGTAGACCCCACCACGGGTGAAGTGAAGTGGTTCTACCAGCACACGCCAAACGATGCCTGGGACTATTCTGGCAACAACGAACTGGTGCTCTTTGAATACACCAAGGATGGCGAAACAGTAAAAGCCACTGCGCACGCAGACAGAAACGGCTACTTCTATCTGGTCGACCGTACCAATGGTGAATTCCAGAATGCCTTCCCGTTTGTGGATAACATCACCTGGGCGACCAGCATTGGAGATGATGGCCGGCCTGTTGAAGGCAAAGGCCAGCGTCCACCACCCGTTCCCGAAGGTGAAACCCGCGGTGAGTCCATCGAAGTTTCGCCTCCGTTTCTTGGCGGCAAAAACTGGAACCCTATGGCCTACAGCCAGGACACAGGTTTGTTCTATATCCCGGCTAACCATTGGAAAGAAGACTACTGGACCGAAGAAGTAACCTATAAAAAAGGTGCTGCCTACCTGGGGCAAGGCTTCCGCATCAAACGCATGTACGACGATCACGTTGGCATTCTGCGCGCCATGGATCCTCTAAGTGGCGAAGTGAAGTGGGAACATAAAGAGCCAATGCCTCTTTGGGCCGGCGTTCTGGCCACTAAGGGTGGCTTGATCTTTACAGGTACCGGTGACGGCTACTTCAAAGCCTTCGATGCGGATACCGGTGAAGAGCTTTGGAAATTCCAGACAGGCTCGGGAATTATCTCCCCGCCGATCACCTGGGAAATGGACGGCGAGCAGTACGTAGGCGTGACCTCCGGTTACGGTGGCGCAGTGCCTCTTTGGGGCGGCGACATGGCTGAGCTCACCAAGCCGATCTCGCAAGGCGGATCGTTCTGGGTGTTCAAAATACCCTCATGGGCAACGGCCGCCAACTGATTCACTAATAACCTAGTCCATCAATGAGAAGGGGGCCGCCAGCACACGGCAGCCCCTTTCTCGCTCGGGAGTTCACCATGAAGTTATTCATAAAACTGGCGATGCTCACCTTCATTGCACCTGCATTGGCAGAAGACTACCTGGCCGACGTTAAGCCACCGGAGTTTAACGGGTGCGTACTGGAGGAAAAATCGATATGCAAAGGCGCTGATCTTCGGGGCGCAGATATGTCTAACCTTGATCTTAAATCGGTCGATTTTAGCGGTGCCGATTTAACCGGGGCTACCCTGAACCACACAAACTTACGGGGTGCTAACCTCAAAGGCGCCAAGCTTGATAAGGTAACCGGCTATCGCGTCAACCTGTATCGTGCCGACGTTCGAGGTGCCAGTATCCGCGACGCGCAGCTGCAAGGCGCAACGGGAGAGTATTTATTTGCACAGGGCGCGGATTTTACAGGCTCGAAGATGACGGGCGCCAATTTTGCTTTCTCAAGATTCTCCGGCGCCACACTCATTGATTGCGACCTTTCCTACTCAAGCCTTGAAATTGCATGGCTACCCAAAGTGGACCTGGCAGATGCCAATCTGTTTGGTGCCAACCTGCAAGAAACAAAATTTGGCAGTGCCAATCTGGCGGGCGCAGATATGCGAAACGCTCGCATTCACTACGCGACCTTTGTGGGCACATTTATGGATGGATGCACAGGTTGCCCGGTTGACTGGTAGTATCAAACACTCTCAGTCAGACCCGAAAAAGCATTAAAACAGGAATTAGTTAGGAAGGGCAGTCCCAGCACTGCCCTTCAAACCATACTGAACAAGCCCGGAATCTACCGCAAAATGCAGCAGCTCTAGCGTGGAGGAAACCTCCAGCTTGCCTTTGAGAATCGACAAATGATTGGCAACGGTTTTCACACTGATGTTCAGGCGTTCCGCGACATTGTGGCTGGATAAACCCCTCGCGATAAGTATGAGTATTTCAACCTCACGCTGGGTCATGTCTGATAACCGGTTACTCATGTTGTTGGTGAAAGCATTGCTACCCATTTGCACCACCGCTAACTGAGTCGCAAGCTCATGCTCAAGATATACCTCACCTTCAGTGGATTTTTTTATCGCCATGGCAAGCTCTGCGGGCCGACAGTTCTTGGAGAGGTATCCTTGTGCACCCAGGAGAAGAGCCTGTTTTACCATGCTGACATCATCGATTGACGACAAAAATACGACATTGGCCCTGCTCCACCGTTGCCGGACCCGCTTACACAGTTCAAGCCCTGAGTAGTCAGGAAGCAACAATTCGGTAACCAGAACATCCGGTGTGTGATCAGCGTACTGATTCATCGCCTCCGCGCCTGTGCCAGCACTTTCAACAATAATGCCGGGCATAGTGCTTCGAAGCAGACAAACCGTGGCCTCCCTTACCAATTGATGACCATCTGCAATAATGATTTTCATATCAGAACCCCGGTAAAGGAAACACGACGATTCGCTAATCATTCCAACGTTGAGTCATACCTCTGCTGTCAGAGCCCACTGCCGAATCGGTGTACTTTGTCTTTTATCCTAACCACAACGGAACATTGCTGAACTGTTCTTTAGTACTGGCTGCTTACTACTTTCTGAATATTTCAGCGCCCACCCCATCGAGACAGACACAACTTTGGTACCAGAGATTCACACCCAAGGTTGGGTTTACCTACTGCCAACAGTGGCTTGTAATGACAGCATCACAACAGGCAGGAGACAAGGTTATGTCCAAGGCATGGCTACTGGCATTTATATTTTTGTTATCGGTTGCCCCGATCATGGTTACCGCTGCTGATGCCAGCCCTTCCAACGATGCGCTATTTTCACAGGATGGCTATCGACTCGACCGTTACCGAAGCCCCACACCTGATGCCATTGATGGTGTGCAGACCATCAGCACGGCAGAGCTCAAAGCGGCACTTACCGCCTCCCCAGCTCCTGTTATCATCGACGTGATCAATTCAGAGTACCGTGCGTCGAGATTTATCGAAACCAAGCCGCATAACTCGGTTCCCGGCGCCTACTGGCTGCCAAATACAGGCCGAGGCACTCTGGACCAGCCCTGGTATGACTACCTCATCCGGAACGCGGTCAGGCTGACCAGGAACAAGCAAGACTATCCAGTGGTTGTTATGTGCAAATCTGACTGCTGGCTTTCGTGGAATGCTGCCCGCCGCCTGCAGGATGCCGGTTTTACCAACCTCTACTGGTACAAGAACGGTATTGATTCCTGGCAAAACGCCGGGCTTCCGGTAGACGTCATCACCCCGGTGCCTCCCGAATTCTAAGTCTGAGGCAGACACAAAAAACCAGTACTTTAGTACTGGTTTTTTGCTGCAATGGTCGCATTCAATTAAAGGTGTCAGTGGCGTGTAATGGCATAACTACAACTATAAAACAGGGGCACCCGAATGCTGAACGAACCCAACACCCTACTAGCACCGGAAAACGGCTATCATACGGAAAAAGCCCCTTTCGCCACTGACGTTCAACAGGCAGACGCGTCCATGGAGCCAACCTACAAAATTCTTATAGCAGACGACCACCCGCTGTTTCGGGAAGCCATCAGCAGTGTTATCGCCTCTGGAGTGGAAGGCAGTGAGATTCTGCAAACCGATGATCTGGACAGCGCCCTTTCCGTTACCCGGGAAAACGATGACATTGATCTGATCTTGCTGGACTTGAATATGCCCGGCATGAATGGGCTGAACGGACTCATGACTCTGCGCAACGAAGCGCCCACCATTCCGGTTGTGATTGTCTCGGCCGAAGAAGATAAACAGATCGTATTGCAGGCAATCACCTACGGCGCGGTTGGCTTCATTACAAAGTCATCCCCGCGTCTGGAAATGACAAAAGCCATACAGCAAATTCTCAGTGGTAATGTTTATTTACCTTCAGACATCATTCGAACCGGTAAAGAAAGCAGCAACGGCCACCGGCGCAATAGCAGCCATGAAGATAACCCAGTATCGCCAGAGATGCTGAATTCGCTTACGCGGCGCCAGTTGCTGGTACTTGAGCGCATGTCTAAAGGCGAGTCTAACAAGCAGATTGCTTACAACTTGAATATCGCTGAAACCACGGTTAAAGCCCACGTGTCTGCGATACTTCGCAAGCTTGGGGTTCATAACAGAGTGCAGGCCATTCTTTCCGCGGGCGATGTAGATTTCAGCCATTACTTAAAGCGCTAGCAGCGCTACGTGCTTCGCAGTATGTGATTCAACGCACTGCGAAGCTTCAGTGGTTTCACAGGCTTATTCATCAACACATAACCCAGCTTGCGGATTTGCTGCTTCAGTTCGTTGGTATAATTAGCGGTAATCATCACCACAGGCACAGTATCGCGCCTGCAGCCATTAATCGCCGCCACTGCATCTACGCCATTTTCGTCATTATCCAAGTGGTAATCCGCCAAAATCACATCCACCGAGCTCGTCGATGGGTTCAGCTGGCGCTCCAGATCGGCCAGCGAAACAGCGGTAACCACATGGCAACCCCAACCTTCCAGTACAATCTGCATGCCCTGGCAAATAGCAGGATCGTTATCAATCACCCATATTCTGGAACCGCCTAAATCATGACCTGTCAGACCAACTGCATCTCGTTTTACCAGGGCCATGCGGGGCTTGATTTTGCCCATGGGCACCCGAACACTAAATACAGAACCCTTGCCCTCGACGGATGACACACTGACTTCGTGATTCAGTATTCGGGAGATTTTATCCACAATGGCCAAGCCCAGACCCAGGCCTTTATCCGCCGGCGAGCCTGTCGGACGTACTCGCTTGAACTCTTGAAACACCTCGGTCAACTTGTTTTCCGGAATGCCTGGGCCAGTGTCCCACACTTGCAATAACACAGAATCGGCCTCCCGCCGACAGCCCAGCAGCACCCGGCCATTTTCCGTGTAACGAATGGCGTTGGTCAGGAAATTGCGCAGTATGCGTGCCAGTAGTTGAGAATCTGACTCCACAATGACCGAGCTGCCTACAAAGTCCAGAGACAGACCTTCTGCAATCGCCATCTGCCGGAATTCTCGAGCAATATTGTTTAGCAAATCCCGCAAATCAAAGGCGGTTACATCCGGCTTTATCACCCCGGCATCCAGCTTGGAAATATCCACAAGCGTGCCCAGAAGGCCCTCAACATCATCCAGCGACGTACTCACTGAGCGCACCAGATCTTCCGCTCTGGGGCCAAACGATTGCTCCTGCAAGGCACTGGTAAATAGCCTTGCAGCATTCAAAGGCTGCAGTAAATCGTGACTGACCGCGGCCAAAAACTTGGTCTTGGACAGATTTGCGCGCTCTGCCTCTAACTTGGCATCTCGCAAACGCGCTTCGGCGGCATTACGTTCAGCAATTTCCTGTCGCAGCTGGCTGTTCAACTCTGTGAGTGCCTGGGTGCGCTCCTTAACCCGGCACTCAAGATCGTCATAAGCTCGCTCCAAAGCTTCGGCGGTTCTTCGCCTATCAGTAATGTCCCGAATCAATACAAAAAAACCAATAACCTCACCTTGTTCATCGAAGTTAGGCACATAGGACCGCAGCATAAAGCGGGCCTGCCCCTGCTCGCCAAACTCTTCAAATTCAAAGGTAACGCTCTGCCCCGAAAGCACCTCCAGCATCTGAGGCATTAAACGCTGATAGGTCTCAGGTGAGTGTATGTCGGCCAGGTTTTTACCCAATGGCGATTCACCGTTTCGCCCGTACCATGCCGCGTAAACCTGATTGCAAAACTGTATATTGATATCCGCACCCACGTAGGCAATCAATGCAGGTACGTGGTCGGTGACCACTCGAATCCAGCGTTCGCTTTCCTCCAGCGCCGCAATACGCCGAGCCATTTCACTGTTTTTTATATCCGTAATATCGGAGTACAGGACCACCAGGCCGCCCTCACGGGTAGGCCGCTCTGTCATCTGCACCCAGCGCTCATTGGATAACAGGAAAACCTCGCCCTCAGACCCTGGCTCACTGTGCTCTTCAACAATCAGCCCGGAGGCTTTGGCCAGGTTCCGAACCTCATCAATATGCGTACCCGGCGATGGCACGACGACCCCGGTGTGCCGCCAATAACTGCGAAAGCGACTGTTGGTTTGAATCAAACAGTGCTGGTGATCAAACAGCACAAAGCCATCCGCAATGCTCTCAATGGCATCGCTCAAACGCTGACGGGAGGTTTCCGCTTCTTCCCGGGTACGCGTCAAAGCTTTATTACTGACCTTCAGTTCTTCCATCGTTTGATTAAGAGCTTCGGTTCGCTCACGAACCTGCTCAGCCAGTACCACTGAGTGCTCAAAGGCGGCATAAGGCTCAGGCTTGTGGGCCGCACCAGATTCCACACGAACAATCAGCGCATCGCGAATTTTCCGCAGGCGTTCGTTTTCGCCTTCCAGCTCTGCGATTCGCTGCAGCAGAGCAGAATCTGCCGCTTGCGTGTCCGTGGTGGTTAACCTATTACTACTCGAAATAGACATCAGGCTGGCCAATCACCACCCCCGTAAACGTCTGGTTAATATGCATTCCGTTGAACTGCTCACCATAGGTATTGAACCCGACCACCTTATGATCACGCAGAAAGTTTGAGACCGCCTCTGACTCTCCAAGAAGCTCTGCTTCCAACCGTCGCAAAAAACAATCACAGCCGATGGTTACCAGAGGCTTACCAACAATACGCTCTGAGGTTTCAAGCTGGTCACGAACCGCATCCAGCAACGAGCCGGGCTGCATGGCAGTCATTACAACGCCAGTCTCCACGGCACAGTAAAATGTCAGGCTTTTATCTGCGTTAACCCGCTGGATCGAGCGCACGAAGTAATGGCCCCCGATTTTTACCCCCAAAGGACGCAACGCAAATACTTCTCTGCTCAGTGCATCCACAGTGGTGCCAACGGCGCGGGCATAGGCGTCCGCAGCAGGCTCTGCATTGAGTTCATAAACGGTTCGGCTATCCGGGCAAGCGTCGGTAACAATCAGCTTTTCACTGCCTTCGGCCAAATGGTGGGTAGAAAAAACACGAAAATCCAACGGCGTGTTTACCAATAACACCGTCGCCGCGCCGGCATAAAACCGCCCCTCATAAAACACATGGGTATCGGCCAGGTGCTCATCGTCCCCGGCCGAACCGCCAAACTGGGGAATACTCCCCAGTGCGGAATTTAACGTGGCCAACACCAGCTCTTCCCTGCTCGACAGGCCATCCAGCAGCGTTATGGCGAAGGTATTGCCTTTAATCGGTGCCAACCCTGCATCGCGGCAGCGTGATAGCAGATCATCTATCACACTCTGGGCATCCGGTAGAGAGAACCGGTCCATCTCACGAATCAGAGCGCACTCAATGGCAAAGTAGCGACGGTCAAAACCGATTGCCGTTATGCATCCTCGATCGTAACCCGCAGACGTAATTTCCCCCGCAGATGTACAGCCTGATACACCAATAGCAGGAAACTCTGACTCCAGAGCCTTTCCCAAGCGGGCCAGGTCATATTCAGCAGAGCAAAAAAACAACACATACCCAAGGTGCTGCTGCCGAAGCTGGCTCGCCACATCCCGAGCTGCCGAACGCGGATCGCGGATGCAAGAACTGGCAACCTGCACCGCTGGCTGAGTTGTTACTGGCTTCATAAATGCAGGTTCCACAGAAGAAAGGCGTTCTGATAATTTTACGGCATTCCCGCATCTCGCCAATGCGACTTCAGTGCTTTTACAAACTGCGTCAAAATCCCCGTAAGTCATTGATCAGCCGCCTCCTTTCCAAATGCTTAAGGGCGCAAAATGCGTACCCACAGCAAAACCAGTACTTTCGTATTGGCAAGGGATGATAACGGGAAGCATCTACGTTGCCTGGCTACCCCGTTACCCATCCCTTCGCACATCCTTTTACTGACAAAGCGAGCCTCAGAAGGTCACGATAGCGCCGACAGCCACTGTGTCAAAATCGCTGGTCGTCACGCCGGTGGTGCGATTATTGTCCTTGTAAATGTTGTACTCGGCCACGAGTTTGAAGTTGCTGTTCACATCGTGGAAGAAGCCGACCGTGGTACTTTCGGTTTCCAGATCCAGAATTTCCGCATCCGTTTCACCATACGAGAGCACCACCCGGTTCGCACCGAATGAATAGGATCCCTGCACCAAGTAGCCGCTTGCATCGTCTTCAGTCACCGGACCGTTACTGATTAATACCGGATTGTCTCCCTTTGAGGTAAAACCTGAAGCCGCCAGAGTGAAGCCCGCAACAGATCCTTTCAGGCCATAGGCCACGCCGGAGCTATCAATATTTGTGGCACCATTTTCAGACGACTGATAGCGTCCACTCAACCAACCGGTCAGTGCTACGCTGTTTAAATCAGCGCTGTAGGTAATCTCCGATTCAATCCGTGGTGCCGGATTTTCATCGTTCACACCCGTTACCGTATCGGCTGGATCCAGCGCGCCCACAGCGATGTTAAACCCACTCAGGTCTGGCGAGCGATAGGTGATTTGGGCGGAAGGGGTTGGGTAAGGGTAGCCGGCACGAATATTACCAAAGGAAACCCCACCTGCTGCACCCGGAGAGCCAAAGCCCATGAGGATCTCATCCAGGAAAATGTTAGAACGGGCATACAGACCGAAGTCTTTACCTATCAACACCTGACCAAAGCCTCCGTCTACCGTGGCATAGAACTGGCGCACGTCGATGGCCGTATCGGTGGGGGAATCCATGCTGTCGTTGATGGTTGTCCAGAATGAGGACCGCCCGCCTAGCGTAAGCCCCCCCATATCCTTGCTGAAATTGAAGCCAATGGTGTTAGGCAAGAAGCCCATTTTGATACGGGAGTCACGGGTGTCAGATACATCATCGCCGCGATTTACGTAAAACGCATTAAAGTAACCATCCACAGAAAAAGACGTTCCATCATCGTTGTACAACTCAACTGCGGCATTCGCACCCATGCTTGCACACATAGCCGAAGCCATGGCGAGAGCGATTCCTGACCTTCTTATATGTTTGTTGTTCATAAATCCCCCGGTTATTTTTGAAATTCTGGATCAGACTGCCGATACAGACCGCAGCCCCAGGCGTGGTTTTGCGCCAGAACATCATGTTGGGTTAACCGGTGAAGATGAGAAATCAGCCAAGTAGGCTGGTTTTATGCTCATTTGGAAGGCAGGAGAAACAGAACTTTGGGACTAGTACTCGCAGTTTTCGGTAAATACACAGCCCCGACAACATGGAAACAGGGCTGTGCTGAATCACAGATTACTTCCAATAATTATTCGCAGCCGCAACCGTTTGGAAATGAACGGCAATTACTTCAGAGGCATGCATAAGAGCCTCACCACTCTGAGCATACTTGTCTCGTTCGCGGAACAGCACCTCTTTGTCTGGCTGGGTTGTTTTAACGCCCATTCGTGATAGTTTTACCGCCAGCTCAAAACCCTCCTGGGGTGTGCTTGTTTCCAGAGACGGAAGCCAACTTGGTGCTTTGTCCATCTTAGTTTCAGCACTCAGCGGAGCTGCCAGAAACATAGCTATTGCTAACACGATCATATGTCCTTTGAGAAAACGCATATCCCTCACCTCTCATTTTGGTTCTTGGCGATTTCATTCCAAGTGGCTGAATCGGAATAAAGCACCCCGTTCAGCTACTCCGCTTTCAGTTTAGACAAATAACACCCACTTCAAATACATCTTCAAGACTAATTCTGTGCTCCTCTAGTGCTGATCTTCATGAATAGCCAGTCACGCTCAGGTCTTCCGCAGGGTTCCACCCCAACTTTGGCATTACACCTCAAGTCTCTCTTTTTAAGACCGTTCCAACCGGAAAGGCGCATTGAGCATCAGGCACCATCACTGGAAGTATGTAACTCAAACAAATGGGTGAACTCTTGAGGCTTGCTCCATGAACAATAACCAACGTGCACTGCTTTATTCTAGCGGGCTGATGGCGCTCACTTTTTCCATGGTTGCTTACGGTCAACCCGGCGCTGTCATCCGTGTGACCGCACCAGTTATAGAGCGCGATCTGTACCAAACGCCTGTCTCCATGTCGGTTGTCCGGCATGACTCCATCAAGAATGGCCAACCCATGCTGAAGTTGAATGAAACTCTAAGCCAGGTTCCGGGCGTCTTTCTGCAGAACCAGGAAAACTTTGCCCAAGGTGAGAGAGTTGCGATACGTGGGTTTGGCGCGCGGGCACCCTTCGGAGTGCGTGGCATTGCGGTCGTGATGGACGGCATTCCCTACACATTACCCGACGGCCAGGCACAATTAGATGCTATCGACCTGGACAGCGTCGAACGAATGGAGGTTATTCGGGGCCCTGCCTCAGTTTTGTATGGCAACGCTGCAGGTGGCGTTATCAGCGTAACCACCGCCGATGGACTGAACACGCCCGAGCAAACGTCGATTCGCGCAACAGGTGGTAGCAATCGCTTTGGAAAGCTTGCAGTTAACAACAGTGGCAATAACGGAGACTGGTCACACAACGTGAGCTTTTCGGCACTCAATGCAGAAGGCTATCGTGACCAGGCAGAAGTCGAAAAATATCTGTTCAACGGCAAGTTTCGCCGGGCAATAGGCAACGACCGCTCGCTTACCGTGATAGCCAACCTGCTAGACAACCCACGGTCACAAGACCCGGGCGCACTTACCGCTGAGCAAGTGGCCGCTGATAGATCCCAGGCAGGTAAATTTACCGAGAAGTTTGATACCGGCCAAACCGTTGACCAGCAGGTGATTGGTCTGCAGTACCAGGATCTTGCTGCCGGGCCCGGCGAATTTCGCGCTAATACCTTTTACATGCGCCGTAATTTCGAACAGCAACTCCCCTTCCCAGGCCCCAGCCGCATTGACTACGACCGGAACTACTATGGGGCAAGTGCTGATTTCCGTCAGTCCTTGAACATCTCAGGACTGCCTTTTCGCTACGTTGCGGGCGTTGAAGCACGGGAACAGCGGGACGACCGTATCCGTACAGAAATGAGTTTTGCCGGGGAGTTGCAAGGGTTGACTGCAGACGAATTGCAAACCGCCAACACTCTGGGCGCCTTTGCTCAAGGTGACCTGAATGTCACTGACACACTAACGCTTTCTGTTGGCGGCCGATTTGACCGTGTGCACATGAAAGTCACCGATGACTTTTTGTCTGACGGAGACCAAAGCGGGGATCGTACATTTCGGGAATGGAGTGGATCTGCCGGGTTAAGCTATCGCTATCTGCCCAGCCATCAAGCCTTTGCGAATATCAGCACCGCCTTTGAAACTCCGACATTCTCCGAATTTGCCAACCCATCTGGTGTGGGCGGCCTCAACCCGGATACTCAACCGCAAACATCCCTCAACCATGAGCTGGGGCTGCGCGGCGCACTAGATAACGGGATTGATTATGACCTCACATTATTCTGGGTAGATGTTCACGATGAACTCGTTCCCTATGAGTTACCAGGTCCGGATGACCGAACCTTTTACCGCAACGCAGGCGACACCGTGCGCAAAGGCGTTGAAGCCACTGCGGGTTGGTTGTTTAGCGCAAGTTGGCGCCTTACAACCGCCCTTACCCTTGCCAACTACACTTTCGAGGAATACACACTAGCGGGCAACGACTATGGAGGTAACCGGCTGCCCGGCTTGCCCGAAAAGGTATGGACCAACCAGTTGCAATGGCTAGGCCTGGGCGGCCGGTTTACCACTCTGGAAACACGGTATATTGGCGATATGGTTGCAGACGATGCCAATGACGTGGAAATAGACGACTACTGGCTGCTAAACGTGCGCGGCGGCGATACATTTTTTGTGGGCCGTAATCTTCTATTGAAAGGTTTCGCCGGCATTCGAAACCTCACCGACAGAAGCCATAATGCCAACGTGCGTATTAACGCCAGCAATGGCCGCTACTATGAGCCTGCGGCGGGGCGTAACTGGTATGCAGGGCTTGAACTGACCTTCTGAATCGAGATAGAGCATCAAAAGTGCTTGAATGAAGAAAATAGAGGTATTTCTCTGTTAACGACCTAAGGAAAAAACATGACAAATACAACGACATTGCGTGATCTTATGGGGTTGGGCAATAAGGCCAGCTCAATCAGCGATTCCGCATTGATTATTATCGATGCTCAGAATACATATCGTGAAGGTATTATGAAGCTGGATGGCGTGGAGCCAGCTCTTGCAGAATGTAAGCTGTTATTGGAGCGTTTCCGTGCTGCGGGCCGCCCGGTTTTCCACGTGCAGCACGATGCAGGTGAAGGCTCACCCTACGATCTTAACGCCCCTATCGGGCAAATCGCCGATGCGGTGGCGCCGATAGCAGGTGAAGCCGTTATAACGAAAGCGGTTCCGAGTTCTTTCGCACAGACAGATCTGGACGAACAGCTTAAAAAGCTAGGCGTTCAGAATCTCATTTTGACCGGATTCATGTCACACATGTGTGTGAACTCCACAGCCCGAGCGGCGTTTACTCTGGGATACTCACCAACGGTGGTCGCCTCCGCCACTGCAACCCGTGCCCTGCCCTCCAAAGCATCCGGTAAATTGGTTCCATCAGAGCAGGTTCACGAAGCGGCACTGGCAGCTCTATCGGACCTGCCATCAGCGGTGGTGCGTTGCTCCAAGGATGTACCAGACTAAACCACTAACTCTCGTCCAGCGAACTGCTGGAAACCCTGTTTCTTCCAGCACGTTTTGCTTCATACAGGGCGGCATCGGCTGCAGCGAACCAGTCTTCTTTGCTGTAGCCGGCCCGGTAGCCAGCCACGCCTATGCTAATGGTGACTGAGGCTTCGTGATGACCGAGAATTTTAATTTCGTTCATGACCCTCAGGCGTAGCTTTTCTGCTATTTGATAGCCAACGGTTTCATCTACCCCCGGCACCAGAATACTGAACTCCTCACCACCATAGCGGCCAACAACATCGTAGTTTCGAGAGCCCTCCAGCATAATACGGCCAAGCTCAGCCAGCACTCGGTCACCCATCTGATGACCCCACTTGTCATTGATACTCTTAAAGTGATCAAGATCCAGCATCAAAAGCACAGCTGGGTGCCTCTCTCTTACAACCCGATCGAGTTCCTGCTGCGCCCGCCCCATCAGATAACGGCGACTGTGCACCCCGGTAAGTTCATCCCTGTCGGCCATTTCCTGAAGTTTGGAGTTCAGTATCTGAATATCGCTGGTTCGTGAAACGATGGTGGCTTCCAGTCTTCCCAGTGCCAAGCGCATGCCAAAATAGAGTGCTAGCTCTATCAGTATAAAAACAGCAACGGCATATATGATATTAACCCAGGTGTCTCGATTAAGACCCTGCATGGCCTGCTCTGCGGAGCGCCAGATCACGACTCCACCCACAGGTAATTCATGCTGGTCACGGATACCAATGTAGTCACGCAACGCAAATTCGGTGACCGCCACAGGGCCACTTTTTGTGTCCAGAAGTCGGGTGCGACCGTCAAAAAACGGCCAAAACTTCGGAGCGTTTTCCAGCACAGCAATCACCTCTTCCAGCTCATCGGAGGAGGTGGCTTCTACAAAACAGTCGCATTTCGACTTGATCGCATTTGCTGGCCGTTCCCAAACGGCTGTATCCACGCGTTCGTTAAGGACCAGGACCGCCACATTGGAACCAATTGCCGTGCTTAGCGAATCAATCAGCGTTGTGAATGACGTACCTACCTCCAGGGCACCCACCTGCCTTTCAGGGTCTGCGAAACTGAAGACTGGTACAACGCCACGCAGGCCTGCGTATATTCTACCTAACTCAAACCCTTGCCTGGGCTTACCATCCCGGTTCACATCCACGACCAGATGGCGCAAGTTGTCCATATTGTCACCGAATCTTTCAGGCCTATGCACCCGAAGAAAGCTGGTAGAGCCGGGGGAAACAGCTTCGTACAGTTCTTGCCGGATATCCGCCGTACTCATGACACTATGCCGGCCAACGCCACTGACCGTGCGTTCAGCCTCACTCATTAGCCCTTGGACATTGGGTGAATTGGCAACAAATGTTGCGAGCTGAGACATGCTTTCCAGCGTCGTCGCAAACGCGACCTCAAAGGTTTTTTGTGACTGCTGGCCCTCATCTGAAAGAGCCGCATTCAACGTATGCTTGTCACTGACATAGTTGATAACGACAAAGAACACTTCGCTCATAAGTATGATCAGGGAAACTGATCATGAAGATTTTTCTAGGCGTTTTTGTCATGCTGGAACGGTCAATGTAGACGGCGTGGAAATATAAGAGAGTCCGGATAACAGCTGGGAAACGCAAGTTATCCGAAGCTCTGATTTTGCAGAGTGCTTTACAGGCCCCCATAAAAAAAGGCAAACCAGTAAGTCACTGATTTGCCTTTTAATATGGTAGCGGGGGCAGGATTCGAACCTACGACCTTCGGGTTATGAGCCCGACGAGCTACCAGACTGCTCCACCCCGCATCAAACTGGTTGTTGCCGAGTCGCCTCGATCAACGTGCGCGTATAATAAGGACTTGTGGGCGCGTTGTCAATTACTGTTTTCAAACAGATCTGTTGGGTAGTGGAGGTTTTCTGTCACCGACGCCTCGGGATTCTTGAAGAACCCAACCTGCTCCATGGCCTCCTGAACTGGCCGGAAGGACTTGCGATGTTCTGGCGTTACCCCCAACCGGAACAGGGCTTCCATGTGGACGGGCGTGGGATAACCTTTGTGTTTGGCAAGTCCGTAGCCGGGATACCTCTGCTCCAGTACCTCCATCTCCCTGTCCCGGGTCACTTTGGCAAGTATGGATGCAGCGCTGATGGCCTCTACCCTGCTATCCCCCTTTACCACCGGCTCGGAAGGCCAATGCCATTTCGGGCATTTGTTTCCATCCACCAGCACGTACTCTGGGGCAACGCCCAAACCGGCAACGGCTCGCTCCATGGCAATCATGGTGGCTTGGTATATGTTGATCTGATCTATCTCATGGGCCTCACAACGGCCCAGACACCAGGCAGTCGCATGCTCAATAATTTCTTCGTAAAGAGCATTACGTTTTTTTTCTGTGAGTTTTTTCGAGTCTGCCAACCCTGCAATAGGCCGATCAGGATTCAGAATAACCGCTGCAGTCACTACCGCACCAATGAGTGGCCCGCGCCCTACCTCATCCACGCCAGCCAATAACCGGCCCTGATAGGCACATTCAAACGGAGGTAATGCAGGTGCTCGCGCCATTCAACGGGCTCGCTCTTCAACAAGCTCAGAAATTGCCTTGGCAGCTTTTTCGTCGGCATCCTGTTTCAAGGTGTGGTGAAGCTCTGAAAATGCCTCTACTAACCGGTCTCGCTCTTGCTGGTTTTCCATGCGCTCCAGCACAGCAGCGCCGAGTGATTCCGGTGTCGCGTCATCCTGCAATAACTCAGGCACAAGAGGTTGATTCGCCAACAGGTTAGGCAGTGAAACGTGAGGCACCTTCACCAGGCGGGAAATCACTGCCCAGCTGACGTTGCTCAAGCGATAGCCCACGACCATAGGCTTTTTCAGCAGCATAGCCTCTAGAGTCGCCGTTCCGGACGCCAGCAATACAACATCTGATGCAGCCATCACTTCCCGGGAGCGGCCTCTTACAATAGTGACCTGAAGCTTTACGTCGAGCGCTTCGATGAGATCACTAACCTGCTGCTCCCGTTCACGGTTCACACAGGGGATAACCAGTTGCACATCCGGCCGTTTGGCCTGAATCCAACGTGCGGCTTCCAGAAACAAGGTACCCAGACGTTCGACTTCACCAGCCCGGCTCCCTGGAAGCACCGCCAACAAGGGTGCATTCTCATCAAGTCCAAGGTCTTGGCGGGCTTTCCCTGTTTCGGGAACCAGCGGTATGCGATCTGCAAGAGGGTGCCCTACAAAGGCAACGGGCACCTGATGCTCTTCATAGAACCTGGCTTCAAATGGCAACAGGGTGAGCATCAGGTCGACAGACTTGGCGATTTTGAAAATTCGTTTCTGCCGCCAGGCCCAAACCGACGGGCTGACGTAATGAACAGAGGGGATGCCCGCTTCCCGACAACGCCGTTCGATAGCCAGGGTGAAATCCGGGGAATCGATGCCGATCACCACATCTGGTGGGGTGGCGAAGAAATAACTCAGTAGGCGTGCGCGTATACGAAAGAGTTCCCGGATACGGCCAAGGACTTCTACCAGGCCCATAACAGAGAGCCGCTCCATAGGAACCAGGGAGTGGAAACCTTCGGCTATCATTTCATCACCACCAATGCCGACAAATCGGGCTTTGGGGTAGCGGTTGCGAAGTGATCGGATCAGGCCGGCGCCTAAAATATCCCCGGACGCCTCACCTGCGATAATTCCAAAGGTTATACTGCGGTCACTGACAAATGCGGCCCGGGGATGATCCATCGAATAAAGCTCCTGCTGGCTCAGCGGATAATGCCGCGATGAGCTCCGCGCAAGGAGTCGATAAGCACGCGCACTTCTGGCGTATCGGAGTACTCTTCTTCCAGTTTCTCCACAGCCTGCTCAGTGGTTAGGCCCTGGCGGTAGATGACTTTGTAGGCTCGGCGCAGGGTCATTAGCACCTCTTTACTGAAGCCGCGGCGCTTGAGACCTTCAACATTCATGCCGTGTGGCTCCGCCGACTGGCCCGCAGCCATAACGTAAGCCGGAATATCCTTGAGCACGATACTGCCACCAGCTGCCATGCTGTGGGGCCCTATATGGCAGAACTGGTGCACCATGGTGCCACCGCCCAGAATAGCATGATCGCCTACCGTAACATGGCCTGCCAGCGTTGCGCAGTTGGCAAGGATGATGTTGTTGCCAATAATGCAGTCATGGGCCACATGCACATAGGCCATCAGCAGGTTGTGACTGCCAACGCGGGTTTCACCTTGATCTTGTACAGTGCCACGGTGAATGGTGCAGTTCTCGCGAATGGTGTTGTTATCACCAATAATGAGCGTGGTTGGCTCCCCGGCGTATTTTTTATCCTGACACTCTTCACCGATGCTGGAGAACTGGAAAATACGGTTGTTCTTGCCAATAATCGTTGGCCCTTTAACAACCACATGGGAAAGGATTTCTGTGCCTTCGCCAATTTCCACATTCGGGCCGATATAGCTCCAGGGACCAACCGTTACGTTATCCGCAAGTTTGGCTGATGGGTCTACTATCGCTTGGGGATGGACGCCCGACCAATCATTTGTCGCCATTAAACTTCTCTCTCAGCGGTCAGTATCTCTGCCACACAGACGACTTCACCATCGACCAGTGCGCGACATTCAAATTTCCAGATACCGCGTTTTTCCGAGATAATTTCCGACTCCATACACAGCCGGTCTCCAGGTAACACGGGGCGCTTGAAGCGTGCCTTACTGGTGCCTGCAAGATATTGTACCAGCCCATCCGAAGGTTTCCGCCCTACTGTTGCAAAACCGAGAATACCGGAAAGTTGTGCCATGGCTTCAATAATCAGAACCCCAGGCATAATCGGGTTACCGGGGAAATGGCCGTTAAAGAAAGGCTCGTTAAACGAGATATTCTTGTAGCCTTTGATCGACTTAGATTTTTCAAGCTCGGTAACCCGATCCACCAGCAAGAAAGGGTAACGGTGTGGCAGGTACTCCAGTATTTCATCAATATACATCATCGTGATCGGCCTCAGCCCTCTGATTTCTTTTCCAGCTCTTTGACGCGCCGCGCCAGAGTATCCAATTGACGGAAACGCACGGCATTTTTGCGCCATTGCCGGTTGGTATCTGCGCTGGTGCCGGAAGAATACACTCCTGGTTCCCGAATATCTCCGGTGACCAGAGTCATGCCGGTAAGATGTACCTGGCTGGCAATTTCCAGGTGGCCGGCTACTCCGGACGCACCACCAAATACACAGTGGCTGCCAATCTTTGTACTGCCCGCAATCCCCACCATTGCGGCCATAGCGCAATGATCACCAATGTGGACATTGTGGGCAATTTGAATGAGGTTATCGAGTTTAACGCCACTACCGATAACGGTGTCATCCAGAGCACCACGATCTATTGTGGTGTTTGCACCCACCTCAACATCGTCACCAAGAACAACGCGACCTAGCTGTGCAATTCTGTGCCATTGGCCCTTTTCGTTGGCGAAGCCAAACCCGTCAGAGCCTATGACTGCACCGCTGAGAATATGGCAACGCTGCCCAATCACCACATCGTGGGCGAGCGTAACTCTGGGCCTGATAATGGAGCCGGCCCCGATGCTGGTGCGAGAACCAATAACACTGCCTGCACCGATGACAACCGCTTCGCCAATAACCACTTCCGCCTCAATAACGGCATTAGGGCCTATACTGGCACTGGTGGCAACGGTTGCACTCGGGTCAACCACTGCCGCAGGGTGAATGCCCGGCGGCGCAATGGGCGCAGGGTCAAACCAGTGACTGAGCCGAGCATAACCCAGATAAGGATTGGCAAGTACCAGGACATTGGTCGGGCAATCTACCGCTGCTGCAGGCGACAGAATAACGGCCGCAGCCTGAGTCTCTCCCAAGTGTTTTGCATAGGTGGGATTAGCCAGAAAACTCAGCTGATCCGGGCCTGCAGCCTGAAGCGTTGCAAGGCCGGATACCTGAATTTCAGGATCGCCTCTAAGCTCCGCGCCGAGGGCTTCTGCTATTTCTCCAAGCCGGTAAAACTTTTCCGTCATCTCGCGCTCCAAAACACGCTTGTGAGCCCCCGGGCTCTTCAGCAGGAATTAACGGTTCAGTTTTTCCAGAAGCTGTGGAGTCAGATTCATTTCCGGCTTTACATAGACAACAGCTTCGCTTGGCAGAATAAGATCCAGATCGTTTTCTTCAAGCAACTCTTTAACAGCCGCATCTACTTCCGGACGTGCTTCCTCAAGGAATGCCTGCTTCCGCTGGTTCACAGTAGTATCAAGGCGCTGCTTCAGGAAGTTGAACTCTTTGACCTTTTCCTGGAATTCGCCGGCAAGCTTGTTACGCTCGCTCTCGTTCATCATGGCGCCGTCTTTTTCCAGACGCTCTTTCAGCTTTCGAGCGGCCTCTTGGGTCTCGCGAACCTTTTCCTCGTCGCCGGCGAAATCTCTTTGCATAGCTTCACTGAAAGACTTGGCGTCGTTTGATGAGAACAATGCTTGCCGAAGATCTACGACACCAATTCGGGTTTCTGCTACGGCTGGCAATGCGATCGCCATTGCTGCTGCAAACATCACTAGGTTTCTGAACATCTTGGGTCTCCTGAGTTTCATTCGTTTTTGTTTCTCGCAACGCTTAAGCAAATTTCTGCAAATCAGAATGTCTGGCCAAGTGAGAACTGGAACACCTGAGTTTCATCTTTCGGTTTGTCGTTCAGCGGCTTGGCAAGGCTGAACGCCAATGGTCCTACCGCGGTAATCCACTGGAATCCTACGCCGACCGCAAACCGCAATTCATCCAGCTCCGGGTCATATCCGCGATCCGGATCAAATACCTGCCCTCCGTCCAGAAAGAATGCGGTTCGCATAGAGCGACTGTCGCCGGCAAACGGTGTCGGGAAAATCAGCTCCAGGGACCCTTCTGTGAGGAGGTTACCACCGAACGGATCGGGATCGGAATAATCGTTGGCAGCAGGGCGTGCACGCGGCCCCAATGAATTTGCCCGATACCCTCGCACTGAGCCGTAACCACCGGCATAAAAGTGCTCATAAAATGGCATCTTCGAGCGGTCGCCATACCCATTTCCGTAGCCTACTTCTGTTCTGGTGCGTACAACCCAGCGATTGTTGTCCGTAATCGGGAAGTAAAAGTCGGTTCTATGGGTGGCTTTGTAGAACGTAAGGTCACTGCCGGGCACGGCCACATCAAGAGACAGCGAATGACTGTAGCCCGAGGTTGGCAAAACACCCCGGTTCAGGGTGCTTCGGCGCCAACTGCCAAACAGGAAATAGTTATTGAAACTATCGCCTTCTTCGTCAATAAAATCCGTTACATCAAGGGATGTGAACACACCACCTTTGAGCTTGGAGTAGGTATACCCCAAGCCGAAATTCAACCTTGTAATGCTATCTGTCGGATACCCGAAGGTGACACGCCCACCGTATTCATCCAACAGGTAGGACGTAATGTCCTCCTGTTCAAAATCTGTTTCCCTGGCAAACACACTGAACCCACGGCTTACGCCATCAACGGTGTAGTACGGATCCATGTAGGAGATATTCGCGCTTCTAACGGCATCACTCACGTTTACGCCAAATGATGCCCGCTTGCCCGTGCCAAAAAAGTTATTTTCGGCCACGTTGGCGCCAAGAATAATGCCCGAGTCCTGTGAAAAGCCAACAGATGCGGAGAGACTTCCTGTTGGCTGTTCTTCCACCGAATAGTTCACATCAACAAGATCATCTGTTCCCGGTACCGGAACCGTGTCCACATTAACCATCTTGAAAAAGCCAAGCCGCTCAAGGCGGGTTTTGGAAAACTCAATACGGTCGGATGAAGCAATACCGCCTTCCATTTGCGTCATTTCCTGGCGCAAAACATCGTCACGGGTAGAGACATTACCGCTGAAATTTATACGCCGAACATAAGCCCGCTTGCCCGGCTCAACAAAAAACGTAACGGCAGCGGTGTTATCTGGACCCGGCTCAGGCACGGCATTTACATTTGCGAAGGCGTAACCTTCCCTGCCTAAACGGAAAGACAGCGTCTCTGAAATGGCTGTCATCCGGGCACGGGAAAATACATCGCCCGCCTCTACCGGAATCAGTTTACGCAGTTCCTCTTCATCAACAATGAGATTGCCACGGAGCTTTATTTCAGAAATCGTATACTGCGGGCCTTCATCGATAGCGATAGCAATAAACACCTGTCGCTTGTCTGGCGAGATAGAGACCTGGCTGGACTCCACATTGAAGTCGAGGTAACCCCGGTCGAGATAGAATGAGCGCAAGGTTTCCAGGTCACCGCTCAAGCGTTCCCGTGCATACTTGTCCGCATTAGTGATGGAGTTCCACCAGCTAGTGGTACGCAGCTCGAACAGGTCTCGTAACTGCTCATCACTGAACTCCCGGTTACCCACCAGGTTGATGTGCTGAATGGCTGCAACAGTGCCTTCGTTAATATCCAGGCGAATGGCCACACGGTTTCGAGGAAGCTCTTCGGCCGTTGCCTTCACGCGCGCGTTGTAGCGCCCCTGCCCAATGTAGGAGCGCAGAATTTCCAGTTCCAGCCGCTCCAATGTTGCCCGGCGGAATACCTGCCCCTCCTGAAGCCCGGCACCAGCCAGGGCATCCATGAGCATATCGGTCTCGATGTTCTTGTTGCCCTCAATTTCGATCGACGTGATCGAAGGGCGCTCCCGAACAGTAAGAATCAGAATCCCGGCATCGCGACTCGCTTCGATGTCGGTGAACAAACCTGTACGGAACAGCGATTTAATCGCATCAGCCAGTTCGGCTTCGTCCATCTGTTCTCCGATATTTACAGGAAAAGCAGAAAACACAGTACCTGCAGAAACACGCTGCAAGCCTTCCACCTCAATATCTGCAACCGTAAATTCATCTGCAAATGCTGGCTTCATGCCGGTTGCGGCAACAGCGAGGCCAATGGCTATGCCTAGAAGAGAACGTCTCATTCAATTATTTCGCCTGGTTAATGCGCGTAAGGAGCCCGCAATTCTCACAACCGCATCAGGTCGTTGTAAAGAGCAAACACCATTAATGTGAGGATCATTGCCATACCAATTCGTAATCCAAGCTCCTGAACGGCGTCCGATACCGGCTTTTTGCGGATTGCTTCGATGGTGTAATACAAGATATGACCACCGTCCAGCACCGGTACAGGTAACAGATTCAGGATACCCAGGCTGACACTCAGGTACGCCAAAAATCGAATAAAGTCTTCAAACCCCGAGCTGACACTGGCTTCAGCTACACGGGCAATCGTAATCGGGCCACTGAGATTACTGGGTGAGAGTAGTCCTGTAACCATCTTTTTGATGGCAACCAGCGTAAGCCTTGTATCTGCCCAGGTTTCGTCCAGCGCAATGGGGATGGCAGCCAAGGGGCCATAACGAACGTCGCGCATTACATCATCTGGCCATGAGACTGGCTTAACACCGGCCCCCACGAAACCAATAACTTTGCCATTGTCCTGCGGCTTTTGCGCCGGAGTTACCTGAACAGACTGCTCAGTCCCAGCACGCTCAATACTGAGTTCGAGCATTTGCTCGGGTGCACTGCGAATAAAAGCAACCAACTCGAACCAGTCTTCAACTGGTTCTTCATTCACCGCAAGAACACGATCTCCCGCCTGCAACCCTGCAGCTTGAGCACGGCCACCGTCTGCAATCTGGCCAAGTATGGCTGGAACATCTGGCCGCCAGGGCGTAATACCAAACTCACCAAGCGGGTCCGGTGTTTCGTTGCTCAAGCTCCAACCACCCAGCTCGCCGCTCAAAGTGCCCTGAGCGCCAGCACTGGATACATCCAGGGTGATTATTCCTTGCTCGCCAGCACGCTCAAGAATGCGCATATTCACATCCCGCCAGGAGCTCACTCTATGCCCATCTACAGCGTGGATTTCCATACCCTCACGAAGGCCAACATTACTGGCAACGCTTTCCCTGGCAACATCACCCACGATGGGCGCAACGTGAGTGACACCCACCACGCCAAGCAGCCAGTAGGCGAAAATGGCAAACAGGAAATTGGCAACCGGGCCAGCTGCAGCAATGGCAATCCGCTGAGAAGGAGGTTTGGATGTAAAAGCCTGGTCTCTGAGTTCTTCAGGGACCGGACCCTCTCGCTCATCCAGCATCTTTACGTAGCCGCCCAATGGAATGGCGGCTATTGCGAATTCAGTGCCGTGGCGATCGTACCAAGAGAACAGGGGCTTACCAAAACCCACTGAGAAACGCAGCACTTTCACCCCGCATCGGCGCGCGACCCAGAAATGGCCATACTCATGCAGGGTGACGAGTATCCCCAATGTAAGCGCAAGCGCAAGTACGGTTTGAATAATCTGCATAGCATTCCTGGTTTAAGCGCCAGCCCGGCGAAAAGCTCTAAGTTACATCAGACCGTTAACAGGCGGATTTGTTCTCGTGCCTGCTGCCGTGCCTCTGAGTTCTTCGCGAAGATGGTATCAAAACTGTCCGCAGGTACCACTGGTGTGACCGACAGAGTTCGCTCAATAACAACTGGAATGTCTGTAAAAGCCAGATTTCCTTTCAGGAACTCGCTCACTGCAACCTCATTGGCCGCATTCAGTACTGCCGGCGCTGTCCCCCCCAGCTCAAATGCTTCAGCAGCTAATCGCAGGCAGGGAAAGCGCAAGAGGTCCGGCCGCTCAAAATGAAACCGCCCTATTGCAAAAAGATCCAGTGGCGCCACCGCGGCATCAATACGCTCTGGCCAGGCCAGGCCGTTGGCTATGGGCGTACGCATATCAGGGCTGCCCAGCTGAGCCAATACCGAGCCGTCAACGTACTCAACCATTGAGTGAATGATACTCTCGGGGTGTACGTGAACTTCAATACGGTCTGGCGTTGTATTAAACAGCCAGCACGCTTCAATCAACTCGAGCCCTTTGTTCATCAAAGTGGCAGAGTCGACCGAGATTTTCTGTCCCATAGACCAGTTTGGATGAGCGCAGGCTTGAGCAGGTGTGACTGAGCGCAGGTCTTGAGCGCTGGTCTCCCGGAAAGGGCCACCGGAGGCGGTGAGCAGAATACGGGTAATACCGGCACCTTCAGGGTCGCGAACCTTTTCAGCAGGCAGACATTGAAAGATTGCATTGTGCTCGGAATCTATCGGTAGCAACTCTGCACCAGACGCCGCAACGGCATCCATAAACAGTTTGCCAGACATCACCAGAGCTTCTTTATTGGCCAGCAACACACGCTTACCTGCACGCACAGCGGCAAGTGTTGGCGCGAGACCTGCTGCACCAACAATAGCTGCCATAATTGTGCAAGCTTGCGGAGCTGAAGCCACCTCACAAAGCCCCGGCTCCCCACTGAGTACTGAAATCCGGGGAAGGTCTGAAAGCAATTCCGTGAGTTTTTCTGCTGCTGCAGCATCTGCCATTACGGCTACTTGCGGAAGAAATTCGCGACAAAGCACCGCGAGCTCTTCAGCATGCGTACTGGCTGTGAGCGCATAAATTGAAAACCGATCGGGATGGCGGCGAATGACATCGAGGGTGGAAAGTCCGATTGAGCCGGTCGCCCCCAGTACCGTAACAGAGCGCTTTACCATACTCACAAGTGCCCGACTGTCAGCCAGCCAAGTTGCGTAATGATGAGCGCAAACACGGGAGCAGCGGCAGTAAGGCTGTCAATACGATCCAGTATCCCACCATGCCCTGGCAGCAGAGCACTGCTGTCCTTGATACCCCTGAAACGCTTGAGCATGCTTTCCAGAAGATCCCCAAGTACGGACACCAGGCCGGTTACCAAAGTTGCGACCACCAGCATTATTGTTTCAGTCAAGCTTGCGGAAGCAAGAAGGCTCGCAACCAAAGCCAATACCGCCACAGCAACCAAGCCGCCGTATACGCCAGCCCAGGACTTACCAGGACTGACTCTGGGAGCCAGCTTCGCTTTACCGAAAGCTCGCCCAGCAAAATAAGCACCAATGTCTGCCACCCAAACAACGCAGAACACATACAGAATCAGCAGGAGGTTGTTATCTGTATTGCCAAACTGGAAGCCTGCAGCCCTAAGATGGTTCAGCCCAACCCAAGCGGGCACAAGAACCAGCACGCCCATAAGTGCGCGCACTGGCCTGCTACCCCAGCGCTCTGAGCCTGCTGGATAGCTGCGTACCAGCAAAAAACACACAACCCACCAGAGAAGGGCCAGCCAAAGCACCGGAACGGCAGGTACATCAAGCAGACCATAGAGAATGATGGCTACAACGGCCGCATAACCAATGCGTGCCGGCTGCTGCTCGAAGCCAGACATATTGGCCCATTCCCAGGCGCCCAGCGTAATAATCGCCGCCGTGAATAAAGCAAACCCCAGGGGCGGCAGAAAAAAAATACCCCCAATAGCGATAGGCGCAAGAATAAGGGCGGTGATAATTCGGGTTTTTAGCACAATTTAGGTCGCTGTCATTCGTTATTGTTGTGATGTCTTGGCCACGATCTGGTCGTCTGTCTGACCAAAACGGCGCTGACGTCCGGCGTAGGCCTGTAACGCCTTGCGCATTTCTTCTTCTTTGAAATCGGGCCAGAACACAGGCGAAAAATACAGTTCGGTGTAGGCAAGATGCCAAAGCATGAAGTTACTGATCCGCTGCTCGCCTGCCGTCCGAATCATTAAATCCGGCATTGGAAGATCACCAACGCTCAGGTGCTGTTGTATGAGGTCGTCGGTAATGTCAGATGGCTCAAGCTCGCCGCGTTTAACCATTTGGGCAACCTGTTGTGTTGCCTGGACAATATCCCAATGGCCACCGTAGTTTGCAGCAATGACAAGGGTCATTCTGGTGTTATTGCGGGTGAGCTCCTCGGCCTTGGCCATATGCTCTTGCAAGGTTGCATTAAACGCGGAACGATCACCAATGATGCGCAAGCAGATATCGTTGCGATGCAGCTTTCTGACTTCCCGCTCCAAAGCAAAAAGAAACAGCTTCATGAGGGCTGAGACTTCATCCTTTGGCCGCCGCCAGTTTTCGCTTGAGAACGCGAACAGGGTAAGTACTTCAACGCCCTCGCGGGCACAGGTTTCAACAACAGCTCTTACTGCGTCTACCCCGGCCTTGTGCCCTGCCACTCCTTTAAGCAGGCGTGATTTTGCCCACCGGTTGTTACCATCCATGATAATGGCCACATGCCGGGGCCGGCTATCAGCCGACACCGGAATTTCTGCGGATACTGATCCCGTCATGAAATCCCCTGTACGGCCAATGGAACACCCCTATTGGCCGTGTGTTTCGCTTGCAAGTGAACCATGGCGATCAAACCGCCATCAGGTCCTCTTCTTTAGCTTTCAGCATCTTCTCGACTTCGGCGATGTAGCGATCTGTCAGCTTCTGGATTTCTTCTTCGCCCTTGCGCACATCGTCTTCGCTGATGTCTTTGTCCTTCAGCAGGTCTTTCATCATGCTGTTTGCATCGCGACGGGCATTACGGATAGAGACACGACCATTCTCGGCATCCGCTTTCGACTGCTTAACCATGTGTTTGCGGGTCTCTTCCGTCAGCATCGGCATAGGAATACGAATCAGATCGCCGCTGGTTGCGGGGTTCAAGCCAAGATCTGAAGCCATGATGGCTTTCTCGATAACGGGCACCAGGTTCTTTTCCCAGGGCGACACTGCCAGCGTGCGGTTATCTTCTACGTTAACACTCGCCACCTGTTTCAGTGGTGTTTCCTGACCGTAGTAGTTAACCATCACACTGTCCAGAATCGACGGGTGGGCACGGCCGGTACGGATCTTGTTGAACGCCGAGTGCAGAGCTTCAAGGCTCTTTTCCATTTTCTTCTCGGCTTCAGCTTTTATGTCATTAATCACGTAATCATCCTCAATTCGTTCATCGGGCGGTCATAAAACCCGTTATTCGATCAATGTGCCTTCTTTCTCGCCGGTCACGATGCGCGTCAGGGCGCCCGGACGGTTCATATCAAAAACACGCAGCGGCATGCCATGATCCCGCGCCAGGAGGATAGCGGTCAGATCCATCACACCCAGCTTTTTGTCGAGTACTTCATCATAAGACAGTTTGTCGTACTTTTCTGCAGTCGGGTCAAGGTAAGGATCCGCTGAGTAAACGCCGTCTACCTTCGTTGCTTTCAGTACGGCATCTGCCTGAATCTCGATACCACGCAAGCACGCTGCAGAATCTGTTGTGAAGAAGGGGTTCCCGGTACCTGCACAAAAAATGACGACATCACCGTCTTTAAGATCACGGACAGCGCGACGACGATCATAATGCTCAACAATACCACTCATGGGAATGGCTGACATAACCCGGGTGCGTATGTTTGAACGTTCCAGAGCGTCGCGCATGGCAAGACCATTCATTACAGTGGCCAGCATACCCATGTGATCGCCAGTAACACGATCCATTCCAGCGTCACTCAGCGACGCACCCCTGAACAGGTTGCCCCCACCAATAACGAGGCCGACCTGAATACCGATGCCAATCAAAGCACCGATTTCAAGCGCCATGCGATCAAGAACCTTGGGGTCAATACCGAAATCATGCTCGCCCATCAGGGCTTCGCCACTGAGTTTAAGCAGAACACGATTGTATCTTGGCTGGTTTTTCGATGATGTCGGCATACTGATCCCCTTTTCGTCTGTTAACTGCTATCCGGCGTGATACGCATTGCAGGCTTGCATCTGACATACTCCTTGAAAAAGGGGGATCTCAGATACAAGCCCGCCACGAGAGCCGGAAAAATCCAGCCAACGTGGCAGACTCAGGTGGCACTGTAACTAACCGTCACAGCGCCGAGAAAAATCAGGCCTTGCCTGTACCGGCTGCAGCAGCAACCTCAGCAGCAAAGTCCACTTCTTCTCTTTCAATGCCTTCGCCCACTTCCAGGCGAACAAAACCAACCAGCTCGCCGCCGGCCGCTTTAATAAGCTGGCCTACAGTCTGCTCCGGGTTTTTAACGAAAGGCTGCTCAACAAGGCTGTTTTCCTTGAGGAACTTCTGGATACGGCCGCCCATCATTTTCTCAACGATTTCGGCAGGCTTGCCTTCCATGTCTGGCTGAGCACGGATAACTTCTTTCTCTTTTTCCAGCTCTTCAGCAGGCATGTCTTCAGGCTTGGCTACACGCGGGTTAACTGCAGCAGCATGCATCGCGATATCACGAGCAAGTTCAGCATCGCCAGCGGTCAGAGCAACAACAGAAGCAATCTTGTTGTTACTGTGAACGTAACCGCCAACTACCGGGCCTTTAACTGAAACCAGACGACGAACAGTAATGTTCTCGCCGATTTTCTGAACCAGCGCTTCGCGCTTGGATTCCAACTCGCCCTCCATCAGCTTGGCAACGTCTGTTTCGCCTTTTTCGAAGGCAACGTTCAGTACGTCGTTAGCAAAGTTCAGAAGGTTGTCGTCGCGAGCAACGAAGTCTGTTTCAGAGTTAACTTCCAGAATGTATGCAACGGTGTTGTCGTCAGAGATCTTGATCAACGAAACACCTTCAGCGGCAATACGGCCTGCTTTCTTGGCAGCTTTCAGACCGGAAGACTTGCGCAGCTCTTCAATTGCTGCGTCTACACTGCCCTCAGATTCAACCAGAGCTTTTTTACACTCCATCATGCCAAGGCCAGTGCGGTCGCGCAGTTCTTTGACCATTGCAGCGGTAATAGCAGCCATGTTCAGTCCTCTTAACTTTTCTGAAATCGGTGGGAAGACATGCCGAGGAGATTTCCCCAGCATGCCTTATATCTCATCAGTGATGCGAGCGTATCACTCAGCAGCCGGAGCGGCGCCTGCAGACTCTTCAGCAACTTCAACAAATTCGTCAGCGCCGCCAGCCTGAGCAGATTCCAGGCAAGTGTCAGCAACCGCTTTCACGTAGATCTGGATTGCGCGAATAGCGTCATCGTTACCCGGGATTACGAAATCAACGCCATCCGGGTTGCTGTTGGTATCAACAACACCAATAACGGGGATGCCCAGCTTGTTGGCTTCTTTAATGGCAATACGCTCGTGATCAACGTCGATAACGAACAAGGCATCAGGCAGACCGCCCATATCCTTGATACCACCGATAGAACGCTCGAGCTTATCCATCTCGCGGGTACGCTCAAGTGCTTCTTTTTTGGTCAGCTTGTCGAAAGTACCGTCTTTGCTCTGGGCTTCCAGTTCACGGTAGCGACGGATTGACTGACGGATGGTCTTGTAGTTGGTCAGCATGCCGCCGAGCCAGCGATGATTAACGAAAGGCTGGCCGGAACGCTCGGCTTCTTCCTTGATGACCTTGGCTGCGGCGCGCTTGGTGCCAACAAACAAGATCTTGTTCTTGCTTTCTGTCAGTTGCTGAACGAAGTTAAGCGCTTCATTCATGGCAGGAACAGTCTGCTCAAGGTTGATGATATGAATCTTGTTACGGGCGCCGAAGATGTACTTCGACATTTTTGGGTTCCAGTAGCGAGTCTGGTGACCAAAGTGAGCACCTGCCTTGAGCAGGTCACGCATATTTACCTGAGCCATGATATTACCTTAGTTTAGCTTCGGGTTAGTCTTACACGCGTCCAATTACCCCAACCAGGCTCCCAGTGTAGATTTAAAGCGGAAGCAGGCACCCTGGGGCAACGTGTTGACACGTGCTCGAATTTGCCGGATTTGTTTCCAGCGGGCGCGTTTATACCATAAAACCACCAGCCCACGCCATTATTTTTGAGCCTTTGCTTCCTTGTGCCCTGAGCCCGGGGCCCTTAAAATGCTCGTTTGACACAAATCAATAGGAAGCCCAATGCAAGTATCGATCAAGACTCCGGATGAAATTGAAAAGATGCGTGTGGCCGGCCGCCTGGCAGCTGAAGTTCTAGAAATGATCGGGGAGCACATCAAGCCTGGTGTTTCTACCGAAGAGCTCAACCAGATCTGCCACGACTACATCGTCAACGAGCAAAATGCGATTCCCGCACCGTTGAACTATAAAGGCTTTCCTAAATCCGTATGCATTTCAGTTAACCATGTTATCTGCCACGGCATCCCTTCAGAAAAGAAAATTCTGAAGGACGGCGACATCGTGAATATTGACGTTACGGTAATAAAAGATGAGTACCACGGCGACACCAGCAAAATGTGGATCGTTGGCAAGCCAAAGCCCGG